>Ga0065711_1004061_pt1 | contig 30362 bp, 11 predicted proteins | sample Hoacrofraction12_FD_59098 | JGI IMG/M metagenome (GOLD analysis project Ga0065711, IMG submission 59098) | Hoatzin crop microbial communities from Cojedes, Venezuela - Epithelial fraction 12 v2 (version 2) | ecosystem: Host-associated > Birds > Digestive system > Esophagus > Crop | place...
AAAAAAAAAAAAAAAAAAAAAAAGCAGACAAAAACCCAGTGGCTTCTCTGGTATCTGCACACCACAGACCTCAGCAAGAAAGTCCATTCTCACTCCATGTTTGGAACGTCACCTGTCAACAATGAAGATTTCTTGTGTGGAACAAATAAGGAACAGGAAGCAAGTCCTATCCATAACCAGGCTCTGCAAGCAGTATCTCAGCCTGAAGCATGCTTGTTGTGAAACGTTCTCCTTTCTGACCCCTCTCTCACTACTCCCCTTACATCTGAACTCTCAAGGCAGTGAAGCCAGCACCCTCAAAGCCACAGCCTGAGCCCAGTGCTGGGGAAGCAAGTGCAACAAGGACAAGCGCCTTCTCCCCACAGACGCTCTTCACACCCATCTTCTGGAGCTACTGACCTTGGAAAACAGAGCTCCAGCCACCTCGCTCAGCTCCACCGGCCACAGACCACTACACAGCAGTCCCTTCTGCATTCCTAAAATACCACCTGCCAAATTCTGGGACAAAAGGGTGTTCTGTTTTTTACCTCCATCTCAAAGCACAGCTAACAAGCAGAATCATTTTTCTTTCCTAGCTTCAAAATCAGCACTAAGACTGTTGATTAAAATCTAACATTTGAATCTTTACTGCCTGAGATCTCAAACAAGAAGGAGCAGGGCTCAACTCTCAGCTCCTACAGGCAGTGCGGAGTGAATAGCATTTACTTAAAAAAAAAATCATCTGTTTACTTGCAACCTAAACAGATTTTCTCCCAATTCCCCGAGATTTGGCACACGTGGAATTTGATATGACCCTTTTTTGAGACAGAACTGCAAGTGGCCTCTAAATAGACATAATAAAAGCTAGATTCAATTCACATGTATCACATTGCACATATAAAACGTTGGCACAAGGCTGGTGCAAAAAATGGCCAGAGAAAAATTTAAAAAGCACAGAAAGAGGAATCTGAACTTCCCTCTAGCTGTTGCAATCCTCTCAAGAAGCCCGAAACACAAAAACTATTACAAGAAAAACTATGAAAGGTAGCTCTGAGGCAGGTGGGCACAACTCACCCACACTTTTGAGCCAAGCCTGTAAAACTTTTACCAAAGGGGAATGTAGAAGCAGTTTGTGAAACACTCAGTTAAACAGCTATTTTGTCAGGAACAGAGACAACATATTTGATCTTCTTTGCATGCCTTATTTCTCTGCTCTTATTCACATCAATTAAGTGAAAGGATCAAATCCACTGTTCATCTTTATGTCAACAAAGCAACTAGCAATATAGTGGTAACACAGGAAACAATAAATAGACCACAGGCTTTCTGCTGACTTAAGTTTAATAAAAGAGCTCATCCTTCCTGAAAGAAATAAAAACTATTCCTACTCAAAAAGCAACAACACTGAGAAGCATTACAGCATAATACTATACTGAGAGTTCATCACTGCACTGTTCAATTCAATTGCTACCTCAGAAACACAAGATGTGAGCGAGCCAGTATTCACAGCCTTTTCTATTCTTGTTGTTCTGTTCAAGAAACAACTGCAGCAGGAAGGATAAGCAACCTAAAACACCAAAACCATTCTTTACCTGAGTAAATCCTGATAGGCATTTCACTAAAACTGAAATTTCATTTCTATTTCTCATTGTATTAACAGCTCAAGACATCTGATGTCCCCCAAACCACTGAATTCCCCTTTTCTCAGAGGCGTGAGTGTACATCATACACAGATACGTCCCGCTGCTTCACCTGGCCCTACCCAACCACTTAACATTGAAGTGAGGCATTGAATTTTCCCATCAACTTCATTTTGCTCAAAAATAGATACATATTTCTTTATTTCACTAAAAGGAGACAATTATATTCACTTGCCCAGACAAAATATGAAACAAAACCTCGTTAGACGTTTCAGACTTCAACCTATAGAGAATACTACAACTTCTGGTGAATTTCTTGGATAGGATAAAGCTCTGGCAAAAGCAGGTCGAACCCCACTGATGTGAGGGGAATTGTATGCATTACTACTAGGCTGAATTTGACCAATTATGCCATTAAGAAGAAAGTAAAGTGCAACATTAGAGGAGTTTCATTGTCACTGAGATAGTTAACACTCACTTACTGGGGAGTCCTACCCCCAGGCTTCAGACAGATTTAAAGTTCTGTATTTAAAAATAAGCCCTGCTTTGAACCAAGACAATAAAGAAGCCATTAGAAAAAAAAGTCTATTAAACACTTACCAGGAAACCTGCTATGGAGGTTAGCATCACAGTTGTATCCATTGAACTGAGCAGTCACTGAAAGCACTTTAATCGTCAGCAGGAGCAGTAACCATACCTGTTCCATTGCAAAACCTAGCAAAACATTAGGTGGTTATTACACACATCTGTTCATGGCGTTAAAGATGCTTACTGCAGACATTTAACCACTTGGGAGGTGATGATCTCCAGCAAAGAAACTGGGGATAAAGCTCACAAGCTTATGGGAAAGAGGCCACAGGGCCGATTTCTCTACTTCCGAGTAATGTGTAATTTCTATTAACTTCTACAGCTTTTAATCATAACTTGTGGCAAAAAAGGGTACTCCAGGATAACATAAAAGAAAAGGAATAAAATCCCTAAAAATATATTGATAGATTAGGATCGCTTAAACATTTAAACTCCAACAGGACTCATGACATTTCAGTGTAAAAATTCTGAGAAAGACATCTTAGAACAATAGCTTTATTTTAGCCAAGTCCTTGAAAAACATACAAATAAATGGCTTGCTGAGCAATTCTCGGGCTCAAGGTCATAGAATAAAAATCAGTTCACATCTATTTGCCAAAAATCTGTTCTTTGAAGCACGCATGCAATTGCATTGAACTTACATACGGAGTTGGCAGACACTTACATCTACTTAAACTGTATGTTACAACCAGACCAGGAGATCAGAACACATGGATTACTAGTGTCTTGAGTATTTATTCCTCTTGGGAGGAAAACTCCCAGGTGTAACACCTGTACTATTTAGCACAACCAAAAAAATATTCGTTTCGTGCTTCTGTCGAAAATTGTAGAATAGTTTGGGTTGGAAGGGACCTTTAAAGGTCATCTAGTCCAATGCTACCTGTAGTGAGCAGGGCCATCTTCAACTAGACCAGGTTGCTCAGAGCCCCATCCAACCTGACCCTGAATGTTCCCAGGGATGGAGTATCTACCACCTCTCTGGGAAATTTGTGCCAGTGTTTCACCACCCTCATTGTGAAAAAATTCTTCCTTATATCTAGTCGAAATCTACACTCCCTTAGTTTAAAGCCATTACTCCTTGTCCTGTCACAACAGGCCCTGCTAAAATTTTTGTCCCCATCTTTCCTATAAACCCCCTCCAAGCACTGCAAGGCAGCAGTAAGGTCTCCCCGCAGCCTTCTCTTCTCCAGGCTGAACAGCACCAACTCTCTCAGACTTTCCTTATAGGAGAGGTGCTCCAGCCCTCGGATCATTTTCATGGCCCTCCTCTGGACCCGCTCTAACAGCTCCATGTCTTTCCTGTGCTGGAGGCTCCAGAGCTGGACACAGGACTCCAGATGGGGTCTTGCCAGAGTGGAGCAGAGGGGCAGAATCACCTCCCTCAACCTGCTGGCCACACTGCTTTTGATGCAGCCTGGGATATGGTTGGCCGTCTGGGCTGTGAACGCACATTGACAGGTCACGTGCAGCTTTTCATCCACCAGTACGCCCAAGTCATTCTCCACATGGCTACTCTCAATCCCTTCATCCCCCAGCCTGTATTGATGCTGGGGGTTGCCCCAACCCAGATGCAGGACCTTGCACTTGGCTTTGTTGAACCTCATGAGGTTCATGCAGACCCACCTCTCTGGGTCCCTCTGGATGGCATCCCGTCCTTCTAGCATGTCAACTACACCACTCAGCTTGGTGTCTTCTGCAAATTTGCTGAGGGTTCACTTGATCCCACTTGTCTATGTCATTGATGAAGATATTAAAGAGTACTGGTCCCAGTACAGACCCCTGAAGGACACCACTTGTCACCGATCTCCATCTGGACTTTGAGCTGTCCACTACCCTCTGGATGCGACCATCCATCTAGTTTGTAACATGCACTGAACAGTCCACCCATCAAATCCCTCTCTCCAATCTATAGAGAAGGATGTTGTGGGGGACAATGTCAAGGCCTTACAGAAGTCCAGATAGGCGACATCCATAGCTCTTCCCTTGTCCACTGATGTAGTCACACATAGAAGGCCACTAGGTTGGTCAGGCAGGACTTTACCTCGGTGAAGCCATGCTGGCTGTCTCGAATCACCTCTTTGTCCTTCACCTGCCTTAGTATAGCTTCTAGGAGGATATATACCCCAAAATATTGAGATTTTTGTCCATGAATCCAAGTGTTACTGATTTTTATTTATTTATAAGATTTTGTAATCCTAGAATTTCTGCTGATGTGGACTGCAAATGTGGCAATGCGCTCCATTTGCTTAGACAGGAACTGAGCAATTCTAAGATTTAGGAGGTTTGCTTCGAGTATAGATACAGAGATCTCAGTCATCACCTTTCTCCAAATGGACATCAGAGAACATTTTAAAACTCCATAGATGCAGCACACCTATATGCAGCAATATGTGACATGGCAAGTGGTTGTCATGCATTACTGAGAAGAGCTGAGAAGAGTTGGCAATAACACGCAGAGAACATTTGAGACAAACCCTCACTCTTAACTGGATCCTTCATAGCCACACAGTGGTCTGAGCTAAAGTCTGCTAAAATTAATAGAAAAGCTTCCACTAGTTTTCAAACCAGGCTCACAGAGTACACAAACCTGGGATTTAAAGCCTTGTGCTGAAAGACAGACCCACAGAGGACACTCCCAACAGCTCTTTGTCAGTAAACAAATCAAATGCAACAAAACACTGATCCAAACTCTACTAAAAAGTCAAAGACACGTCCAAATGTTCGGCCATTCACTCCTGTGTAATTCTGCTTGGAAGTACACGGAATAAAAACCACAGAATTAGCCAGTTTCCTGCTAAGCATGCATGTTTTCTACGTCGGGTACAAGTGTTGCTATCATATCCAAAAGCAGTTTTGCTAGCAAGTTCTGCACAACTTCCTCAAAGTGTGACCCATAGCAACAATGCAACCTCCTTTCAGTTTCAGGTGGATATAAAACTCCAAACAAAAGCACTCTTTGACCCTCTACTCCTTTTCCATTAGACTCCTGTGGAGGTTGACAGCACTTGCAGCTAATGCTGATAAAGAATTGTGAAAATATAAGAAAGAAAATAAAATTCTTAACTGGGTTGCTACGAAACCTCTGTATTTTCATGATCACTTCACCCTCTCCATTACTCTCAGATGGATAAGGTGGTATTTCATGTTTACTAAGAAAATCGTACTTTATTTTGAAAGAAACATTTTTTCCTTCAGAAAATTGTAATTTCTCCAGTGTACTGGAGCCTTACCTCTGCTTGTACAACAGTTACGTCCATAAAGTGGCTATTACTGTTCTGTTGTATATGAGCTGGTTTCTGGTGTCCATTACAATGGCACAAATCAAGGGCAATTTACCAAGATCTAAATCTGACATCAATTTTCTAACTGTCATAGTATTTTTTGCTATCAGAAAAACTGTTTGAAAAGAATTTAAGGAAAGATGACACTGACAATGCTGTAGCTATTGTTTTAAATGAAAGGCAGAACTTAAATTTTAAAATTTTAATTATTAAACTTAACTTCTGCTGCTATGTTTCAGGGGAAGCAGAGGTGATTGCTAAGGAACAAAACTGAATTAAGACATTAAGTATTTACAGCATTAGTTCTCTAGCTGTATTCAGAATAAGTCAAATTTTAACACAGCCAATAATGTCCTACTTGCTTTCTGGCTATTGACTCATCTGCATATGGATCTACATACCAATCCACAGTTGAGCTGACTACTGCTGACTTCCATTAAATAAGTTAGGAATACGCATTATTTTTCATTTCTCAAGAGAACTGCAGGGCTAAAAAGCACCCGAGAGGCCAACCTCACACTCACCCATCTGCCCACCCCAGCAAGATCAAGGCAATCATTCCTGCTTTTCCAGCCTGTTTTTAAGGGCCTCTGGAAATTTATTTCTCAACAGAAATTTCTCAAACTTCACCCCCAAATGCATAAAGACATCCTAATCGAAAGACTTGTACCATACTGATACTACTGAACACGTCATCCAACTAAAGAAGCATAAAAGTTTTATCAAAATAGTAACAGGAACGTCATAATCTTATTGCCTGTACATGAATATGAAATGAAAATTCCATGTGCAAAAAAAGGAAGGCAATATGCAAGTGTCAGGAATAAGGTGATTTATAATCTAATAGTCAACAAAATTCATGTGGAAAATATATGCCTTTTTTCTTCAACTTAGCATGCAATTCTTCAAGCCTTTTTCTGGGAATACAGCTCTTTGTGCTTTCCAAAAAACTGCTTATTTTCTCTAGTAGCAAACATATTTGGCTGTTAAGATGACTTTCATGATTCCAAAGAGGCCAACACATACTGCAAGGGAAATGTGATCCTTTATCTGTGAAGCTCTTAACTGACAAATCCATACCAGGTTTCACTGATGTATCGAGAGTTCTATGTTCTTCAGACCTCATTTCTGGTTTTCTCTGCTGAGCATCTGCAAAGATCTTAATGTTTACATGAGCTATCATATTTTGTTTATGACGTTCACAGTGTAGTGTAGTCTCACTGAAATGCCCAAATCACCTCAAAATACCCTGCCATAGTCACTTAAATAATTTTCCTTCTAAATGTTTCTGCCTCCACCCATCCACCAAAAGATCTCTTCCAAACAAGGTCTGGTATTTCCTATTTAGCAAGGAAACTGTTCTTTCCCTTGACTTGGGGTGGACGTAAAAATCCATGTGAAGAACTTCCATTAATAAAGAAATTCACAAGACAACTCTCTCAGGCCTGAACAAAAGAGCTTTAAAGGCCAGGTATAGACAAAGAGACAGTCAGGGATTTAAAGACCTACCAAATACGGTTAATTAAACCATTTCAGAGACCATGGTTCACATAGATTTCTAAAACAATCAATTCAAACAAAAAACAACCCAACACATCCAGGCTTCAAAGTAACAAAATTAAACTTCCAGAATGCTGAAATAGGCAGGGTATGAATATCTGCTGAACCAAAGTTGTCTACATATTCAGCACTGAGTCACAAGTGCAGGTCTTACTGTTCTGTGCTGCACTGAAGAGTACAGAGGTAAGAGTTGCAACATCCAGTCCTCAATTTAATTGTTACCATTTTAAAAAGCCCTTATCCCTGCTTTCATAAGCTTCACAACGTCAGAAAACCTGCATAAAATTTCCAAGGAAAGATATTTATGATTTAAACAAAATCCATTTTGCAGTCAATTTAGAATTTAGTTTTACAGAAAAGCAGTGGTTTGACATACCTAGATTCCCTCTTCTTTCCTCTCTTACCACCCAACATTCATGTCTCTCCTTCACCCATCCTCTCTAAAAAGATCTTCAAAAAATATCCACTGTGAACAGCATTCACTGACTCAGCCCTACATTTTATTGAAATTCATTTGAAAGCCGCTTCTGACTGCTGAGCAAATATCCATCTGTATTTTATGAGAACATCCTATAATCTACTGCTTGTTCTCTATTTTTCATTCACAGGGTGTGGCAGTTCTGCAAAATATGGTGATTTTTATGCCTTCTGACTGGATAAGTCTTTCAAAAAAACATTTAATAGCAATAATGAAAACTTCTGAAAGAAAATTATAGATGTGATAAGCACATAATAAAGCTGGTGGAACATTTATAAGTGTGTTCATACGTATCTAGTAACTGCCTAAATGCTCTCTAGCATTGTACATTAGGCCTCTACAAGTAATGGAATAGAAACATTACTGCTTTTACTCATGAAAGTATTTTCAAATTACCATTATATAGTTTAATGAGTACTTCTCAGTCATCTCATGACAAAATAGTTCCCTGTCTTTTGGTTTACATTCGTCTTACTGCCACACTTGCTTCTGCATCTGCACTCAAATTGTGAATAGTTGTGCAGTATGTTAACTGTACTGCTGTCAGGTCTTCCAGAACTACTTTGCTTCTAGACGTGTACTAGATCATTTGCCATAATTTAAAAGTAACCTGGTGAACAAAATCAGAAGAATACCTCTCTACCTCAAGTTGTTCAGTGGAACTTTCTCTTAACATGTACATCCCATTGTAATGAACTATCCAGATCACGCTTTCACTATTGCCTTCCACTTTGTCTCCTTGGCTCTTCTGAAGCCGATAAAACAGGACTTGGATCTTTACAGTATCTGTTCTGAAGACAAGCCTACCAAACAGTGTTAATTGCCTTTTTTCAGAAGGATTTTTACAGAAAAAAGGGCACTTGAGATGCAAAGACCTTTAAGACACATTTCAGCTATAAGATTTCCCTCCGCTTGTGGATAATCTTCGGTGCAGAGACTTTGAAACACAGCATTTCTTTCCTTACAGATTTCTCTAATTTCAGACTCCATACTGCCATCCCACTTCGGACACCAAGCAAAACCTGCAAAGCTGAAAATCTATATACATGCAGACGTGTACGCACACACATATATATCTTGAAGGTCAGTGGTATCCTAAACAGAGGACTACAGCTGATTACAAAGTTAAACCAGTGAACAGACTGTATATTCCCAAAATTACAGTATTTGAAGGCACACAGCTCAGAAATACAACATATATATATAAAACAATTTAACATATATGAGGAAATAATAAAACTAAGAACATCGTAGATCAGTGCACCCTAGAATGTACAAAAACAGTTGATTTTTTTTCCCTATAAAATGAGAAAATAGTTTTGTTTTAAATAGGTAAACTAATCTCTCTCATAGCTATTCAGAACACAAAGAGCAGTTGCAAACTACACAAGACAGACCACACATTAAACACACATACAGAGTCGGGCACAGAGTTGCCTTCAGCACCAATTATTTGGTCCTGGAATGACCCATGTTTATTTGTTAGCTATATATTTCCACTCAATACTTGAGATTTAAAAACAAGAGTCCTGGATTAGCTCCATACTAGGTCAGCTTTGTAATTAAACGTTGGGTCAAAGCTTGTAGCCCCCTCCTTAACCAAACTTCCACCAGAACCAATAAAGAGCTTTACCTGACGAAGATTAAATCGTAGCTAAAGCCTCAAATGTCAAAATGTTTTGCGAATCGAGCAGGTGCCTACAGCATCCATGGAAAATGAGACTAGGGAACAAGTTTTTTGCACAGAGTTTTTGCTTTGGTTCTAAGGTTAAAAAGTTCTGGTTTATTTTACAATAATCTCTTTCACAGGATAAAAAATCCAAAGGGACTAAGAAAGAGGCATTAATTTTCCACAACAGGAAGACAAACCAAAATCACTAGACTTTAATCTGAAAGACTTCAAATTTTGACCAGCAGGTTACCTGGGCAACTGAACTTGAAGACCATAAAATAATTATATGGAAGTAATCCATAACTTGCTTAATAATTGAAATGAAATTTCCATCCTAAACCCTGCTGAACACCAAAAGGCTGAAAACCTAGATCTGGTTCCCAAAGACACAGCTCAGTCTTTTTTTTTTTTTTTGAATCTTTTTACTGGTAGTGAGAATTAAATGTGTATGTTGAGTAAATAATAGAAGCCTTACAGTCATGCAGTGCGCTTCAACCTATAAAATCAGCAAAAGGTGTGCTTCCAGAAATACATACTAGCATAGGACCATATGGAGTTTCATCTCATAGCCATGGACAGGCAAAACTCCACCTGAGACTGTTTTTTTTGCCTGCCTAAAGACTAGGGAAATTTATTCAGTGTACCATACTGCCAATACGTTATTAAAAAAAAAAAGATATCTACATTTTAACACTTTGAACCACTCATAATAATTTCAATTTAAACATTGTACTTCAGTGTACATGTATTTCTTCATTGTCACAACAAATCCTTGGATGCCCTGAGATTTTTTACTCTGATCTGAAAAGAAACTGAGTTAACTGCACATTAACAAGGTAAGAAGAGAAACAGTGATCAAAATAAAAATATGACTACATGAAATAATTCCAAGATTCATACAAAGTAGCATAATACCTTCTTCCAAGGAGACAGACTACTAGGGCAATACAGTTACTAAAGCATAAAAAACCTGAACAACTATTTGTTGAACAAGCTAGAGATCTTGACTTACTAGATCTATTTCAACTTATTATCTTAAGACTGCTGAAGTCATGGAGTAAATTGTTTGCCTGCTATTGTGTGCTAAATATCATAGCTATTCTAGCTTTTCCTACATCCACTAGTAAAATATTAATATTCTTCAAATTCACTACCTTCCCCCCACCCCGTTCCACAATTTTACTGTAGTTATTCTTAGTGATGAAACAGTTGGATTTCACTTTAAATATTGCCAGAATACCTGCTTTGCCGTCGCACAAAGATGACTTCAATGGGATATTTAGATATTTCCTCCTGCATTTTACAGAAAATATTCCCAAAACTCTTCCAGACATTTCTTTTAACAAGCTAGTGTTTTCCAAACCATGCCCATCATATCACACAATGAAAGTATTTAAATATGTACCTGATAGATAAGATAAAAATTTTAAGTTTATGTTTGAAATGTTTCCAACTCCATGGTTCACAGATACCTCAATAAAATGTGAAAACAGATTAAAGTTCCAGATATAAAAATGCACAAAACCGCATCTCCTGAGCCTCACAGGAAAGAGATTTCTATTCTGTCCTTCCAACCTGCATGAATTAACCAGTTTCCCACAGGACATTCATGCAGGTATCAAGTGCAGAATGTTGTCAGTGAGAGAAGATTTGAGAGGAAAACAGATCTGAAAGAAGTGATTTATGGTCAAAGCTTTGGACTTGAATTAAAGAATCTTGGACAAATTCTCCTCTCACTTTTACACTCCTCATTGACTACTGCATCAGAAAAACTTTGACATCAGCAAGAGACCTGAGAAAAAAAGAAAGGAAATTCAGGATGAGATTTGGAGGCTATTGCAGTGATCTGAAAAGATCATTTTTGTCCTGATTTGGAGGTTCTTGACAAAGCATGACCTCCTTTTAATTATTAAAATCTATAGAATTTGACTTTTAGTGCTTAGCTCTGCATTTCTTTACTCTTGTGTGTTAGAAGTTAGATTCTTTAGTGCAACTTCGGTAGATTCAACATGAAATGCCAAGGATATAAATCTTTTGAAAACAGATTTCCTATTAAAGTCACTGCATATCTGACTTGCCTCATAAAACTAAAATAGAAATAATTTTTGATTTTCCACTTATTTCAGCTACTAAATATTAGAAAGAAGAAAAAAATGCTATAGTTAAGACATAAAACTGCCTGATTACAAAACAAGGACCATCAGGTAACCACCAGCCATGCCGCACCCACTTACAGACTGGCTATTACATACAAAAGTATCTGTAATGAACACTAGTACAGTGTTTTTAAGCCTTTGGCTAATTGATCCTATACTGAGGAAAAATGGGCTGATTTTGCTGTACTGCAGCTCTTTTATGTTGTGTTCCTCTTTCACTTGCAGTGGAGACATTGCAATTCGAAAATCACTGAAAGACTAAAGCGAGTCCAGGATCACCTTGGACTGAAACACAAAAGCAACAGCCGCATCGAGTTCCCTGTACAGGGAGCATATAACGAGCATCCCCAAGTCTTGGAACGAAGAGGTTGTTCCTAGGCTGAAATACATTCTCAACACATGCACATTCAGTCTACATATTTCCTTCTCAGACCACTGATCATTACGGGGGTTTCATCAGCTAGCAAATTTACAGAGACTATCAAATCATTTGATATAGGCCACTGAAGAGTCATCCCATGCTAACGGCCTTCAGTTGCCTCTAACCATGGTCTGGATTCAAACATACTGATCTAGCGATGAGGCACTCTTAACCCTATTGCCTGCCCCCAGGGGCCTACAGTCACATGGGCAGATAAAGATCTAAATGAGTATCATTCTACTTAATTACTCTTTTTACGTTTTTGAAGAGAGCAATATAAATATAAATCTTCAGTAAATAATGCTTGATGTCACTAGCAAGCAGATTATACTGCAGCCATCTGTTTGCAGCTTGAAAAGTTACCAGCAAAATAAGATTTCCTTGACAAAAAGCAGCAACAGTTTATGCCATCATGACAACTTGAATTTCCGTACTTTTAGGAATGGAAATTAAGCAGTAAAGTTGTAGAATACTGCTGCAGTACAGTACACAGCCTTATCTAATCTTAGAATTAAATGAATTTGCAGTAAATAATTCTGCTAGTATCAGTCTAAGAAAGCATGTAATACCTCATACTTCATAAACACTGTGAAATCAGAAAGCACTTACACTGCTCCCAGATTTATATTTAAAAAGAAACATTATTTATATTGTGAAATAGAAAAGGTTTGCTTATGGGTATTTCTTTCACCGTGTTGCAAGTCCCTCTCATAGCCATTTTGGACTTCAGAAAAGGTTTGAATTCATTTTCAAGCCAACCTCTAAAACAAACCTGAGGGGTACTGCTCAAGACCTGGCTGAAAAAACAAAACATCATGCATTGATAAAAACATTCTTTGATTGAGAGCATGCAAGCAGGGCCAAGACTCCTATCTTCTGCTGCTTTTAGACCATGATAAAGTTTCCCTTTACAGTACACAAAGCAATTATAGTAACTACGTCAATTTGGACTGTATCAGTTCATCAGCTTAACTGAAGACTTGATTTCAAATCCGCACTATCTTCATTCAAGAATATATTGTCATTATTATTACTTTAAAAATAAACAAAGGTGGTGCAATTATCACGTCCAGTCACCTTTGTGACTGGAGACAAGGTAATTTCCAATCAGCAAACCCAAGTCACTCGATTGCAGTGGAGCCAGCTAAGAAGTCTCGCTTATCAAAATTTTCCTCCATCAATGCAATGATTGTGGGAACAGGCTGACTGACACCACAAGTTGGATAACATTGCCTCCTTCAAGCAATTGATTGTTTCCCTCTTGAAAGCAGCATGAGTGGGTTTGACATACATTGACAGCCTCCACACTGCAAGGGGTTTGTAACCTTCCTCCCCATGTACTGGTAGCGTGAGTTTGGCCTGAGTACCTTTATGTAAGAGCTAAATTGCAAAAAAAAAATATCACCTCTTCTCACAGTTGGATGCTAATTTGCCTTCATGTTTTCATTCGCCATTCCCTGCATACTTCCTCCCCAACGAACTCCCACAGAGATATCCCAGTGAGGTTACATTTGTCTGACAGGTGATAAAGTAAGAATTTTCTTTAAGAAGTAACGAATAATTTGACATTTACCAATATTTTAGTAAGTTCTAGTTGGGTGACATGGTGGGCACTTACCCAAATCCCCTGTAGCTGTGAGTCAGCTGTACTCCATCTATCCTGTGCTCCTGCATGTGATCAAGTGTTCAACGACTCTCTCTGCAGAACTTTTTCAGAAAATAGTCTGAGCCTGTGGATGGGGGAAAAGAGACACTCATTATGAAAACTCTTTTTAAAATAGGTCTGGGTTTTAGATGGGAAAATTTGACAGGTCTCAGAATACTTTACAAGTGTGTTCATCATCAGACTGAAACCCGAGCAGGATCTTTATGGTGGCTTCTCAATCCTGTGCCTCTTTTTTTTCTTGCAGCCTTTTGATCTGCTTCTCTCCACCTGTATGAAGATCTCCAGAGGACCATGTGGTGCAAACAATCAACCTGGAGAAATTATTCTGTCATCAGCTTGTTGAGAGAAAACCTTGTCTGCTTAAAAAGTAGGGTGGGAGGAAGGAGAGAGATGGAAGCACTGAGATAGGATCAGTAACTAAGCTGCAAGGTTATCAATGTCCCGTTGTGTGTTGTGAGAAGTGCCTATTTTTTTCAGTTCTGGGCTAAATTCATAGTACCAAACAAAACAAAAGCAAAAAGAGCGACATTTCACACTGTGATGAAAATGTGATATAGGGGTGTCATCATGAATACAGGTGTCAACAGAATGATAATTACCAACAGGACATCAATGCACACAAAGCCAAGTGCACACAAAGGCAAAGATCAAGCTGCTAGAAACCAAACCTGCTTCCTAATATCTACTCCCCTGTCTCTGGGATTCGCGATGGAGGGTGGGGGTGAGGGGAGGTGTTTAACTCCCTTTTGTTGCATTAGATTTTTCTTCCTCCTGCCTCCTTTTGGCCCCCTCCCTTCAGTTTCTATCACAACCATCTATGCCCAGAAGCTTTCATTACACATGTGGCCAGTGAAAACAGTAGTTTATAGGCTTTGGCACCATACAGAAAGCTTTAAGGTGCCTGGATTTGTTGGGGCTTAGAGCAGTTTTTAGAACAGAAAAGCCCTGCCTCTGCCATGCCTTCACTTCAGCCACCTCCTCTTAAAAGATCAGAGTGCTGCAGAGCAACACTGTGCACATTCATGGTAACCCGGGCAGGCCCCAAAGAGCAGCCATGGCAGAATCGGCAGTGATATGATGCAGATCCCCCCCTCCTCCTCCTCCTCACGGTCCTACCATGTCAGGGCACTGACAGAAGAAAGCAGATTTCCCTTTTAACATTAAAGCATCCTACCGAGGCATGGGCCTTGGTGAAGGAGCTCCTAGAGAAACCCCAGAGGGCTCACTGGTCTGTGTGACCCTGCCTGCTCTCCATGTCCCTGGAGGCAGCAGGATGCTCCCCTGACATTCCCAGAGCTCCCCCCTGACAGTCACCTCCACACACCTGGCTCCAGCAGAGCTGGGGAAGCCCCATTTTACCTCCCTCCCAATGCCCAAAGAGGGTAGCCCACACACACACAAACCTTGTGCTCTGTACTAGGGTATGGGCAGACCTCTCCTGGCCACTCCAGACCCAGCAAGGAGAGCCCAGCACTGATCCCCTACGCAGGCAGCCAGGGCTTCTGCTCTTCCCAACAGGAGTTTCCCTCTAGAAAAGATCCAGTCTAAGTTATACTTTGAAGTCATCAGGCACCAAAGGGCGCTCTACCTCTGCAAATTTCTAGTCCTTTATTCAGGCACATATCCTATAATCTTAATGCTGCTTTGGCTGAGTAAGGACTCAAAAAATAAATCCAACCTTATAATATGATTAACGTAATATGGTCTGGACTAAGGCAGCCTTGAACTAATAAAAAGATAAACCAAGAGATATGCAGCAATGATGCATTCCAGTCTTTTACTTCATATTAAGTGTTTGGACAGATCTGATACCTTATCACACAAATCCACAATGAAATATCTCAGCATAGTATCAGTTTCACAACCAATAGTGCTTTAAGTACAGTCTACTCTTGAGTAGGTTTCCAAAATGGGAATCTTGATTTATTTTCTTTTAAGACACTTATAATATCAAAAGTCATCCCTTGCCTTTTGGTATTCAGGTGAGATTATTAAAAATATCAAATAATCTTAAGACACTGTGTGTAATTTCTCTCCGTTTCCACTTACAGCAAATACAGCTTCTGCAACGTCGGGGTTTCTCCCTCCACAGGGATATGCACACAGTGAAATCCTGGCCCAGCATCACAGCTGTCATCCCATCTTTCTCTTGCTGTACACTATGTTTTTCAGTAAATAAAGGAAACAAAGCACCAGACTGCAGGACAGGTCTTTAACCTGAGACTCACTCTAAAAGCTGGCCATCTCAGCAGCTACGTACAGAGGAGTGGTGGCTGTGCACTTCTGGGAGACCCAGCTCCCCTCACAAGCTGTAGGAGCGGCTTGGCTGAGGTAAAGGCACTTCTACCTGTGCACACGTGTGAGCAGAAGCAGGTTAAAAGCTGGCTGGTCAGCACAGCGCACAGCAGCTCCATCATAGCCCTTGGCAGACAGCAAGACCAGCCTTCATCCCAGCAGGTCACATCATGCATCCCTATGAAAATTATTGCTGACATACCCTTATTACCATATGCTTCTCGGGGAAAGAGCGATTAGCTAGATGGTCCCAACCCCAAAACAGCTTTCACAACCTGGGAGCACAGCAGTTGCCCCTTCAATCTATTAAAACTCCATAGGCAAGGAGGAAAGCAGCCCCAACACGTTCCATCAGTAATTAACTGCTTATTTATAGAAAGGAATCAATCAACAAATCTCTGTACTTAGTAGAAACAGGCACTTCATTGCTATCACACTGTACTTACAAGTAACCTGAAGGATATCCTGCATGCACTCAAAATCCAAGGCTCTGTTTCAAGTTCTCTACAAATAATAGAAAATTCAGTAATTCCACTGCTATATAATTTATCTACTCTTTCAAAATAAAAATAAATCCCCGACTTTATTAACATGAAAAAACAAAAAAACCCTGAATATTTCATCATTAATCCTTGAAGGAATTTGCCACCATCTATTTCATTCTCTAATCTTACACAGTTTATTCATAAAAAAGTGATTTTCACTCTGTATAATATTCAATAGTTTTGCAAGATTTCAGTATGATTTCAAACAGCTATTCTGGCCAGAACAAATATAAGACCACAGTGCTATGAATATATCCCATAAAGCACTTTCCAAATGGTACCTCATTATGACTAAAAGACACCTTGCTCATTTCCAAATTCAAAATCTGTCTCCATTCCACAAATCCCTCTGCCTGTCTCACTATTTCATGTATTATTTGAGATCAGGCAAGCTGATCCTTCTAAACACTAATTTGAGAAGAGTTTTGGACACAGCCTGATTACAAGTTTTAGCAATTAACATCTAAGGAGCTTTCTCTCTTCATACAGAAAGACACAACACATAAGCAAAACCACTTCTCCTCCCCTCTCCCCCAGAAGTTAGGGAGCCCCCACTCACCCACAATTTGCTGCTGATATTTAAATAGCTGCACAGAGACAGAGTGGCTGCAAGACAACAGAAAAACTCAATAGAAAAGAACAAACTGCATATAGAAGGGCAAGTCCAAAGTTTACTAACCAGTCTATATACAAGCCAAATTCTGCTGTGGATTTCCCCAGGCTATAACTTCAGAGTCTGCCAAATTTACATTTCTCTGAACTAAAAAAAAAAAAAAGATAGACAAGTTTATTATTTATTATTAACCATCAAAAAAATAATTTTTCCCTATGTTTTTATCACTACTGTCCTCTTGTATGGAGCTCTGGAAATATCCTAGACTTGTTTTTTCCAAATTTAAGCCAACATCAGAACTTCACCATCAATGTGAAATTCCACAAAGGTCAGCTAGATTGCTAGCGCTTTTAAGCACAGAGGAGAAATAAGGCTATTTCAAAACAAAATATTCAATTTTATAAGTCATATGAAATTCTCATGCTTAGTTCAAAAGTGAAATGCTTTGCTCTCTTAAGAGGGGCTCTGCCTTTTTAGGAATGAGTTCTGAAGGTGCACAGTGACTGCTGGAGGGTCTGTGAAATTAATTCTACAGCCTAAATCACTTTTTAAGGAAACAATTCAACCAAAGCACATTTCCATTGTTTAAGAACAGAGGAAGTCTTATACGCGATTAGACAAGTAGTTTATATACCCATATGCCTTGTCTAGAACATACCTCAACACCCAATGTTTCAAAAAAGTTCAGGAAAATAAAGGATGCTTAAAAGCACAATCTCAGCTGACAAAACACAAATAAGAAAACCTGTCCCACAAAATAACCTGACAGAAGTCAGCTTGTACTCGTGACATATATTGGCATGTATAGGCTTAGACTTGGGAGGGATCTCATGGATTTCCTCTCTACACATTATTATCATCCATATACAGCTATTATGTCCTCTCTTACCTGCCTGTTCAACCAGGCCTACACTAGTAATTTCAGTTCTTCTTACAATGAAATTCTGGAAGCCTGCAAACACTCCCCACCCCTTCTCCGGTTGCTTTGTGTTTCTCATACCTGTATTTATCTGCATTTTAAAATCCCCACACTTTCATTTTTCTAGCCATTTCTCAGTATTAAGCCCACATGAAGTCCCTTGGTATAAGCAATTCACACTACTAGCCAGATGCCTCTTCTGAAAGATGAGATTTAATTCAGAACTCAGCTAATGTAGATGAATAACTTGTATCATTCTATTACAACTAGTCAATGTGTGCTGTAGCCACAACAAAAAAAAAATTTTAAAAAAATCAATACTGCATGAGAAATTCCTCCCTAGTATAATCAAATATACTCAAACACTTGGCTTAAAAGTTGTCCTGGCTATTTACATTACTGGCATCCAGAGAGAGCGTGCACCAGTTTTAAATAACTGAACAGTATTCAACCTCAGAACTGACTAGTTCACTTTCTATCTTGCCAAAACAATTGTAATTTAAATCTCTCCAATGTAAACTGTTAGCAGAACAGGGAGCACAAGTGAGAAAAACAATCATGAAATTATACTTGCACTGAAACATCACACAGAACCCAAATCCAGTTTATGCAGAGTTTTACCAAAGGCAAAAATGTGAGCTGAACAGATTGTAAATAACCCTAGCATTAGTTTCATCTGGGTACAGACCATAGAACCAAGATATATAAATCCCTGTTAGTCATACTAGCACACAACAACATACATCAAAGGACCAACATGTTTCAGTATCAGCAGAGGTAAACTTGAATGAAAAATGGCTGTGGTAACAAATTGTGAATTGGATTGAAAAAAAACCAAAACCACACAAGACTTCTTCAGCTTCTCTGGTTTTATATAAACTTCCCTGCTCAGTGGTAACAAGTATATTCTCCCAGTGCTTTAGAACAGCATTAAAAAAAAGCTAATTTATTGCTTTAAAATTCGTCTCCATTTCACAATTTGTCTGCTTGTTGGTTTTAGATGTTTAAGCCCCTACTGGCAGAATCTACACCTAGATCTACAATCTACAGATGAGCTTCAGTTCACCTGGGGTTGTTTTGAAAAAGTTTTCATGTTGACCATAACAGACCTGACAACTTGCTGTGAAAATAAATCTGAAACTGAACTTGCTCTTGAATTATACACAGATTTTTTTATTTTCCCCTTAAACTAAAAAAAGTAAAAACCACTTTGTTACCACTTGCCATCTTATGTTCAGCCACAGAAAGTTACTGTCCAAACACAAGACGCAAAGTTTAAGACCACTATTTCCAAATATACATGCACTTTATTAGCATTAGATGAATCCTAAACATTATCCTACATATAACTGAGACACCTTTTTGAAGCCATTCCCAGCTCCTAGCCAAACCCACAGGCCCTATTCCTTTCTGTGAACAACGAGATTATACTTAATCTTTCAGTACTTCAAGCAGTTTTCTTCTAGTGAGGCCTGCAGATTTTTCAGATGAGAAAAAGAGGATGTTTTTGACCTGAAAGGAACATTAATCTGGTCCTCTTGCTTTACAGCATAGCCTTTCCTTGTCTCCCTCTGCCATTAGCGTCTTCAACTAAATGCAGATGTCACCAGCCTTTCTTTAGCAAAGGGAAATAAGTGTCCCATTAAGTACTTAGAGGAGTGGACAGATTCTCCCATTCAGCTGGTTCCCTACACACTTGTTGGTGCTGAACAGCAAATCTTGTATTTCTGAGAAAGGGCCATCACAGAGAGGTTATTTTCCTCTAAGTGGTTTCCTTATTTCATCTGTTCTCAAGCTTAGTGTTAAGTTGCTGAAAGATTACCTCATTCATAAGATTGGGAGCCTGTTAGCCTCCAGAGTGTAGGGTGAGGCAATAATTATTTGTTTGAAAAATACAGGTAGTTTAGCTTGCATCGCAAAGAAAAATGCCTGAATTTACCATTATTCCAGGGGAGAACCCTGAAGCCTTTATTTCCTTTTCAGAGACTCAGAGGCCCTGCTCACAATGGTGAAAAATCGCATGCAGATAGTCCCAGCTGCTGCTCACATTCCGTAAGAGCCCAAAGCGAATGGAAGCAAAGGGGCTGCCTGAGCAAGCGCTGCTGCAACCCATACGTGCGCCCGCACCCTGGGGCTTCTCCAAGGAGCAAAGCGATCTCCGCATAAGGTAGGATGTGAGCTTGATGTACTTTTAATACACCAGTGAAGTTCCCCAAGCCAGCTTGGCTCCCCCGCTCCTTTGGTGTAATAAGGTTTTTTTGTTTTAGAGCTTGGTTTACGTTGCACTAGAACCTTCTTTTGGTGGTCTCTTATTTGTGGATTTTGGGGTTTTTTTAGACCTGCTTTTATCAAAGAAAAAAAGTAAGCAAGTGCAGAGCCAGTGCAACAAACGCACAGCTTCCCATGCTTATTCAGGCCATAGACAGATTTCCAAGGCCACTCTGCATAAGATTTTTCCTGGGTAAATACAGCTGCTGTTTTGGTTACTAGGACAATTTTCTATAATTTCATGTGAGAGTAAAACTTCAAAACAATCAGACTATTACGTGTTGGGAAACCCTAATCAAAGAGAGAGAAAGAGTGACAGACATCAGAAAGATTTTTCCACAGAAGAGCCTTGACCTGTTCCTTCTAGGTTGTACCTACTATCAGAATACAAAAACAGCAAACTGCCCCTGGGAAGAAAACAGCTCTCTACACAACCTCTGTGAACCAGGTTTAAGATACACATTCATTATTTTGCAGAAGGAATGTTCAAGCAGGATCAATATGCCATCAAGACAAAAGAAGAGTATAAATTGTCCTGAGAGTTGGTCAGAATTTTCTTTACTGTCATCCAGGGAACTAAAAACAGAGCAGGAGGCATATTAAAAGCATGCTTTTATAAGCCTAATCAGTAGGTTGGAAAATGAGTTTCACAAAGAGATAATGAGCTCCCAAATCATAATTTGCCAAGGGTACATCGATTTTCACTGATCTTCAGATCACTTACGAGCATCCAGCGCAAGAACTCCTTTCTACCCCAGGCCCCACCAAGCAGAGGCCTGGGCCAGAGCAGGCTCCACCTATGCAAGGAGGAGTTACCAGTTTAATGATTGCATGAGCTAAAAGGTCATGAACTCGGATCCAGTCAAGATAGATATTTCATGGTCATTACCAAAGCTGAGAAGGCAAGCATTTTCATGCCCTGTTGAATAAACATTTTGCTTCCCCTCTTGAGTGTCTTCACAGTGATAGTAAAGGGCTAATCATATCAGTTACCACAGAATCAGTCACGCTCCCATCACTGTGGGTTTACCAACCCCAAAGTCACTGTTCTCGTTACCCTCCACACTCAGCAACCATTAGGGTGTCCACCCAGTCCATGCGAGAGCAGACTGAAGGTCACTCCTCCAGCTCAAGGAAGAACATCTCCCCTTGGAGACCGCTTCCCTTAGGTCAGAGGATAAAATCTGCTCCTGGGTTAGTCACAACAGGTTTTGTGCCCACCAACTCCTACTGAACTGCATATACAAAGACTTTAATATCAGTTATGGCAAGTGAGAGAATAATCCAGTTTAGCGTATGCTCTAGACCAGTGCCCAAAGCACTTCCTGAAAAACAGGAGAGAGTTGAAATAAAGCCCTCAGTCTAGAGGGGCATTAAACCTGGGTCTTCCACATCTTAGTCTAGTAGCCAGACCATTGGGCTAACAGAGAGGAGCTATGGCAGAGGCAGATTTCTATCAGGGCATCCAAAATTTGTTACACGTTACATCACAAGAGTGACATAATAGAAGTTAAATACATGGACTTTTCATTCAAGTTTATGTTTGATTTCTTCTTTTACGACAGCACATGAAAGCCATAAACACATCTACTTTCTTGCTACTGTGAATTAGGCTTGCTTTCCTCTCCCACCCAATATCACCAATCCACAAATGCCCTATGCTGAAAGGACTGACTGGATTTTTCCAGAAGGAAAAAGGATGGAATCAGAGGGAACAGTCCTGTCATCTGACACCTCTTTACATTATGTTCTTTCCATTCCTCTCTGTGGATCTTAGAGTTAGGTATGTACAAAATGCAATGTTCATCCCTTCTCACTTCGTTCACTCTCTAGAGCTTTCATCTTATTTGGTTGTACCCTGCTGTTGTCTTGGGTACTAATTGTTTGACATCCTGTTATCTCACTTGTTTACTGCGTAGTAGGTACAATTTTCTCTTGTTAAGGGTTATCCTCAACCTAGGACTTCATGGCATTCCAAATGAGCTATTTTGTTTGCCAGGGCAAAATTCATTTTAAAATTTTGTTTATCTTTAGTGGTTATTTATCTTCTGCTAGGGAGTAATTAACAAATGGTAGAGGTTTGGGGGATTGTTTTTTTATTTTAATTTAGTGTTGCATTCAAAAGTTTATTATCACTTAAATCCTTGTTTTTCTCTATCAAAAGGAACAGACTTGGGGAGAGAGGGCTCTGCTCTTTGCATATACTCTTTCTTTTCTCAATTCTGTCACACCTCTGAAGAAGTCAGGCTTTCTCCAAGTTGCTCATTTCAGGGGAGAAGGAAGATGAGGACCCTTGCCTTAGTAGTTGGGAAATTAAGATCAGATATTGAGGACTACATGACTGGGGAAAAAAAAACATCGTGCAATAAATCCTGTTACTCTCTTTATTGTATTGTTTGAACACATATTTAATAGCACAGTTTATCACACTCCAGAAGAAACGGCCTACTCCAACTTCTGCATCGAGAGATCTCAGAGAAGCTGTAGCTTTCCTCCTTTGTTCATTAGCTGAACATGCCCATCCCCAGATCTTAGCAGGTGTGTCTGAATTGGTATGACTACTTCCCCCTTTGAACTGCCATTCTCAGAAATACTCTGGTTTTGTCCCATCTCTGTAGTTACATTATGAGCATTTGCAAAGCAACATCTTGGGACTGAAGATGAAAACACACTGGTGGTGCAGCATTAGAGACTTTCGTTTTTATCTTTTCCTCTATGCAAAACCAGGGAAAAAAGCTACGAAGCTGATGTTTTGAACTTCACACTCATTTTGTGGAGAAAACATGGAGGAAATGAATATTGCAAATCTTCATTAATCAGTACATTATGGAAAGATAGTGTAGGCTAAATATCAGGATTGCCCGTTAAGTACAATAGCAACAGATCAAAATAAATGCTACAATACTGAATGAAAACATTACAAAACACCATTGCAATTAGAGTTCGTTCTTTTAAATAATCTATAAAATCAAAAAGTGAGACAAATGTATCCTCTCATGAATTACAGCTCCCCTTGATCTATTTCTTCCCTCACTATTAAATCCATTGCATTATTTATTCATACAAGTGCTTTAATCAAGATAACCACTCAGAAGTTGTTTCATTTAAAAGAATGCAGCGTTAAACACAGCAGTAACAGATCACAACAATTTGCAGCCCACGGTGATGTACGGCAGCACAAAAAACTAGCTGTATTGAGGACACATGACATGGTTACAGCTGAGAGTCATTCTGTGGTGTAAAAAGGAAGAGTTTTTTTTTTTTTTAATAAAGAAATACTGTTGTGAGAGACAGCCCTCCCCTTTATACTCGACCCTGGGACCCACACCAACAACGCTGCACCACCAACCATAGTTTGAAGGCTTATTCTGCAAGACAAGACACTATTTAATTTAGGCACGTTTCAAGCATGCAGCCCTGCCTGTAGGGAGCCAGGCTGCAGCAGCAGGGGACCCCAATCACTTTGAAAAGCCTAGCCAAGAATCAGGTAAATACGCAGCATATTAACATGGACAAAACACCACTCTGTTGTGGCTACACAATTCACACAAGTTCTGCTGTGCTTTTAAGTGCAGAGCCGGGGTGGCTGACACGATGCGGGGCTAGCCACAGACCCACACTGTCATTATCAGCCACACAGGGATAAGAATTCTTCCCAAAACAAGGCTTTTTAGGTAAACTCTTGGATTTGTGAGGTGCTTGGACACTACAATGAAGAGTAGTATTACATTCCTTAAAAAACATATCTGAGTTAAACTACGCATGTTGTCATAAAGTGCACACTGAATGCTATACACTCAAGTAACACGTCAGAGTAGTGAGGTTACACACATTGTTTGAAATAGTCTTGACAGGCTGAAATACAGTCAATGACGGGCTATTTTGTCATGTGGAAAGAATATCAAGATTGTTTTAAAATCTATTTGGCTGAAAGAAATATTGCCAGGTTAAGTGTTCTTGTTGCATTTTTCAAGCCATTTTTAGCCTTCTTCAAAACTTAAATTTAAATCAGAAGAAGTGTTGGTAAAGTCATGTTCAACAGAAGTTTTATTTCTTTCTCTACATGTTCTCACATTGTGGCTGGAGAGTCTCCTGTACTTTATCATGTCTGAAGGTACCTATTCTTTTCTCTCCACTTTTTTGAGCAGTCAAAACAAAATCAGATTAAAAGGGACCAAAAGAGTAATATGTTGGCTGTTGAGAATATCTCAAAATGTTAAATAAACCATTAAAAGGGCATCAGGGTTTGGGGATTTTCTCAGCTTGATACATCTGCAAGACGTATGAAAGAATCTGAATTCCATAGAAAATTTTGAATTTCATTTCCATTTCAAATCGGGGTGCTGGAGAAATAAGGAAATAATTTTCCTAAGATAAGGGTGGGTGGGTTTTTTTTTTTTCCCCCTGTGAAATGGAGAAATCCATTTCTCAGCCAGCTGGCTCCATTAGCTCCCTCTGAAATCAAGTCACTAAGAGATATAAAAACTTGTAAGTAACAAAAAGGAATACATTGAACACTCCAACTAAATTGGAATACAGACAGATTTAAAATTAGAACAGAGAAAAGAACATATGAATAACGATGGGTTACAAAACAGAGAAGTGGCAAGAACTTTAGCAATGTTATTCCTGAATAAATTACAAATGACAGCTTCAAGAGCATCCTTGTAACAAAGGAGAGCTGCAGACCTACAATGAACTTAAAAGAAATACCAGAGACAGCTAGAAACCTCGTATCAGATTGCAGAGCTACAGAAACTGAAGTTCATGTTTTAGAAATGCGTCAGACAAACATAAAAGCTCTCTAAAATAAAACCTTAGACTTGTGTAACAAATCTTTTCATACATAAAATTATACTATTTTTCCCTCAGCAGGACCAGTGTACAACCTCGAAGACAGTCACATAAGAGATAAAGAACCACTCTTTTGATGTCATAATAGGTGTAAGCTCATGGCAACAGCATTACCAACAGTAAAAAAGAAAGGGAATCCAAAGAAAGTAGATGTAAACTTAAAATTAAGTACAACTCTAATCACTAGTGATTATAATAGTCTCTGAACAAATGCATCAGGATGTGATCTTGTGTCTGTTTTAAGGCAGTACATTCACAGACTATAACTACACTTGTAGTTTAAGCTAGCGCACAGGAAGATTATAAAAGGCCTACTGTTTTTAAACTTCATGCAAGAAAATTTTTCCACATAGTCCACATCATTTTCAGCTTTACTTACAAACAACAGTAATTACTATTGCTTTTTATTATTATGTGCAAAAAGCCTCTCTCTCTAGATGAAAGCATGCTACTTGTAATATGAATATATTCGGGAAAACAATTGTGCTTTGGAGAGTTTACTGTCTACTTTAATACCAAATACTATAAGCAGGCATAAAAATAATATATGAAAGGAATATGCAACATTATGCACATTTTAAAAAAACTTAGATTCATTTTTTCTTAAATAAATATCATTTCCAATTCTTTCAGCTTTGTATTTCTATTTTCTTTCAGCTAAAGCTCTAAAGAGCTTTATCTAGTTAAAGCTCTGTAGATAAAATCCATTTATTATTCTATACTGTTTCTATTGTAATAATGCTACATTTGTGCCAGACTGCATAAACACCAAGATGATAGCATCTGTCCCAAAGACTTTGTAATTATATTTGCAGTACATGAGACCATGGGGATACAGACAGGACAGCCAGTAAACAATGAGACCCCACTATGCAGTGTGACTTGTGGTCTTCAGTCGTGGTTCCTCAGGCCCTTCTCTTGGGGTAGCAGGGGAATTAAGCCAATTTCATCTCACCCCCCAACCCCTCGCTCTCAGCCTTCCCATGCTCTTCCCCGTTGTGCTGATGCATCTCTTCTGGGAACGGCAGAGAAATGTCTTAGACCATAAACAGTCCAGCCAAGGTTTGTGCAGGCCTTAAGGCAAAGGAGAGGAACAGGGAAGTAGATTTAGAGGTATTTGCTAGGATTTCTTCCCTGGTATGAGAGGAAGCAAAAAGATGAAGATCCTTCTGGAAGATTTAACCAGGACACATCACTGGTTAGAGGGAGAACACAGCATTCTCAGTACCGAGTGAAGAAAGAGCTACAACAGCTAAAGCTCTGAAGGACCTCGGCAAAGAGCAGACAGAAATCAGTGCAAAAGAAGGCAGCAGGAAGTCAACAAAGAAACCGGCAACACTGTACACCCAGCCTGGCACTGCCAGCTAAAACCATGCTTTTAGCATCCTAGAGGACAGGTACAGCATGAATGTACTCAGCAAGCCTACAGAAAATGTTCCAGAGATGGGGGCTGCATTAAGACACTGAGCCTAAGGACAAGAATGCTCTCATTTGCTCGCATAGCTAGGAAAAGCTTGGAGATTTCACAAAAGGGATCTGCAGTACTTACACACTGCCTGGAGATAATCACATTAACTCAGGTCAATACACTTGGGTATGTATATAAATGTTTGGAAGCAGTTATTCCCAGAATTCACTTATTTCTACTTATACTCATGGTGTTTCTATACACACAGTAAATTAAAGCATTTCATCACTTTATCTCAAAAATCTACATTAATTAGTACCAGACAAGGACTCTCCATTAATAAATACCTCAACTGCTCCTACTGGGCTTAGACAAGGTTCCATAACAGTGTTATTCAGGAAAAAAAAAAAAATCTATGGACTATACACAAGAGAAAAACAAAACTGACTATCACCATAAATACCTAGATCTGATTTATAAGCCGTAACTTTGCAAGGACAGCTGACCTTGCAGGCAGATTCTTTTACGGTAAAAATGTTTATTCCAAGGATATGAAACACCACACAATTAATGATGCAGATAGACTTAGCTTTCAATAAAAGTTTCATGTGAGTTCATTTATCTACTTAAGTTAGCATAGCAAATTTATTAAGAACTACTGGAGCTAAAATACACCTATGGGAGTAATAAATAGGCCACACAATTTTTGCATGCCCTAAAAAATCCCTACCAACCAGCATAGCACTTCAGGTCAGTTAAGTTTTGTGCCTGAATATTTATGCTAGGGAAAATTTAGGCAGAGACTCAGGTGATACTTCAGTCTATTTCTATGCATATATGTACTCAGTCTTCTAGTAACTAGTTGATGAAGCAGACTTAGCAGCTCTACTGGATTGGACTACCTTTTATTTACACAATATTTCATTGCCCTTACCTTTAAGTTATTTACCTGGGAGAAAAATTCTCTCAGCTTAGATCCAGCCTAAGGTCTTTTAAGCACGAAGTAGGAACAACACAGTAGGTTGGATATGCCTATAAGTCAGTCTTGCACAGATCAGGACAGAAGGGGGAGTGCCTGGAAGCAAGCATAAGAGGGACAAAAAAATTCATAGCTACCAGCAGCACTAGTACAGAGAAGTCAGCAACATAATCCAGTGCTATGACAAAGCGGGAAGCAGGAAGAAAATGGGGTACAGTCAGTTAAATACCATGATTACTTTCATCAACATTCACATTTCTCAACACTTTCCATTGCATCCTAAGACTCTCCTTCAGAAGATCAGACTTCACAAACACCTTGAAAGCATCTCAGAAAACTCTGATAAACAGAAGTCAGAATACACATCCTGCCAACAAACACGAGTTTTTCATTTACGTGAGAAAGTAAAACCCATGTGGTAGTCTCTGGTAATCAGTTACAGATATTCAGAATCCTTCTAAGTCCATGATGTAGCTCATCTACCTTTTTTGGTAATCACCCTCTACTACAGCCACTCAACTGTATTTCTGTAACTTTCAGTGCTGTTCCTGTCTATGACCCATTTGACTTAAATATGTAAACCAAGGTAGACCATCTCCCTTTGTTTTTCATGCACCAACTACCACCAGCTCCCCCGCTTTCCTAAGCAAATCAAGGCCAGCCCAGGTTACTACTGCTATGCTCCATATCCCCCAAAACCTCAGTTTTAAGTCCTCTGCTCACACCCCTTTGTTCTGAACACTGGACCTCTCCAGCCCTTTGCTTTTTCGTGTCAAATTTGTACCACATCTCAGATACAAGCATGCAAGTCAGAACTGGGTAAATGTACCAGTAAAACCCCACAGAATTCAGAGCAGAGAAGCTGAGTCTCACTTATGCGTGAGGCCAAGACTAACCTGATTTAATGCGAGACAGCAGCACTAGATACTGCTGACTGACTTTTTAATCTGTGCTCCAATCAGAACAAGCATCTTCCGTCTTCCACAAGACAATACAAAACAAAAAAAGAATCCACAAACTCTAAAGAACATCCAGCTAGGAATCAAGTTGAGTTCTCCACAGAACAGGCATAGTTTGCATGCTTCCCTGGTACACAAAAGCTTGCGTCAGTTTATTTCCATCAATTTAGTTCCCCCTTTTTCTGCAACACACTTCATGTTACCGTTCCTTCTCTTCTCCATTCAGGAAGTGGTAGAACACAGCACATTTTGTCATAGGAAAACTGTTTTGGATGGACTGAACATGATACCGGCCAAAAAAAAAATCAAAATAAATAAAATCAGTTGGCATCTAGTAAGGGGGAGACAGGAACATATGATGTAAAGCAGTGGGAGATGTTTTCTGATTTCAAGAAAAGTTAGTGCAAAGCTCAGACTTCATAAGTACAACTCCAAAAACGCCATGTCTTGTTTGGACCAGCTTTCCTTTGAGAAAGCGAGAGGCTTAAGCAGGAATCTCTCCCTACAGTTTTCGTTTCTGCTCCTAGAATCTGAGACTAACTCAGAAGCATTATACAAGCATTTAATGTATAGCTTTATTTAAATCTACTGTGCAAACCACAGCATCACATTTTCAACAGTTGAAGAAATGATTACAAAACTAAGTGGTCTTGCAGTAATAAAATGGGATCAAACATTATCTGCTGGAACTAGCAGCACCCACTTATACCAAATTTTTTTCAGGCACCAGCTGTTACACACTCTAGCTCTATGGAAGATGAGTTCAGACACAAAAATGAAGGAAATAAACACAAAAGGAAAGCATTTAGGGTGCTTGGAGATCAAAGAGACAAACTAAAGAAATACGATTTGAAAAAAAAAAACCAAACTTGTACTTCATTGTGGAATATCAAGACACCTGAGGCTCAAACAACCTAAATATATTACGGACAAATGTCCTGAATTTTGGTATACTTTTCCTTAATCTAGGAATAGGATTTGAAAAATGAACAGGAAAAATCTTTCTATATTTCTTCCTGTTGAAACTCCATTAACTTCTAGGAACAATTGTGCTCTCAACCAGGCAGACTACACGGAAAGGACATGCTTGCAAAATGTAAAAGCAAACCTTTTCCAACCCTCATAATTAAATTTGGAAATCCAAAAGCAGTTGTAGAAACATGCCTGATTTACAATGCTGTACCATTTGTAAAACTACATTTAAAAGACTTCCATATGATAGAAATACATCAATTTGCACTAGTAACCTCACAAAAGACGACAGATACTTTATGCAGTTTTGCAAAAAAGGATCTTCCAAACACCATTACACACAATATCACATGTGCCATGAACAGCATCAACTCCAGACAGAGTTCTAAGAGCTGCACTAACTAGAAAGGTACTATTATTTTAGGTTTAAATTCCTTGGACAAGAACCACCACATTTTCAAGCAGCTGAGATATTTTGAAGGCCAAGTCCTGCACATGCAGGTTCTTGGCACAATATAATTTATTAAAAAAAACAACCAAACTGTGGTCAGTAAAGAGTGTGCATTTCTTAAACTACAATAATAGAGTTGTGAATAGCCAATTGCATCAGTTGGTTCGTTGCATACAATTACACACTGAATACATATCAAGTAAAAATTGTTCTTAATAAATTTACAAGCTACATGTTTTCTCATGCATGGCAGCCACTGCTAACACATGCTTGACATTTCATAAAGGTATTGCTTTCAGTTATTTCAATGAAATTCTACAGGCAGCTGCAAGCAGCTTCACAATCACAGGCCCTGGTTTAATGGGGGACTTCAACCACCCTGACATCAACTGGGAAGACCATACAGCTAGGCAGGCGCAATTCAGGAGGTTCCTACAGAGCATCGACGATAACTTTCTGATGCAAGTGGTGGAGGAACCAACAAGGAAAGGTGCTCTGCTGGACCTTGTATTAACAAACAAGGAGGGGCTGGTGGAGGATGTGAAGGTCGGAGGTAGACTTGGCTGCAGTGACCATGAAATGGTCGAGTTCAGGATCCTGCGTGGAGGAAGCAGGGCGATAAGCAGGATCAAAACCCTGGACCTCAGGAGGGCTAACT
>Ga0065711_1005005_pt1:0-2500 | contig 30361 bp, 21 predicted proteins | sample Hoacrofraction12_FD_59098 | JGI IMG/M metagenome (GOLD analysis project Ga0065711, IMG submission 59098) | Hoatzin crop microbial communities from Cojedes, Venezuela - Epithelial fraction 12 v2 (version 2) | ecosystem: Host-associated > Birds > Digestive system > Esophagus > Crop | place...
CCGCCTGGACAAGATCCTGTGCAGCCTACTGTAGGTGACCCTGCTTCGGCAGGGGGGTTGGACTAGATGACCCACAGAGGTCCCTTCCAACCCCTACTATTCTGTGATTCTGTGATTCTGTGAATGATGCAAAAGTTAAATACAAGAACTCACAGTAAACTTTGTGGCTCCCCTTGGTGTGATATGCTGTTGGCTGATATTAACCTTTGTTTACAGCTCTTCATCCAGTTTTCATTCCATGTGACAGAACACAATATTCAGCCAATTAGAATTAATTCTGCCAATAAGATTTCAAGAGAGGCTATAATTGGGTAGCTTAGGTTTTGGGCTAGTACTTTGCACAGAGTGTCTAAAATCTTATCAGTTCAAGGTACAGTCATTTTTGTTTTCTTAAATACAGAAGATGAACAAAAAATTAGTTAATGGAGCATAATGTATTGCCTGGGCATCATAAATGGATCATCTTGAAAGATCCAGAATTACTATGCAAGAACATTAAGTCCTGCTTTAAATGCAATTTACCAATTTAAGGTCAAATTTCATTGCGCTGCTCAGGTAGTTTAAAATGTCTTTAAAAAATTAATGATGGGGTCTGATTTGCCTCCCATTTTGCCTTGTTTTACACTGATGTAATTCCACTGACAGCAAACCGGAGGTACTCTTCTGTATGTGAAAGTGAAAAAAGAAAATCATTATTTACAGGCTTCGCATGGTCAGGAGTTAACAAATGGATTTTGCATGGAGTGTATGTTTTGTGTGCTTTTTCTGTGTTTTATTTTGGTAATTCATAGCCACCATTACTGCATGAAAAGGAGCAGATGTATGGCAGTTGGCAGTTTTCTAAAGAAAATATTTATTTATTATTTTCTATTTTGCATTTGTTTAATCACAGAAATCTTGCTTATTTTGAACAATGATTTATATTACCCTATTTCAGTATTTTACCAAGAGAACAATTGACTTTTCCACCTTGAGTATATTAAAAGCTTAGTCAGGTGTGTGTTATATCTGGTTCCGTTCCAATTTTAAAAATGTATAAATTCTCTTTTTAATGTTCCAGGGAAAAGCAATGGTATTTGCTCCACTCCGAGGGAATACTTTAAACCAGTTTTGCAATCTAGCTAAAAAAGCTGGTTTCTCTATCCAAAGACATGAAAATTATGATGAACACATTTCGAACTTCCACTCCAAGGTTAGTTTTCTGCTTGTGTTAGATAACACTTTAATCCGCATTGCATTTTGAAGAGATCATGGTCCTTTTGGCAGGTAACCTAAATGTTTGATTAAAGTACTCCTTAGGTGTGCTGTTTCTGAACAGCTATTTTTGTATCTGATTATTTTGTGTGGTAGAAACATCCTTTATCTCTGCACGTCTAGAAGAGTTTTGCAGAAGCATCTCCTGTTTACCCTTTTCATTCATAGAAATCTAATTTATGAGAGTCTTTTCTTGTTGTTAGCTGCCTATAAATATATGACACACTAGCATTTACATTTTGATAAAAAGCCTGCAAATTTTAAGTAGGTTAAATACTGAAATGGACTGAAATAAATAGGAGGTGAATGTCTAATTGTATCATATCGTACCTTAAATCCTTATCTCTGGCTGTTTTATGGCTGGGTCAGTTGGCAGCTTCAAACTGCTAAATCTCATACAGAACTTCACAGTTGTGGGGTTATATGTCAGATCGAGGCGCTACAAGATTTAGGTCAAAAGCACTTATCTGAGCATGATTTCTAAGCTTGCTTACATAAAGCTACTGTTATCAGTCTCCTTTTTTATTATTTATAAGTACAGAGTAATACAGGACATGAAGAGGAAGGTGCTTCACAGAAAACTTTTTAGGAATTTCTTATTTTCCTGCATAGAAGTGCTTATCAAAATCATATTTATTACTTCCAATTCTGAGATCTCTATTTCATACCATAAAGAAATCCACTGTTGTAGGTCTGTCTGGCCTTAGACATAACCTCTTGCAATTTTCTAAGAATTGCTCTTGGAAAATATAGACATGTTCAGAAATGAAGTAAAATGCATTTTTTCTGTTTAGCACTACCATAGGATAGAAATCAGATTATACTAAAAAATGTATGCACATGCTGTTGTAAGAAACAGCATCATGTATTTTATTGTGTAATTTTATATTAAATAAAGACTCCCATTAAAGCTATGTAGACACGTGTACATAAAATCACTTAATTTCATTGTTCAGGTAGGTCTGAATCTGGCCACACTGAAACCAAATAGATTTCAGTCATCGTTCATCTACCACTTTGACTTTAAATCACATAAAATGATATAAATGTAAGGCCCAATGTGATGGGTTTTTTATTTGCCTCCACCTGAAAAAGGGCATGATTTTGATTACATTGTTTCGTGGTAGTAGTTCTCTTTCATTATCCACTGCATCCAAATCAGCTCTGCAGCAGTGAAATGCAGGAGTAATAGTTGTTATCTGGATCCAAGAGATGGGTCTAAAATGATAGAGTAGTTTATTTTGCT
>Ga0065711_1005005_pt1:7500-30361 | contig 30361 bp, 21 predicted proteins | sample Hoacrofraction12_FD_59098 | JGI IMG/M metagenome (GOLD analysis project Ga0065711, IMG submission 59098) | Hoatzin crop microbial communities from Cojedes, Venezuela - Epithelial fraction 12 v2 (version 2) | ecosystem: Host-associated > Birds > Digestive system > Esophagus > Crop...
GTGAGGGAGTGGGGAGGGTTCTGTTCCCCCCCTTTTGTTCCTGAGTCATTATTAGAGAAATATTTCCAACCTAATTGCTGAGGAAGATGTCGTGGCTTGTTTCACAGTGTGTAAACATTGGGACATCTTTTTCATATCATTTTAGAACTTCTTTTTCCAATTATATTCCAGCCTAAAACCAATCAGACTTCACACGTATGCGTTAACAAAGGTGTAGAGCTGGCTTCCTTCTCTTTTGTGCCTTTCAACTTGCATATACTTTGTTAATCTCTTTAAGTGTTATTTTTGGGGTGTATTTGAAAATAAGTGAATAATATACTTCGTGGGCTTACATAACTGGTTGTAAAGTAGTAAATGCATTCACACTTAATTAGTAAGGAAATAGTTGTCTTAAGATCTTTTAAAAGTGCACCTATTGAATCCTCCGGTTTTTCTGCCTTTTTTTTTTTTAATTTCACTGTTGATTTTTCTATCCATGATTGAAATGTCCTCAGTTGCTTCAGTGTTGAAGGCTTTTTTTATATATGTGTGTATATATGTTTTTTTCCAGCAGGACTTTTCCTCCTGTAGATGTAGAAGAAATTATGCACCAGACAAAAGCCTCATAAACTGACCATTTGTCCTTTGGACACAATAGCCTGCCCAGCCCCTCTGCTCCTCCTCTCCAATTATGTGTGATTAGTCTCAGTGTGTTGTGTCAAGAAGGGGGAGTGTGCTGAGTGCTTATTATCTGTTTAGGTACAAGAAGAGCACATTTAGGTTCTGACTATGAATGGAAAGTGAGCCTTTATCAGGACTAAAATCTAAATGCTACTATCCCAGAAATCTCTTTTAAAAAAATACATCCTTTTCTGATAAATTCTGAGACAGACTATAACAACTAAAGGATTTTGTAGTGTAATCAAATTATCTCCTTTGAATTAGTTTATATTGTGATACGTTGTGGCCCAAGTATTTGATAAACATTTAATGTGACTTTTCTTGTACTGGGAAAGACAAAAATCCTACAAAGAAACTGGAGCAATTTTTTATTTTCTTAACAGTTTAATAAGCCATTTTACTGACATCCCAGAAAAACAACCTGGATCGTTAAAGAATCCTGTACAGTCTCTTCAACCACAACACTTGTAAAATTACGAAAAAGGAGAGAGGGGCAGAGAGCATGACTGAGAGAGGGAGGTACTAGATGCGAGGAAATGTAGAGGATCATGCTGAAATACATAAATTAGAAGAGCTGCAGTTCAGCAATAGGCGTTCTTCCATATTTAACAAACTGGGCAGCATGCAAACCAGAAGCTGATGAAAGTCGCTCTCTCTTCGCTCTTCTTCTCAAACAAATTTCTTCACTACCGGTTTGCATGTCCTTGTATTCAACACTTTTTATGCTCCATTAGAGCACCTAGATGGATCTCAGAAGGCATAGGTCAAGTCGCAGTTAGATCATACATTTCTTTCTCACAAAAACTTGAATTGCAATGCCAAGTGATGGGCTAACATCACAATAACAGCAATTTATTCCTCTTTTGATAAAAAGCAGCCTATTCTCAGTGTTAGATAAAGACCAGGGGCAATGCAAACCAACCATTTATCCTAGAACTGAGTAGTGTGTCTCCCCTATAGCTGGTACAAGTTTCATATTCAAACTCTTGTTGGAAGATCCTATCTAGTAAGAAATCAAAAGCATTTAGGAGTAGTTTAAAATTGCTGTGAAGGTGGCTTTAGTTTAATTAGTTTTGGTTTGTTTGTCCTGCACAGCGGTGCCTTTGTTTTCTCTAAAAACATGTACAAGGAAATCTTTATACTCAACAAAGGAGTGTGAAATGTAGTGAAATATTAAAATTTGTGAACCTTTTGTTTTTGAGANGGCTTGAATATCTGCTGTACAATAATCTAATAAAGATTGTGAGTTGCCTAAAATAGAACCAGTGTCACTGAAAACTGTGGTTTTAGCTCTAAGACGAAAACAGTTTTACTCAAATTAGTAGCTGATAATTGCTTTTTATTTCTGTCGTTTGAGTGGGAGGCTTTGCACAGGTGCTGCCATCCCTAAAGTGTGTAATTGATGGCTTGTTTACCAAAGATGCATTTAGGCTTCATCCTGTAAACTCACATTGGAGCTCCACAGGCAGTGAAGTTACTCAGCTACATAAGTGCTTGCAGGTTTGATCTGTGTAGATATTTGTAGAGGTATATAAGCAAGCTCACTTGCTGATTTTTTTGTTTTAAAATGGGTACTGAAAAGTCACAGATGTACTGTTTACTGTATGTGAGGCACTAAAAGCGTTCTTTTTTAGGGACATCTCTCAGAATCCCTCATGTTAGTAAGGACTTGATGAATTGTTTCTGAGCTCTGAAATTTTAATAAAAATGCAGTGCTTATTGATCCATCAAGTATCTTTGGTAAGAAGAAGTTAGGCAGTTTATCATATCGTGCCTATAAAATCTATCAGAGCCTTTCATGTGGTGTGCTTTAACTAGTCTCTGATACTTGGTATATTTTTAATGATATAGTTTACTGTATTCTGTAACAGAATATTGAGCCTAATTACTTTGTGTTTGCAAAACACTTCAAAGATGAATGACACCGTGCAGAAGCTATGCTGTTCTTCACTGAGAACAGAAATGTTAGGCAGACGCGAGTTTTCCTTCGTGTATGTTGGTAGCTTTTAGAGCAACGTTGTGTCTTCCTCCTTTCTCAGAGAAAAAGGGCAGAAGAAATGATCTTCTTGCAGACGTCCATTCCCCTGGGCACAGCCCTAATGCAGCTGGTGCCCCTGGCAGTGAGTTGTGATCTTCAGAATATAAAAGACCAAGAAAAAAATATTCCATTTCCTGCTGTGAGATCTGGCAAAGGCTTTCTTAAAAATTACAAACTAGTCCTATCCAACAGCATTCTGGAACAACGGGACAAATCTTTCCATTAGGGAAAGAAGTTTGATTTGAAAGGAAAATGTCTTAAGAATGTGAGATGAGGCAGAACTTACTACCCCAGGTACCAGTCCAGCTGCAAAATCCTTGTTAGACAAGTCATTCACGTGTTGCCTGTGGCTTAATGGCTACGTGTTTGCGTGAGGAGGGAAGCGGGATTAAAATTGTTCCCCCCATGAAAAGCGTCCTCACATCGCGAGCCTGACTGCATACGGTTTATCAAGCGTTGTATCTCCATTACAACTCTCCTTCGCTGTTCCCTGAACAAAAGAGGATGCAGTGGGTGGAGCTTTTGATCCACCTCTTGATATGGCAGGTGGCACAGCTGATAGGGCAGGGGAGGAGGGAAGAGGCAGCAACACGCTGCAAGTCAAACAGAGCAGCGTTGTATTACCCTCTTTCACCCATTCTGCCTAATAATGCAAGAGGGGACATGGCCAGGTCCCTGTCTTTTCACAGGGGAGATTGTAAATGCATGGTTCAGCCTGGATTTCTTTATGTGTGGTTTTCTTCTTCTTTAAATCAGGGAATGAACAGTGATGTCAAACTGCGAATTCCTTTAGCTCTCGTGGAGCACTCTGAGACGCTGGTAGAAGGTGCTAGGACAGCGTGCAATGGCAGTTATATCTAAAACATTTTCTGCACGGTGTGGTCATCCTATGTCGTTTCCTCAAAAGAGGAACAGAGAATTTTGTCCCTTTCTATGTATTGATTCACTTTTTAGATTCTCCCCAGACTGATTCGGATAGTTTGTTAGCCCTTCGCCGTCACAAATCTGTAGCCTAACATCGGTTGTAAGCACACCAGCATCATTTGAAAGATGATTTTAAAAGCTGATTTTTGGTATTCTTCTCATCTGCACTGCAACAGGACTTACTTAACCCAGCCAAAACAAGGGCGAAACCCCGTAAATCTAAAAGAAAGGCAATACATGACTTAGTGAATTTGTGGCTGAATGTTTAAATAAAGGGGGACCCCCCTGAAAATCACACCCATTCCCCATACAGGGGACCCTGAGCCACCGACAATATCGCTGTCTCGTTTGCCTATAGGCATTTAGAAAGCAGCTGATGCACTCTAGAACTGACCCCGGATTTTGTGAGACTCCAGTGCCGCATCTCCTCAGTAAGATCTGTCTCCCTTTCCGACCTGTGGACTCTGTTCAAACAGCTGAATGTAACAAACCTAACTTTTCTTTCCCATTTTTAAAGGGTTTAGCCTATTAAGGCTCCTTGCTTAGTCAGCAGCTGGCCTGCTGCCAAAAAGCCCAGCATATTGTTGTGGCTGGGTAAAAGCTGGATATTTTCCATCTCTGTCCAACAGCGGCATTGGATCTTCATTGTCTTCTTGTGTGTAAAGTGTGTGGAAAGTAGAGGGAAGATGCACGGAGCGGTAGTCCAGATGGCATTCCACAGCCTGAGAAGAAACATCTTGACCCTCGAATCTGGGTTAAACTCAACAGATGCCAAGCCCCCAAAAACAAAGAGCTGTCGTTGCTGACGACAGCAAAGGAGTGATAGGCCTTCAGCAGCAGAAAGTATCTTTTATTTTGGATGCGTTTCCCTGCGGATAACCAACACAGTGTCCCTTGTAGAAGACTGCTTATTAAAAACGAGCAGCAAAATAATGGCTCTCTGCATTAGGCACCTTCCCCCTTCAGTCATAAAACGTTGCCCCTGGGTGATGGGTTATGCTGGCAGAAAAGGATTTGAACGTTCAGCCTGTGTTGTGCCCTGCCAGAGCCTGCGTGCTAAAAGACCTGTTATTTTTTCCCCGACTCTGACTTCAATTAATGTACTTTTAAAATGATTAAACATATCATGCTGTGACTTCTAAAATGTCAACAAGCTTCTAAACTTGGGAGACAGGAATGTAATAAAATAGGTAATAGGAGATTCAATAGTTAATAGAGGCCCTGAAGTGTGAGTGTATACAGTAGCTGTATATTGGAAACTGTGCAAATGAAGATGGCTTAGTATTGCAAACTGAGGAAGAAAATTGTTTTTAATTAGCACCTTCATAAGAACTGCTGATTAATACTGTTTGGTTTGGTGAAAAGCTTTCAGCTGAGTAATTTGTACAGCCATTACAACAGTTTTGTTAGACCAGGACTCCTGTTGTTAAACACAAACAGCAGATGATAATGGTGGAAGATGAGTTTGTCATGTAACAATTTACCTTATTGAAAAAAGCTTTATATAAAACCCAATACAGTAGGTACCAGCAGAAATCACATATTTTAAATCCTTTCAAGATTGCAGTGTGCGATGCTAGTGTGTTTTTTCATGGACTAGAAACAGATTTTATATCATTTATAAAATTATATATACAATTTAAAGGTGTTATAGCATGGACAGACCACTTTACTGGTAATGCTTTACATCAGGACAGTAAAGTGCTGGTGTATTCAAACACTTCCGAAGTGTACAAAGTAGGTCTAAAAATTGAAAGGTAATTAAGTAATATTGTTCACATGCAAATGTATGTTTGTGCATTGTGCATTGAAATTACGTCTGGTGTTTGTGCAATGTCTAGCATTATACCTAAGGCTCTAAGGAGGTTTCTCCCAGGTTAACTGCTGTTCCCTGCTTTTGCTTACGGTTCTTTTCAACAGACAACAGAAAATTAAAACCCGTTATCCATCTCTCCGTAACACAGGAGCATATGTATTTTAGTGGCCCGGATAGGAAATTTAGCACGGTCTGTAGAAACAGAGGGATTTTATTAAATGTGGTAACAATGAAGGAATATCTGCACTAAATTATGACGCTAACCAAGGATGGTAAGATCTGTAAATTATTGGAGTGCTATAATAGAACATGAGAGTTTTCCTTTAGACAGGCCTTCGGGGTAATAACAAGGGTTGAGACTCACGACAGTGCCAAATAAGCTTTAGACAGCATAATAGTCTGCAAAGAAAAGCCACAGAGCACTAATGTAAAAGAAGAGCTGTCCACCACATGCAGTAAAAATCACCAAAGGTCATTTTATGGTAGCAATTGTGACATAAAATTGGTGGTCATGCTACATGTCTAATACTCAGCACAGCTTTATAAATGATGGGCCCCTAGCGATGGCTGTCATTAAGTGCTTTCATCATAATAAACTTTAAACTGTTGGCTTTATGAATCGCCAGCCAGCTTCAGCTGTTCGTTGGATGGAGCTTGCAGTGCCTTAAGTGTGACAAGGCCTATTAGGAACTGCAACCATGTTTCAAGCGTACTTGGCTTTCCCACTCCTGGGGTGATTGCTGCCTATTAAATGGCATCTGGGAAGATTTTCCTCCAGCAATCTCTGATCAAGAGCTTTTTTGGGCTTTGACCTGCATTTCCTTCAAGACTTTCTCTGAGGAGTTTTATAAGAGCAAAACTCCAGAGGATTTATAGCCACTTCTGATTAATACCTTTTCAGTTTTTCTAGCAACTCTCCCACTGCTACATGGAGAAAAGCTTTCATTGTTCCTAAGGTGCTTATTTGTGACCTTTTCTCTGCTTTCTGATTCCCTCTAACATGTTCTCAGTGAAATCCTTGGTGTGCAACCAAGACAGTTGCTGAAGTTGCTGCAGCTTTGTCTGGAGCGGCTTTGATAGTTAAAAAAGAAAATTAATTTAGAAGGAACTCCTCCCATTTCTATTTCCACAGTGGTCTCACAACTCACAGGTAACAATTAAATGCCAATGGTACCGATGTGCTGTCTGAAATAGCATGCATGCTATCAAAGGTAGAGAAACTGCTAATTCGTTAGGACTCCAGCCAAGGGGTGTGCAGGTACAGAATTATAACCTAAATTTCTTCCCCAAACAGCGCCTCTCAGACCCCTGCGTGAAGCAGCAGCCTCTGCGGTCCGTTCGCAGGCGGGGAAACGAGCTCGGGCGTAGCAGGGCTGCGTTCTTCCTCCCAGCAACTTCCTCTCTTTGTGAGGAAATTGCCCCAGCCCCGAGTTCATCTGCGGTCCCTCGCTGTGTCGAGGTGGCATAGGCACAGCAGCAAAGCCTGAAGTGTTCACGGCTGCAAGAAGGTTGCGCCAGCACCCAGAGACGCCCAGCCGTTGCCCCAGCCCACCGGGTCTCAGCAGGAGCCGAGCCCACTTTCGGCTTGGCGCAGGCTCAGGGTGCAGCCCCCGAGGTGGCACGATCCTGGAGCCCGGAGCACGCCAGGGATAAATACACTGCTGAAATATAAAGTTGCATATAAAGATTTCATGAACTGGATTATATTTTCATCACCCTTATGCATATGAAGTCTCTTAATTTCTATAAAACTTACAGTAAGTTAGAATGAAATCGTATTAGTGTGAATAATAAATGTTGAGGGATCACTCATCGAAGAACTTGTAGTATTTAATTTACAAGGACTATACATTTTTCAAATCTCTTAACAAGGAACTTCAAGTGCTTCTTGAGGGCTTTTAAAAAGGAAAAGGATCTGGAAAGCAAAAATGCTCTGTTTTTCCCAGGATCATGAATGAGTGACTCAGGGATGGTACTGTAATTGCAAAAGCTTTCTCTGTGTAAGAGCCTGCCTAATACTCTTATTAGCATCTTTTTTAATCCAGGTAACACAATAGTCAAAGTGTCAGGTGAATGTCTCAGAGGTGGACCGTTAAAAAATAAATTGCAAAACCTTTGAGAGATTAGCATTTGAATCCAGGCAGAAGCTCCTTGAGGAGCGTAAGTTGCTATCACAAACCACATCAGCCTCCAACTTACTCCGAATGAGAAGACAGTAGCCACACTTATTAGCCTTAGCTCTAGACTTATTTCCTCTGGGAAGCAAATTCACAAAATGAGATTTTTGTTGGAGGTGTCATTTTCTGAAACCTTTCATTTCTAAAGAAGTTTGAAAAGCAAACAGTAAATAAAGTGCATTAAAACAATATTTTCAGGGTAAGTATTTATGGTTTAATTCATAATGATGATAGTTAGCCCTTAAGCAGGGTAGTACTTTACATGTTCAACATGCTTTTTAGAGTCGTTACTCAAATAGCACCGTGGGCTGATAAATAGGAAATAGTTTGCCTTTTCCCACGTCAGGAAACTGAGGCAAAGAAGTGAAGTAGCACACATAGAAAGACTCCACAGCAGCCAGAACTGCATTTATAATGCAAGTCTTGCACAATGACAGTTCTTAAATAGCAGATCTTCATACATCCGTCAGACTTTGTTTTTGAGCTAGGTGTTGGCATACCCTGGGAACTGCATTTTTTACATCATCAGGTATTATTTGAAATTCTCTGAAGGGGTTACTGTTCCTTCTGACAGATGGTACCAGTATTGGATTTTTCAACAAAAGTACTGAAATACAGCCAGGGACCCACGATGTATGAGAAGTATTTTAATTTGTCATCTCCTTTCCTTTGAGGCATTTTATCAATAAACTGCTCATTTTCAAGGGATGGGTAAGAGCACTGAAGAAAATACCTTGAACTTTGTCCTATTTCTACAGGAGGAAAAGGCTGTTTATTTGTTTGCAGGGAGCACTGATGGTTGTTCCTACAACTTCGTACTGGTTTGCTGTCTCTACTGTTATGCTGCTTTTCGGGGGCTGGGGGCGTGGGGTGATTAGCAGCAGTGGCTCTAGGTTAACTCTTTGCTATCTTGTCAAAATTCTGCAGAAATGGTTTTGGCCATTTTTTGAGACGGATACTTCCGCAAGTCTGCAGGCGGTTACTTTGCTACTAGGAGCTTTAGGGAAGAGGACCACACTGAAAGCATTTTTGCAATGTTAATTTCCAAAGGTCCGTGTGAATTGCAGCGAAGGCATTAGTCCTGCGTAAGCATATTCAATAGTTGATGCAAACAGTTAAAACGGTGACACAACAGGAAGCAAAATGGTGATTTACCCTTCCATTCCCAGTACAGGGAACACCAGCAGCTGAGCAGATTACTACGGAAAGGGCAGGTGTTTTTGTCACGACGCTGCAACAGCTCGCGCCAGGTTAGGTGCTTCTGTGCTTTGCCGTGCCCACCCTGCAGGCAAGGTGCTGCCAGATAAGCGCGTGGGGAACAAAAAGGAATCGTGTCACAGGCACCAACACTCTGGGCATCTGCCAGCTTATGTAGTGAGGTAGAAATATTAGCAAACACGTGGGCAAAGAGTCCATTATGGAAATAAAGGGCATGGGAGAGCACAGAAACAATAAGCCATGTTTTACAGTGGTTTATACACTGTGGAGAAAAGGAATGGGAGGAAAGAGACCGAATTCTCCTCATCCGAGGGGGAGATACTCACTACGACAAAAATCATTTGGGAAGGTGTTCAGCTCAGTGAAAAGGCAGCCTTTTCCGAGCACTTCCAGAGTGATTTTCAGCTGCAAGCAAAGCAGAGGAATATTGCCACCGGGTAGAAATTGCTGCCAAACAATGATCGGTGAAAGGGATGCCTACTGCTGAACCCCAGCCCATTTCAGATCACTTTCGGCCTGCGCTTTGCTTTGTTGTGAGGCCCCATTACGGCAATAGCGACCACAGAGCGCGGGCGGCATCCCGTCCTGCTCCTCCATGGCAGGGCAGCTGGGGACGCAGGCTTGGCTCTGATGCGCCAGGGGCTGAGTCCTGTCTTGGGGCGTGGCATTCAGAAGGCCTTATTTGTGCCCAAAAATTATGAGTGAGAGCAAAACAGTTCCAGTTAGGTTCATCACAGAAGAAGGACCGCGTATAGTCCTAGAGGCATGAAGGTCGGTGAGACAGCACGCCTGCAGTCAGAAAGGACAGCAGACCTCGCAGAGGAGCAAGACCACTGTGGCGAGGAGCATGGATGAGGCTGAACAGCTTAAAAACTTCTCCAGAGTGAAGATAAACTGTACAATTTTGAAACTTCCCTGTGCCCAGTAGTCACAGGCAGAGGAACCTGCAGACTGCAGAACAGCCCACGCTGGGGAGCCCCTGCTTGTACCGCAGTGCATCCGTGGGACTGCGCCGTGGGTGTGCGCTCACCAGGAAAGGTAAGAACTGGAGAAGCAGCAGGACACACGGAGTGCTGGGAGGTCTCAGTCTTGCGGCACGTTCGCTTGCCTGGACTCAAGAGCACAGTGTAAAGGCCGGGTGTGATTGTACATGATGTATGGTTTTGCCTTCAGAGCAATCTACCTCATGCTAATGAGGTGATTAGGAATGTGTTTTCCCTAGGTAACCACTTGTACCAGCAGGCAGGGGGCTTTTTGTGGCCACGCGGCCATGCTCTTATTGCTGCTGGGTGGGATTCCCCTGTCCCAGAGCCACCATCCATTTTACCTGGTACTCCGATGCACAGCACTTCCCACCTACGCCAGACAGGGTCAAGCCAAAATGAACACTTGCACGAGCGGTTCAGATCATTGTACAAACAGATATTCGAGTTGAAGAAGCACTGCACATTTTCCTAGTGCTATTCAGAGGCTAACCTGTGTAGCCTTAACAATAATTTGTTTATTCATCCATTCCAGTAGCTTTGTTCCTGCCGACTTCTATCGAAAAGGTGACGTAATGCACATTTTATGAGCTATAGCACAGTTATGGCTTAAAATGAATCTATACATATCAGAACTGGGGAAAAAAAAAAGGATTTTTAAAAAGCCTCATGCACATAAAAGCTCCACATCTAAATTGTTGTTAATATTCTCTTTTGCTGATTTCTTACCTTTTCATAGCATAGAAAGAAGAATAAATTTAATACTTAATGGTGGATCTGAGCATATTTTCAATGTAGAGAATGTGGAGAGAAATCAGAATGTTCAGAAATTGGTGAGGTGGAGGACAGCTTTTCCCAGAGTGTTGAAAAAGCTCCTTCAAATGAGGAAAGAAATTTCACTTCAAACATTTTTAAAAATACTGACGTAGCAGTGTGGTGCTCTGCCATGCATCTTTCATGCTAGAAGCAGAGTCATTGGTATATTCGCAGATTTCTTTTGAAAGCTGACTTCCAAAGGCAGATAGTCCTGCAGCAATAGTTCCAAACACTTGTGCCTCCATGAGGGATGTCTGTAGTACTTTGAGCCGCAAGCTGGCTGCGAGCTCAGGCACAACGTGGCTGCATCTATGCTGACCTCAGCATGCTAAGCCAAGGAATGCATTCCAGCTATTTGCGCTTCCTACCCTGGCTCTGGGCGTCCGTGTTATGGCCAGTAAACGTCCTATATGGCTTGGCTGCAACTGTCCAGTCTTGGCCTATATGAGCTTCCTTTTGCAGGGAGGAGCAGCCTCAGGGTAGGCTGCTTATAAATCCAAATCTTCCAGCGGTCAGCTTTAGGACCTGATGAGCAGGTTGTGTTGCTACATGCTTAGATGGGACACGTTGAAGGCGATGAGCCAGTTCTTCCGAGCCATGGACCTGTGCTAAGCAGTACCATCTGGCTGAACCTTCTCTCTTAGCGTTCCCTGAAGGTTGCTTCTGTCCTGCGTTTGAATGTACATAATCCCAAGGTGGGATCGCGTTTGTGTGCAGTATAGACATAACCGGTCACCTGTAGATTCTCCTGGGCTGGACCTGTCATTTTTCTCTGCTAGTTTAGCTGGATTGTAACTCAGAAACCTCTGCCCTGTACTGGTGCTGTGAAAGGTAATTACCCTTCCTAAAGGAAAACACACCTGCACAAACCTCCATTTAGCTCTTAAAAACTGCTCTGGTAATTGTCTTAAAACCAACCTGAAAATGTGAAGCATTAGAAAGCATTACACCAGAGCCCATTCATGCTGCTTATACAGTATAAATTTATTTGTACAAGCAATTGCAGTGTCTATCTCATTTAGACCCCATAGGACCTTCCTATACGGCCCTCTGACTCCACGAGAATAGAGGCAATTCTCTCTGGGCGGCTATGTATTACAAAGGAAGCCACCACCACTGTGTGTAACATTATCTTAACAAAAATATCCCTGCTGTTGCCCAAACCTTGACCTACTGTGTAGTTCTTTTTCTGTTAACATAACTCACTTGACATCTTTACCTTTGTATGCCACTTTGCTGTGATTCCCTATGACCCTTTTAAAGAACTATAGCAGTGGTAGAGCTTCGTTGCAAAGATGAACTGCAAAGCATGGCCAAATTTGGAGGGTCTGGAGGGAAGGACAAAGGGTTGGTTGTTACCTTTTCATACGTAGCCCACCCCAAAGCAATAATGATAAAAGATGCCTGGCAGTGAAGACGGTGTATACCCTCTGTCCTCTGTAGGATAATTAAAGTGGGGCGTTCCACACAGACCTGTCCTTCCTGAAACGTCACTACTTAGTTTTATTGCATCAGGGAAAGTAAAACAGCAACGATAAAAATTATATTTGATGTTTCTATCCTTGTAACATTAAAACCCAGCTGCTTTTCTCTTTTTTTTCTGAAGGATCTAGGAAGGTCTGAAGCTCCCAAGTCCAGGCCGTGGTCTGACGTGCGTGATACCACTATTCAGTTTTCTAGGCTCTTGTCAGGGCCCAAGAAAGATCAGAGCAGAAAATTATCAGGTGCTACATTTCCCCTCTTTTCTCTTCCTGGTTATAGTTATGATATTGGGCTTTCAGAAGGTCTGATCCACCTCTGATTCCTAGCTCCTCGAGGACTATGTGCTCTTATGATCTGCATCAACAGGAGACAAAAGAGTGGTTTCTAGGGATGCAGGAAACTGAGAGGTGGTGCATAGGCAAGACCGATTTACAGGATGTTGCACTATACCTCTACTCAAATAACAAGAGATGAATGTTTTTCTGAAGTAAAATCAGCAACATGCAGAGATTCTCAGAGGTTCTCACTTTGCTGGCTCCTCAGTCAATGCTTGTACTCTTCAAGGGTAGTGAGGAAAGTTGCATCTTCTCCTTTCGATAGGATAACAGAAGTGAGGTTATCCACAGTGACCTGCCCCTTCTGACTTTTCTGTCAGCTAGCAAGCTTTATTCCATCAGGTGAAGCATGATTTGTTTCACTCTCCTGCTGTTCGCTGGTACTTAGATGGCTGGATAACTTTGGAGCGCAGCAGGAGTTACAACGCTGCTGGTGAGTATGGAAAACCTGCACCCTCATGCTGCGGTTTGTTTCCCAAACCCATCAAGCCCTCACGTAAAAGACCTGTAGTAACAATGTGTTTGCTGTCACCAGCTACTTCACTTATGCTTTGACACAAACTCCTGGACAGTACTGAGACGGTACCCACACTCTCCTTGGGACCTGCCAGACCTTTAGGATTCTCCATCCTCCCGAGTCGTGACTAATCGTATTAATGGGACAGGAGGAACATAATTTGCCCCATGTTGTTTAGTCAATGAGAAGAGCTGAGGAGTTTCTGGCTGGAGGCTCAGTGCCTGATCAACCAGACAGGTCTGCAGGTTTTCACGGTGGGCTCCAGCTCCCCCAGGCACAGGAGGGCCACCGGCTCTCATGCCCCGGGCATCGAAGGCTGCGTCCTCGGTCTATCAATCACATGTATTTCCCCAAATGCGTGCTCTTTTTAGCTGGACTCTGTGCTTTGCTGAGGACTGGAGGGGTGCAATACTTTCTGTCCTTGGTGTAGGACACAGAGCCCTCCCTCACCGAGGTCCCTGCAGCACGGCCCCTCCTGGGGCTGTGAGACCTAGGACACAGCCTGGTGCTTGGCTGCGATGAGGGCTGGGATGTCAGGAGGAACGTTCAGCCCTCCTGCAGGCAACACTGTCCCCACCCCATCCATCCCCAGCACAGGCCTTTGTTTGCACCCCATGGGAGGAAAATAATCCCCTTGCCTCCCACCACACCTGGATTCAGCCTCCAATTTGTCACCTTGAAAAGTGGGCCAATTCTCTAACGCTGTTGTGAGGACTAAAGCCAGGGTGAATGCAGCTAATTCTCACTGCTCTAATTAGGTGGCGAGTTAGCAAGGGGAGACCTCACCTGCTAGAAAAATTAGAAAAGAAGGAAAGAAGGGAGGAAAGGCAGCAGGCAAAGAGGGAAAGAAAGGGAGAAAAAGAGAGGAAGAAGTGAATGTACTCTCTGGAAACGAAAAAGGGGAACAACAAGCACTTGATGGCTGTACCCAGGCGGGCGGCCAGGAACAGCCCCTTCCATGCAGGCACAGGACAGAAGAGGCTGCCTGGCGAGGGTCTGAGGTCTGGGCAAGGGGGGGGCACCAGGGGCCTGCGGGGCGGCCGCAGAGCGAATGCCTTCCCATGTTTTTGGCCTTGCTGTGGCTGCTGGTCTCTGGGGAAGCCTTTGCTGCAGAAATCAAGACAAAGATGTTGCTGTTGTTACTCATGGGAATGCGCTGGTTCAGAGAAATGCCCTGAAAATACGTTGAAATCCAGTTATGCAGCCTCAGACAGACAAACAAACAAAAAAAATCTCCAGTAGTGCTCCACCAGCCCTGACCAAAAATCAGCTTTTTCCTCAGGGTATTTAATAATCAGGTGTCTTTCCCCCTACCCTCCCCAAAAGAAAAAAAAACACATCTGCTCTAGATTACTTGAAAGAAAGGGAGCCAAAACCTGTATGTATGGTTTTCTTAGCTTCTCCTACACAGAGAGCCAGGGCCATGGAAACACCAGACTAAGAGGCTTAGAGTAAATCCTGGCAGTCGCAGTGCTAGAAACTCTCCCACTGATAAACAAAGCCTAATAAATAAGTTTGAGGGAAAAACTAAATGAGAGTGCGTCATTGTTGAGCAGTTAATTAGGATCCCTCCAAGTATTCGTGCTGCAAAGAACAAGAAAATTAAAGAATCTAAAAACATATGTTGGCAAGAGCGAGAACAAGCTAAAAGTAAACACTGCTGTTATTATTAGTAGTAAAAATAATATTAATTAGTTGTATTACAGTAGCACCTAGTGGTACTACTGGATCTCATCCCCAGATGAGATGAGGGTCCCCAAAACATAAAGGTCATAAATAGAAGTTGCATACAAGTGTATTCATGTTCATACATATATGACATACATGTATAGACATCTGTACATAGCATGTAGATAGACACGCAATTCAAATGATGGAGAAACCCCAGCAAATGGAAATCAGGCTACAGAATATTTTGTAACTTGACTTCTCTTCTTCCTATTTTTTTCTGTTGCTGCAGTGCAGCTGTTTGCAATTGTTACTTATGATACAGAGACTACTGGACTGTAGTTGTAGTGCAGGAGTCAGAATATATATATGTGTGTGTGTGTATTCGTATATGCATACATGTATATGTACATATGTATCTGTGTATACACATTCACACGCATACAAAGTAATTTTTCTCCCAACTTGGATCAGGACAACAGAAATCTTTTTTTTTCCCCAAAAAAAGATTTATTTTGTGTTCAGCCAACAGAAATCTTGGCTGAACACAAAATAAATACTGCCCCAAAGGCTCCATTTGCTCACCAAGCACCATTTCTTCACTGCAAGTGAAAAAGCCGCTGTCCTTTCTGTGCATGCACGGACACATTTTGGAGAGTGATGCGTCTGCCCAACTTGCACTGTAAAATCCTCCCTTAAGAAAGTCGTAGCCAAATACTGCCCTCAGCTAAGTCAGTACAGCTTTGTCTCCAATGGTACAGAACTGCAAGTTTCAGCTGCTGCAGTTGGTGCCGACTTCTACAAAACCAATCCAAATAAATTTTAAAAACCCACCTTTCCTTTTCCATTGTGAATTTGCACGCCATAACAGGGAGGGGGTATAAGGACCCAGAATGACGTGCAGTTAACTGTAACTCCAGAGTCATTAACAGATGGGAACTAATTTAATTGTTAATGTTTTAGTGCCTGGGTTTCCTAAGAAAATGAGCCCTTGCAGATTATCCAGGTTCCTGTTTCAAACAGAATGCTGCCAAGGGGGTTTTTTTTTAGAAAGAACCTCTTGCTTTACTCTAAAATAGCAACAGCAGAGGCATTGCAGTCTTGAGATTTCCAATGCAGAAACTGCACGGCAGGTTGAGGCGTCAATTTAATGTTCAGAGACGTGCTTCGTTTGAATGATAATTTCATTAGATTAGTTTGTAAACTTTTAATGCAGGTCGTATTATATGTCTAAGAAGAAGCAATTTGTGTGACAGACTATCCTTCATAATCCCCCTCTTCAGCCTTCTGCTAACAAAAGACCCTTAATACTGAAGATGTTTTGTGGGAGGAGAAACATTTTCCAAACAAGTAGTTTCTCTATTCCAGCCCAGGTAACAAAGAGGCCTTAGGAATTTCTGTGGGCCTTGTCAGGACTGGCCCATTGGTCTTAAAGCCACCTGCTGCTTAAGCCATTGGTCAATAGATTAACTGCTGCTATTACTAAGTGTTTAGAAAAGTAAGTTATGTGGCAGAGCAAACAAAATCAACCTCCTTAACACATGTTAATTCAAAATTTAATAAATCTGCACTGAGAACAGTAAAGCAATCAAGGGGGGTGGTGCGTGCAGGAAAGCTCTTCGTATGCGCCGGGTCCTCCAAGCAAAGTATCACATAGCAGATAAAAAGTCTTCATGGCATCTTAAACAAAAGGATAATGCTCTATTTGCTTTGCAAAACTCCCTTGACACTTCCCTCCACCCCTCTGCCTTCCACCTTTTCTTCCGGTTTTTGGATGCTGTTCTGCGCTGCGGGTTTTGGGCAATTTCCAAACCTCAGTCACAGAAGATAAGTTCACAATAAACATTAATAGTGGAGTAAATTCCCAGTGACAAGGTGGGAAGCATTCAAATCTCAGCAAAAGCTGTGACACTCCACAGCCCCGCAGGCCGTTCTTACTCTGTAACGAAACACATGTTTTAACAGAGCACATCCCCCGAAAAAGAGAGAGCCGTGCGCCTGCCTTCACACGTGGTTGAGGACTTTCCGTCACCGTGGAGGGCCAGGAGGATTTTGGCAGGGGAGCTGAGGAGTTTCAGGAGGCTAACACAGGTACTCAGCCTCGTGCGGCTGGCCTGGGCGAAGGCCAGAAAGGTGCTGCCAGCTCTTCTTAAAATAAGTCATAAAAACCTCTTTAGCCTACTGCCTTCTGCTATTTCATGACATTAAAGAAAGACTTGGGATAAAAATTTTGGTTTTGCATGCAAAAAAGGGGATCGAGAGATAACAGGTGTTGGAGCAGGTTGGCTTAGGAGTTCTTGCTTTTCTGTCACAACCTTCAAGCACTTGCTGTTTCTCATACTGCAAATTTAAGTGGCAAAATACAGTTCTCATTATCATTTTGGAATGATCCACAAAAGTTGTTGGAACGAGTTTCCATTTCTGCAATGTCTTTTCTTAACTCTTCACTTTCACAGTCCTTTGTTTCGTTAATAAGTGATTTGTTTCACATAGAAGTCAGTTGTGACTTAAAACTGAAGTTCAGGATTATGGTTGCCCTTTCTTGGCTTGTAATCGTCGGATGGATGTTCCCATACGGGATGAGTCTGTGTTTTGTCAAATGATGCTCAGGAGAAGAGAAGGGTCCAGAGCAGCAGCAGTTCAGATCATAGGCACGTTTGCCCACTGATGTTTCCCCGCTGAGTGTTCGGGGGCAGGCAGAAGTGGAGAAATGCGCCGTAACATGTTCCTGCTGCAGAACATGCACACTTCTCCGAGGGTGAGGTACTGCGGCTGGAACTGATTTTTCTTCATAAATATGACTGTTTGCTGCTACCGGGTTTGGGGTCTGGGTCTTTCCAGAGTTCCCACAGGTCTAATACCAATTTTGCCAAGTGCGTTCGACTGGTCCCAAATGTACACATTGGCAATCAGGTGCAGTACCTCTGTTAGGAAAACAAGGCATCCTCCAGTCAAGTTTTCCGTGTGGATTCCTCAGGCTCTGCGCGCTGGGTTGTGATTTCCCTGCAGACGTTTAGGTCTGGCTCTGGCAGAGCCTTCCTTAACCAGACACGTGAATAAACGCTGCTGCGAGCCTCCATGCTGTTTGGCGGACCGAAGGCTCCCCCTTCACAAGGCTGCAAATCTCCTGAGAGGAGAATGCAACAGTAACTCCAAAACGTTTTCCTTGCAGGCCTTGTCAAGCTGTTTTTTTCCCTGGCAGGGGAGCATTTAGACCTCTGTGAACAAGATAAATGATTTATTGTGGCATGGTAGGTATTGCTAGGCTATCAGCTGTCATCATGGAGCCCAAGCTGATGGTTGTAGCAAGATATTAGGGGCTGTCTTTAAAAAGGACATTTATCTCAGATTTTTAAAATACATCAAAGCTCCTTGCATGTCTGGGAATGTTTGGGGATGAGTGAAATGCTAAGACCATTTCAGATGCACTGCTATACTTCCTTTTCTCCCTATGTCTAATCACCTTCCCTTCCAGCAGCCTGGTAAAATTGTGAAGGAAGGTTAAAATCAGAGGCCAACGCATAATGTAAGATTGCCTGTGTTGCGTTGTGGATACCTTTGACTCAACAGGACCTATTCTCCTGACAGGACACAGCATAAAGAAAGCCAGATCCAGTCCCATACTGCAAAGAGCACAAACAACACTTCCATTTACAGTATCTCTTTCCAGGAAGGTGGGTGAACATCTGTCTTTGCAGCTGACACCAAAGCTGGTTTTCAGCCAGTCTGCTGGCAAGAGATACTAGTGAGCAGGGTCCCGTTTGACAGCCATAAACTCTTGGTAGTTTAATGTAATGCAGTTAAAATTCGAGCGCTTTCCTTATTTGTTGTGCAGCGTCCCCCCGTTGCCTCTGCCTGGCAAGGTCAGCTGGATAGTACTATAAATGGATGCTCCCTGATTCCTTTTCACTTATCTTTAACGTGACACAGCTTTCTGTACACGTATTAATTGCATAAGCCAAGACAAAATGTGGAGTAAAGGAATATATTTTTAGATGTTACTTTATTTGGAAAGCAGGAGACGCAGTCTCTTCTGAGATTTGAGACTCATGAGCTGAATGTTGCTTTACTGCCGTGATATGGTTAAATCACACAATTTCCTTGCTGCCTCATAATGAAGAAACCTAAGCTCAACTGCTTTCCACTTTGAGGCTAGGAATTCAAACTCTGTTTGAGAAAAGGCTGATTTTGGATAATTTTCCGTTCTGAGTGTGCTAGGTATTACACAGAGTGCAAAGGCAATACACAGTGTAGTGTGACACTTAAACTGTTATTACACTTATATTGCATTTAGAAAAAAAATCTTCAGTCATTCATAGTTAACCTAGTAGAACATTTTCCCCAATGTGACACTTAAATGTTTTAAAAATAATGGGATGATTTGTTTCTTTCCCCTTGAATATGAGGCAGCGAGGTTAGAAGGGGAAGCAGAGGGGGCATGAAAAGTGGCTAATATTGTCAAGGTCTCCTTAACTGTTAAGCAGTGGGAGAAAGAATCAGACTGCTTTCCTGGGTGAAAACAGAGAGATATTCTCCACTGATGACTGTCCTTCTAAGCCTTTCCTATCACAGGCTAGCAGTTAAAATAATACTCACCTACTGGGCATCCAGCAGAGTTGATCTACCTTTTCTGCTAGGAGGTTCGCGTCCAGCCAAGCCTGATTAATCTGTTGCAAGTCCTGAATGATCCCAAATATAACACATAACAGCTACACCTGTTTATCAAGTCAGTTCATTTCCCTTCTCCTATTCCACACTGAAAGGGAGCATTAATTAAAACAGTAAACAAACGACCGCCTATTCTAAATCAGAGCTGCAGGCAACGAAGAGATAACTTAGGCTCTTGAGAAGAGGGATTTTCAGTTAATTTATGGAATCTACTGTCACTCTCAGGGCAAGGGAGCTTACGTAGCTGGGAAATTGAAGCAGACAGGCTTTGTCTAAACACTTCTTTTTCAGAGAATATCTCTTTTTTCTATTCTAATTTTTAATCAAGCCCTCTTTTTCTTTTTTTTTACAAAAGAAATTGCTAGATTTTTCCAGTGTTCTGGTGACTCACACAGCTCCTGTGAGATCCCCAAAAGGAAGAGGAGAGGAGTGAGGAGGAGAGGCAGGGAGATGAGCTTTAAAAAAGAAGCAGTTTGAGAAGATGAAATGTTTTGCTAGCAAATCATTCTCCGGAAACTAATTGCTGTGTTTCCATCCACTTTGATTATTCGTCATTTCCCCAGCATTTTCATCTGGGGTCTGTACCTCAGTCCTGGACCAGCACTGAAGTGAGTGCAGGCTTTTGTCCATTCAGAGAGCCGGTGACTGCAGGGAGCCCACCTGAATGAAATAGTTGCAAAATAGTGTCAAGAAGAGAAGCTCTGCTATCTTACGGAGGAGCCGAGAGCCTAAGGCCCAGCTATAAGAGCTGCTTGCTCTGTGCAATACGGATGCAAGCGCATGAGCAAGCTGACAGGACTGCGATGAAGGGTCCGGTCCTGCCTGCAGACTCCCCCGGAGCCTGCAAGGAGGGAGTGGGGGGGATCGGAGGGGTGAAGCCCCTGGCCGCGGGTGCTGCGAGGTCAGGGCCTCCACTTCAGCGTGGGGTTTGTTTTGCTTTGGGTTTTTTAGGGGAGACGCGTAGGTATTCGTTTTTTGATACAGGGGAGAAACAGCAAATAAGGGGGGGACTGCCTCAGAGCTGCAGGAGAAATGGGGGCCAGACCCCCCCCACAGCAAAGGGGCAATGTGCTCTGAATTGCCCCCTCACCAGCGCATTGCTGAGCTAATTGAAATTGGCTCTCCCACATCCCGGGAGAGTGCCCTGACCTTCTACCTACGGGCAGCTGGGGGAGGGCTGGGAGCGGGAGAAGAACCCGCTCCCTCTCTTTCTCCCCCTCTTTCCCTCTCCCCCTCTCGCCCTCTCCCCCTCCATTTTTTAATCAGCAGTCCTACCCTGAGAAACATTCCCTGCTGTAGCTCCTGCTGTACTCTCCCAGGACAAGTTTCAGTTTCAACAAATCGCCATTTTCTGTCAAAAAATTTGCAACCTTCTCTTGTTACGAGCTGCTTTTCAATTCCAGCGCATAGCTAAAAAGACTACTGTTCTGCCCAAAATAAAATACTATTGGCAGGAGACAGTTTAAACTCCTATCAGCCAGGATTTGTCACGATGAAGGCTGCGTTTCTCAAGAATCAGACTATCATTTTGTTTCTTAACAATACTGTTGGGACTCTCTCCCTGGGCTAATTAATATATTAGATGTTTTTATTTTATTTCAGACTGAGATTTGGAATAATTCAGTTTGTGAAATTACGTTGAAATTGTAGTTTTCATAAAATCACAGACAGACCAAAAGAAGTTCTGTAAACCTTTGTCATTTCAGATACAAAACCTCTTTTAAAGCTACAGGGATGCCTGGTACATATTTCAAGTCATCTAGCTTTTCCTGGTGGCATATCCAGTAATCATGTTGACAAATTAATGGTAGAGAATTAGTTGTACATTAAAGATTTAAATTATATTATGCGGCACATTGTCATAAAATGATATAAAACAATAGGCAAATAAATGTAAATTAATTCCAGTTACTGACATGTAAGACGCAGAGTGACATCTGTACACTTCCCAACTTGCACAGCTGCCATACTTTAAAACGTAAAGCGATGGGGGCAGCGGCGCGGTGGAGCGGGAGGCAGGGGATGGGGTCAGGCCCAGTGTTTGGGAATTACGGTGGGCCGGGCAAACCGTACCTCCGCTTCTAAACAAACAAATCTGCGTCCAGCATCGCCCCTGTGTGCCCGGGGTGGGGGAGGCTACGAAAGTTGCCTTTGTCAAGCGGGATGAATACCTTGTCATGACAATACTTGGGGTTTTGTATTATCCCAGCCCAGACCAAAAACCCGCGAGTTCCTATCAATACCAAAGCGCAATTGCTTCCCGGGGCACAACCCCCGGACTTTCAAGGGCTCGCAGACTACTGTGCTGGCTAATTACACAGATTCCGTTTCCTGGTATGAAGGAATGCATTACCTGCAGCAAAGGATGCATAAAATATCGGGCACGGGAGGCGCTAGGAGGAAGCAGAAAGCCGCCGTGAATTCAAGCCCCGGCTCTGGGTTTATACCCACAATCCAGACCCATGCTGAGAGCCTAATCACTGGGGCCATTCTTCGGGCTGTTGTCCAATCAGTCCCTGAATGGCAAAACCCCACAATGCGGAGTATGAATTGGGGGGGGTGGGGGGAATAAACGTGGGCACAGACTTTTTTTGCAACAATACCTAACCGGGCCTTTCAGCCAGGACAACTCGCGGACAAAAGCGCGGCGGAAATTGAAGTAACTTTTGGAGGCCCTCGGCAGTAAAAGCTAGCTCGACGAGGGTAGCGCTGGCTTCTTTTTGTGTGGACCGGATCAATTATTCACTGGGAGGGAAGGGGGATGGGGAAAAAAAAAAGAAAAAGTCTTAAAAATCGGACATTTGTGTCACACTGGCCTTGGAAATCACGCCTGTGTGCTGAATAAAACCAAATATTTTTGTCCCCTCCTCCTCCTCCCCTTGGCGGATGCAGCGGTGATTTAGGGGGTGGCTGGCGGAGTGCTTGCATTCCTCACCCTTCCCCCCGCCTCTCCCCGCGCGCCCAAAGAAGAGAAAAGCTTCTTGAGCTATAGAGATGTCAGGTCCGTGTTTTAAAATTTAGCTTTGTTTACCCAACAGAATGGAATTCATTACTGCGCGAAAGCGGTTCAATTTTCTGACCTTTTTTATTCAAAATGTTGGAAGTAGCAAAAAGCTCATTTGAAGGTCACAGGTTTGTGTATCTATTCTCTTAAGTGTTTTAGAAATTCATATGGAGGACACTAAAGGTGGAATATATGAAAACATACTGTTCATTGTTTACCCTAACCTTGCCACGATTATTAGATAAATGAGGGAAGCAAAATGGCATTAAAAGCCATTGTTAACAGTGAATTTTTTTTTCCCCTGAAGACTGTTCATTTTTGCCCCCGATCTGCAAAGGTCATTTTCTAATTCTTTTCGCTGAGTAGTTTATATAACTTCTGCATTTCAAGTCTATAAAAAGCTTTTGCAGACTTTTCATACTGTAAGTAGTAATTTGTTTCATTACCGTTTGAATTTTTATATGTAATTCCTACGGACGTTTTGATGATATTGTCAGACTTAAAAGCCGAGAGGCTTTTCAGTTATTTCTTTTTTTTTTTTTTTTTTTTTTTTTT
>Ga0065711_1005790_pt1 | contig 30361 bp, 14 predicted proteins | sample Hoacrofraction12_FD_59098 | JGI IMG/M metagenome (GOLD analysis project Ga0065711, IMG submission 59098) | Hoatzin crop microbial communities from Cojedes, Venezuela - Epithelial fraction 12 v2 (version 2) | ecosystem: Host-associated > Birds > Digestive system > Esophagus > Crop | place...
CGCCCTGGCCAACATTAGGTAACAACTAAGCATCTAACAAATAAGGTGGCTGCTTCAAGGTACATGAGTGAGTTAAACCCTCTGCGGCCTCACCTTCACATCTGCAATTACTTTAAGATTTGCATTGCTAGTTCACACACATCCCAGGAAGAGATTTGCTCAATTTGCCTTTCATGTGAACTTATAGATATAGTGCACGTTGGGATTCATGGGCATTTATCATTTCCTGTACACCTTAAGCAAAGATAATGCAACATTGCTAAGAAGTGTTGATTATATAGCAAGCTTCCAGCTTGCATTGAGTCAGATTAGCCTATACGGTTTCACTAGATTTCAATCTGGGTTTCTTGCATAATGAAAAAGAATTGCTCAGTGAAATAATCCGGTGGTGTATATGTATGTGGAAGTCCATGCCCAAATTAATTTCTGATTTAATTCCACTGACATTGTCAGATTCACACTATGGGTGAATTTGGATTATTCAGTGTAGCCTGTCATTATTTTCCTTGTTAATTTTAATAGAATTGCCACAATATCTTGCTTTGTCTTCTTGTATTATAACTATACACTCAAAGAATAAAATATAGCATTACAGGGATAAACAATGGAGACTTGCGTGTATATCCAGTGTATGCAGTAAATGTTGGCATTTCACTGTGATTGCTTGGGGATAATTTTGTAGTATATGAGTAACTGCAGGATTTCATTCTCTAATTGCACTTCTGGCTGGAAGCGCAATTTACATGGAAACATGTAAAAAAAAGGTTTATATCTTTACTACAGGAAAAACTTTGGTCTACAGAAGTGAGCAAATTTAGAATACGAAAAATGAAAGCCATGTTAATATTTCTATTTTAACCAATATTTTTTGGGGGAACAAAACATGAAGAGTTGTCAAACTGAGGTCTATTGATTTTTCTCCCTTTGACTTTAAACCAGAGGATTTTGCTTTCACTGTGTTAAATATATAGCATTGGAAAAACTCTGTGACACCCACACAGTGAGTTCTGCAAAGTAGTGTCTTTTATAGATCATGAGGGCATGGAGAACAGGAAGAAAACTTCCCACTGTAGCCTGTTCAGTTTCTCTCTGCTCAGGTCTTAGGGGTGAGCTCTGTGCTCAGCCTTGACGTTTTTGAATCATTACCCATGCTGACAACATCTTATACTCTTTGCAGAGGAGTAAATGGAAGGCAATGAATAATCTGGCCAGTTTCCTATAGACTTTGGATCAATACTGGAGTCAGATGGACTATGAATTCCTGTCTCATGGGAATTGCACTCATGCCTGTAGGACAGAAACAGCTATCACACAACCACCATTTTCATTCACTAGCTGGGTAATGGTCTCTGCCATTAAAACTGTCCATTTTCTCCGAAACCATCTTTTGAACTATGTTGCTTCAGGTTCTTTTCAGGACCATGTAAAGCGGTTTAGCTGCAGCAGCTTGCAAGGTAATCAGGGTTGGCTGGCAGTCACCAAAGTCCAAAAGTCTCTTGACACTGCTGTCTACTACCAAGTGCTACAAATTACACTGTATTAGTGAGATACACTTATTAGCTTTATGACATTTTTTAGTACAAATTTTATCAGTTGTTTAATTTTTATTCTATGGAATTGATAAAAATGGTGGCAAAAGGCCAAGTTAGGGCTTGAGCATAAGAAGGCTAATTTAATTTTTTTAATTGAGAAGTATGGATGGTTTTATGCAGCCATATGTGTTATGCCACCCTCCTTATGAAAAAGGTGCAATAGTGCAGAATGACTAATCACAGAGAAACCAGTGTACCGTCATCCTTCTCCCAAGAGGGACCTTACGTTGTTTGTGCAATATAGCATTCAAAACCAAACTATCAGTATTTATTTTGCAGTATCTCACCTGACGACTGAATGAGTAACCATCACGTGAACAAAGAGCAATCTGTTTGCTTTACGAACAACGCAGTTTCAGACACTTGTGAAATAATGAAAACTAACACCTGACAGCAATATTAAATGAATACGACAGGCTAAGTTTTTGAGCAGTGTGTAAGAAGGAAAAAATAAACTGTAGATTAAACATAAATTCCCATGGTAAAGTTGAAGACTATTTGTTTAGTAGTGATGATTCATGAGACCCTAGTGTTTTATAAACCTGAGATGTGTAACGCTTATAGAGTTTCTATACTCCAATTAAATGAAGTATGAGTATTTTTTTTCCTCCCTCCTTCTTTGCTTCTGTGTGTCTGGTCTGTTCTCCGTTTGCTCGCAAAGGCAGCTCACACTCTGTGTCATCCTGTGGGCTCATGTACTGCATGAATAACACACAGACTCTTAAAACAAATACTTACATAACTACTCCTACTGCCTTTTTTCTTTTTTTTTTTTTGTGGAGTGAGCTTATTACTGACATCTTTTGATATTTCGGAGTGTTCCTTTCAGTAAGTCTTGTGCCTTCCTCTGTTTTTCATGCAGGGTATTACAGTGCTCATTCCCATTCCTTCCTCCATTGCAGCATCTAAAAATAATAATCCATAAAAGAAGCTATTGAGTTTTATTGTTACCAGCACAGTGAGATTAACAGTGGTGAATATACAGTACCTCACTAAAAGGGTGCCTTAATTTGTTTGACACATCTCCCAGGACAGTCAGGGAGTTCTGAGAAACCCCAGTGTTTCCTGTTACTCCTTCCACAGTAGTATGGGTCTGCATTGATTTTTCCAGTAGTCTGTGCCAAACAGGAACAATTTAGCTCATAGGGAGGTAATAAAATAATCTTTACAAGCAATGAATATAATAAAGAAGGTCAAAAACTGTGTTTGTGTTTGTGGGAGAAAAAGGAATTGGTAGTTTTGTATCTTTCACTGAAATTCTAAATTAAAAAAAAATTAATTACTGTGGTTTAGGACCACTAAAGGATTTAATTTTTGTATATCCCCTGCTTTAATTTCAAGAAGGTATAATTTATTATTTTAATATGCTTGTCATATTTCAGTTCAACGTTTTCCTTTGCTTATCTATGATTTTTGATGGAATGCAACGCACTCTAATATAATTTAACAATGAAATCAACACAAACTGTTTTTAACATTGCCAAAATGAAATAATTTCACATTTCTGGAGTGCTTTGAGAAAGCTGAGATGACTTTTTTCAACTTCTTCCTGCTAAAAAAGTAATCAAAATAAACCAGTTCTTAGGAACATTTTCAGAATACTAGTTTTCTCAGTGAAACTAATTTCCTTGACAATGGCTGTGATCAATGCTGGAGATAATCTACGGAATCTAGGTTTTGAAATGTAACTTCTAGGTTCCAGGCTACACCACTTTTTTCCTCAGGCACAATATTAATCTTAAATTAGATGTGTATGCCGTCCTAATCTTTTCTGCTCCCAGCCTTTACTTCAGGAAAATATACATAGGAAAGATAGCATGCATGACTTAGGCTTATATCATCAGTACTCCACTGGCTGTGTGAGTATCCGATCTGTTTATTTGCATTGGCTTATTATCAAGAGGAAAATGCAGCAAAATTGCCACTAAATGAAGAATTTGTCTTCTGTTCCAGAGCTAGCTTTTCTTTTTCCTAAGTTTGTGAAGTGTCACTGCTTCAAAAAATAATTGTAGGACATTTTAAAATGGAGACTGATAAGTGAAAAGCATTCAGGTGAACAATTAATTTCCTAAGAAAATATGAACCGGCACATCTTCAGACATTAACTAATAAAAGCAATAAATACTTCTGTTTGCTCAAGATATGGTTAAAACTAGTTTTAGTGACAGCAATAGTGGTGTTGTTACAGGATACCTGTGACTTTGCTCTTCATGAGCTCCTTGAGTTGTATTCATTCCTCCACTGTCAGAAAAATGTATTCATATAAGAGAAGACTGCACTGCCTGTGTCAGTGTAACTGTCAGATGCAGTGTGACTGTGGCATTGAAAAGGAGCAAGAGAGTCAGTCAACTCAAGAAGTCTCACTGTGAAGGAGGAACAAAGCCTTCATCAATTTTCTGAATTTTCTTTTTAATGCCAATAGAAACTACTCTCTGAATGCCATGACTAGAAAATTGTGTGTCAAGCCTGCAAAAAGAAAAATATGTGTGGCTGTCCTGGTTTCATCTGGGATAGAGTTAATTTTCCTCCTAGTAGCTGCTGTGTTTTGGATTTAGTATGAGAAGAATGTTGATCATACACTGATGTTTTTAATTTTTGCTAAGAAATCAAGGAATTTTTCCAGTTTCTCATGTTCGGCTGATGAGCAGGTGTGCACGAGCTGGGAGGGAGCAGAGCCAGGCAGCTAGCTCAGGCTGGCCAGTGGAGATATTCCATACCATAGACCTCACTCAGTTTATGAATGGGGGTTGGCCGGGGGGGCAGGAACGCTTTTTCTGTGAGTTTGGTCTTTTTCCGTGAGTTCTGTGAAATTGGCGAGTTCTGGGAGCTCTGGGAAATCTGTGAGTTCCGCGAGCGCTGCTTGGGCTGCACAACTGGTCGTTGGGCCATGAGAGAAAATTGTATTCTGTATTGCTTGTTTTGCATATTCTATTATTATTATTATTATTGTTATTATTTCCTTTGTTGTCTTATTAAATTGTCTTTATCTCCAGCCATGAGTTTTACTTTTTCACATTCTCCTCTCCATTGCACTGGGTGAGGGAGGAGTGAGTGAGCAGCTGTGTGATCCTAGTTGCTGGTGAGTGGCTGCGTGGTCCTCGTTGCCACCTGCTGCGTTAAACCAGGACAGTGGCATAAATATCTTTTCCATATCTTACAACTTAGTAAGGCTTTTGAGTGTCCTATCAGCATGGGAGACCCAACTCAGCCTTCTTCTGAGATGCTTCAGAATCTCAAAAGGGGAAAAAGTTAACACAGAGGAATGGGTGTTCTGCACAGAACTTTCCACTGGTTATTGATCTCTGCATAGTTCCTGGGTCATGCCTTCCATGTGTAGCTAGCTAATTCTGCTCCAGAGGTATCATTTGCTAGACTCTTTTCATGGACTCTTAGGGTTTTTTGTTTTGTTTTGTGTTTTTTTTTAAAGCAAATTAGTTTATGAGTCCTCCATTGAAAGGATACATTAGCTTTATTATTAATTTGCATAGCTCTAGACCAAATTACAGCTTGACCTGAAGATATGGCTGAAAAAGCATACTATTGTTGTGATTTATTATGAGTCGTGTGCTGTTGGAGTGCACTAAATACCTGAACTTTTCAAGTAAATTGAAAAAAGTTTTTAATTCTATTCAGGAACGGAGGCTATTAAGAGACGAGATATGCTTGAAAGGCTGATCTCCTACAAACAAATGTCCAGTACTACTGGCATGTTTTTTCCATCCAAACACAAAATTCTTCTACAGCACAAAGCCTTTACAGATCAATTTAGCTGTGGAAATTACTAGGCAAAATCATTTTACCCTCTTAAGTCTATATCAATCACCTGATTACAGAAAATAGCATGTATTAAGTGGTCCATGGTCTAGATGCAAAATGTTCAGTTAAAGATCAGAGCTTCAGCTGGTGTGTGTAGACACAATACATTAGACCTACTGAATATGCATTGTTTTACTTCAGTAGAGGCCTGTTTCAAGCATGTGTAAGCACACTGGACCCTGCAGAAGAGGCAGAAAATTGTCATTACTTTTTCTTCCATGAGATGTTTTCTGATAATACTGCAGTCTCTGAGACCTATGAAGCAAGCTACAGGTAAGGTTTTTATAATGAACTTGTCCAAGCTATTTTCACCCTGTCGAAGTCTTGACAAATTGGTTGGGACAAGTTTTAAAAAGTCTTTTACACTTGTGAGTATTATTGGCTTATGCAAGCAGCAAGGCCTTGAAGGACCTGGTTCATCAAGAACTTCTGTGGAACTGATGTCTTGTTTCAGCTTAAGGGTGAATTCTGTCTGAATACTTCTGAGGAAAAAGGAATTGGATTCAAGTCAGTTTTTTCCACAGCTAGTTCATGCCCTGCTGAGTTAGGCAGCAGTGATTCATAGGTTGCTGGTGGTGTATGACAGTAAAGTCTATTACACTGCTCAATACTAAGATAAATGCAAATAATGATGATGGTAGAATTCATGGATGGCTTTTTATCAGAGCACCTCTATACATTTTGCAAATGTTGCATCAAGGCTCACAATAAATTGACTGGATATGAACAAGCTGCAATACAAGGGAGGGGACACAAGAGGTTGGCAGCATGCCTCAGAGGAGCCTGTAGGTGTTTGAACATCTAGCCATCATTACTAAAGTCTCCATCCAGCACAGTGATAGCTGATGGGAAACTTCCTGTATCTTCAGGACTGAGGAGGTACTACTGACTGATTGCACAACAAGGTCTGCCCTTAGCCTTATTGCTCAAAGGATGGATGTAATACAAACCCATCAATGCTTTTGTAAAATATTTTAATACCTCAATGCCTGTTTTTTAAAAAAAAAAAAGATATATATGTGTGTAAGCAATTGTTCACATACCCTGATGTGAAATCATGCGTGGTCTTTTTGATTTTATTCTACGGCAACTCATTAATCAACTGAAGATTAATAATTAGCCTGGAGAACAAGCACCTCTTGCAGGAATACAAAGTTAGTTCTTCTGATCAATGCAGAATTCACAGCAGTCTTTTTGAAGTAATAACAGAAATTTAAAGGCAATAATAAACACCATAGAAAAATAATAACAAAACCAAAATTCTCTTACCTGCGAACTGTTATATTATCTAGCAAATAAAGTCATGAAATCAGCACTCAATGAACTTATCAAACAGCTGCTTTTGAAACAGAGATCTTACTAATAAAATTTATATATTTTTTTGCCCATCTAAAGAACATTTAACTGATATAAAATGAAGTGTATCCACAGAAATCCACTGAAATGCCACCACTGATGTCAGATGGATGTCTCAGTGTTCAGAAGAAGGTATAGATTCCAAAGAATCTTCTTCTTTCCCTGCCATGGATGACACTAAACAGTCTCCAACCTAATACCTCTGTCTGCTAAACTCCCCTCTTCACCCAACATTTTGTCCTGCAGTACTTGACCTGTGATTCTGAAGAGGAGTTTTGTCAGAAGGACTGTTAAGTGGGAAGTGTCCTTGAATGGTAGATTTCTGTATTTCAAATTTTAAAAAATCGTTTGTATTTCCTAATTGGCAGTAGACTTTGCCTCTGCTTTAATCTAACTAGTTCTTGACGTGCTTGGGAAGTGACGGCTGATGTGGGGCTGATGTTCCTGAAGGAAGGAATAACAGAGCTGTGGGAAGGCCCATGCTGGGCTGCTGCCAGAAACAATATAGCCACATTACGGCTGCACTCTGTACAGATTAATTAGCTCTGTTGAGAAGCAAGTGTCACACTGTGCTAACATGGCTACCTTTGATCTGCAGCTTAAACTAACTCATTTAGTCCTGAGTTAGGTACCTTCAGATAAGTGTCATTTCTTTATCCTTGGAATGCGTTGAGATAAAATGACTCATTCTACAGTGCTAATCATTTCTGGCAAGTTATGGTCAGTGTTAGTCAATGACACGTAGCAGATGCTCTGTGATGGTATCATCTTGCTCTTACTTGTATCCACCTGTTCAGAAGAAAACAGCTGACCTGTAAAGTCATCTCCCAGCTCTGTCAATGCACATATACAGCGTTGCTCTGAGTGGCTCATTTCCCAACTAGAACATGTCCAACAGCATGACTCTTTCAGTCTCAGGAGATGTTAGCAAAGAGCAGCCTAAGTGCTAAACCACTAATTCATGCGAGATCGCCCTGGGCTGGAACTACTTTCTTGTTGCTGAGGACTGGAACAGGAACACTGTGGTCTTGTGTATGTACTAGTCGACTTGCACAGTATATGGGGAGTATTTGATCACTTTGTCCTATCTGGAATTGTCCTTTGCTGGTCTTTCTATTATCAGGAGGACTATTGCAGCTATTTAAATATTTATAAACTAAACTCGTTTTGGACACAAGCACTGTGGAAACCAGCGGCACATGGGGATTGTAAGGTTGTCTCTGGTGATTGCATGATGAAGCTCATTAAGTATTTCTCTGCATTGCTGTACATGTACCAAGTCCGAGGACCAAATTTGCGATGCTGTGCCAGAAAAGGCCAGTAATACCTGTGTAGGGGAGAAAGAGAGCATATCAGTTGGGCAGTGAACTCTGATGGTAAAATGGTAACAGCTACTTGGATATAATGAGGAAAATGCCTAAGGGAAGGTACCCTCACCAAACGAGTAAGTTGAGAGGCCGATCCTGGTTGGCAAGGAATTTCTGAGTATATTAGTACAAATATAAAACAGCCGTAGGGAAATGAATCATACGATTGAAGGCTGTTTTAAAATCCTGTCATTGGGTGTGCGACTCTGAGTTCGTGTGCAGCACAGTGAGCTAAATTAATTTCAAGTTACTAAAGTAAGAGGAAATTTTTGAATAATCATCACTATATAATGACCTAGATGACAATGGGTAGGTTAAAAATAAGAAACACATTTTTGCATTTCAGGGAAATGAGAGTGGCCTTCCTCTGGGAATCAGGAAAAAAATTGAATGTGAGGAAGAGAATTTCCAATTTTAGACCTGATTATCCTCTCCTCTTGCAACCTTGCACAGTCACAAACACTTTTGCAAAGGGATGTGAAGTGCTCTTTTTCAGATTCAGTAAGGTTACCACTTGCTCTGATTTTCCTGGTGTGTGTCCACCGAGGTCAGCACAACAGAGACTTGTTCTGACCTTTCTGGCTTTAAGTTTCTTTTTAATGTCCCCATTTTGGGGCACAAGATGTAACAGTCAGTGTCAAGAGGACCACAGCTTCACAGGTGACTGAGAAGTGTTGCATGATGGAGAATTGGATTCACGGGTTTTCAATAACACTATTTTTAGAGGTTGTTTAAATATTTGCAAGGAAAACTGCTTATGAATTTGAAAATATAAATGACACTTCCCAGGATATTCTGTGTTCTCTTTGACTCTCTGAATGTCACTGAAAAGTACTGTTTTCCCAAATAAATGACATTAGAAAGACTCTGAGAGAAGTATCTGTGTAGTAGGAATATATGGAGTTACAATGAGTCAGGATTTTTCTTCTTGTGGCTTCACAACTCTGTGTGCAACCAGAGAAAGTGAGAGAGGGAGCCAGCGAAAGAGGCTCTTGTGGTTCCCTGGGCATTCCTATCATCCTGACAGCACAAACATTCTCCCCAGTCTGCAGGCTGAGAAGCTTTGAATGAAAGAGGTGAATTTTCTGCTATTAATTATCTAATTGCGATTGCTGAGAACATATTAGTAACATTTTGTTGCAGGTTTTTTTAATATAAAAATATTTGCAGCTAACATGGTTCTCCAAAGCGGCAGGTTGGATTTGTCACTTGCGTTCACATGAATGGACATCCCACTGAAATGATGTTGTGGTCTTAAGCATACAGATAAACAGTCTTCTAGACATTGTGATAATAGAGAATTTTTCTTGTGTCATTCATCGAAAATGATTTTCATTTATTTAACGAGCTGAGGCATGATGGGGCAGCTGTGACTCCAACTTTTGTGAAGTCTTGATTTGAGCGGATATCATGTAGTCTGTTAAACTTAGGAAAATATTTACCAAAAAAATAGCAATTGGAAGTGAAAAAGTAGTGCTTTTGAAGATTTTGGTGCTTTTTGCCTTTGGCATTGCTTCTGCAGGGATGGGGGGTCCCCAGAATTCTGGGAAAGGGTTGTTTGATTGCTCAGTTGTATAGCTTTCAAATAACTGGAGAACACAACAATCATTAAAAATGGAGGATTAAACTTCTCCAAAAGGATTTACATCAGTGAATCTGAAGAATCTAACCCAAAGCTTTCAAAATGCTTACCGAATTAGTAAAAATATTGTTAAAATTCTTCAAGCTGTTAATGTATGCCATTCTTTCTGAGCTATGCCCTCAGCTTTCACAATAACATAAATAATTCTTCTCTTTGTTTTTTTTTTCACTGCATTTCCATTTTCTTTGTTTCAAAGCTGTTCCTTGCCGAGCCTTTTTTATTTATGTAGATCGATCATGTTTATTCCTTATACTTAGCTTAATGACATCAGCACACTTAACCTGTGACCCTTGGGTGTTTTGGCTGGATGGTAATTTGGTTGAAGTTGTCATTAAGGTGTCAGAGCAGATAGCAGGACAGCTAATTTGTACCACACTGCCATGGCTGCTGAATGCTGAGGGAGGGTCCTTGCTATGCCATCTGTCACTCTCAGGGGGAAGCTACCACTAAGACATAGGAAGAGTTGTTCTCATTTCCTCTTTCTTTAGTTTTCTGTATGGGAGTGTTGATTTTACCCAATTACAGTCCCCTAAATTTCAGTTTATGTGGTTGTGCCATGCCTTCATCCAGACATGTCTAAAACTTTTGTCCAGGCGTACTTTAAACTGGGTAATTCCATCTAATCACTGACTTCCTACAAGCCCGTCATGTGCAGCTGTTCCCTGATGACCCTCGGTTATTATAGTTGAAGTGCCATCCAGGGGAACTGTGTCCTTCAAGAGATGGATTTAAAATTCACAGTTACCTCAGGAAAACTTCAAGCTCAGCAAGGTTCACATCTGACACCATCAAGAACCTGCCACATCCCTGCCTGACTGTGAGCCTGTGGTGTAATTTATTTGATTAAAATAACTGAGAGAGAAAGCCATTGAGAGATAAGATTTCTGTTAGATTTTGAACAGGATGAATAGAACCTACAATATTTGTCAGTCCAACAGTTATATGAGTAATTATAATAACCTCAGCCTTGCTAATATCTGTGCACGTTTTGTCACTAACTTTAAAGGGGCCAGGTTTTCACCCAATGTCTGCCAAAGACCTTTTGAACTAACATTGCATTTAGTCTGCTTGTCTGATACGGATCCTGGGAAAGGCATCCTGTAATAATGTGTCTGCAGTTGACTCCTCCAGAAAAAATAATTTTCCCTGCATCCATATGGTTGTTAGCAAAATGCATTGTTAATGGAATTACTGTATACAGTGGCTGTGATAACACGTGTTACAAGTTGTCATTTGTAATCATCACTGTTTCAACTGACTGTCTGCTCCTGGCTCATGTGTTGAAAGAGGGTAAGGTAAAAAAATCACATGCTGTCTTACTTTAACCTCAAAAGGGCAGAATGGTGCCATCTAGCAGCTACAGGGGTTTGACTTCTTTTCTACTGCAAGCAATTTTTTCCAAGTTCAAAACCTGCTAATGTATGAGTGAGAAACCCAATATCTCTTCAAGGAATGTGAGGAAGTGACATTTATTTATAAATACTTATGTTCCAAAATTAGTACTACATGTTGAATATTTAATAGATATTAAGAGATTTGTCCTGAATGAAGATTTTGATGCATAGACTTAAGCAGAAGAAAGTTATCAGGGAAAAAATATGGTTAGTCCCACTGCTAGCCCCTGCTCTCGTTTTACGCATCCCTTCCTTTTCTTTGAGCAGCTCCTTTCTTGTGCAGCTTCATCGCAGCCCGTCAGTAGACATTCTCTTTAGAAAGAACCAGACACCCTCTACCTATCACAGTAGACATAAGCGTCACTGCTCTGAGGAGAAATACTGTCCCTTTCTTTTCCTGGTCACAGACTAACAGAGGTGAGGGGGGCTGCAGAACATGGGATGGGAACTGTGTGATGTTGGGTACCCCCCCATACAGAAGTTCATTCAGTCCTTAAACCACACAGGTATATCTATGCATGTCATAGATATAAAACTGGGTATTTTCCCTAAGTAAAATTATAGGAAGAGATTAGGTGTTATATAATAAAAATTATTTCTTTTCAATGCTGTTTACCAGTTTGGAGATAATCCCAAATCCAATTCATATCTTAGCCCTTTTATATCCTGCAGTGTAAACATATTTATCAAAATAAATGCATTTATGCTGCAAGGCCATGTTTATAGCAGTGCATAACAATCCTAAATTTAAAGTGTTTGGGCACACATTTATCGTGCTGAATGTTTGACTCGGGAAATTATTTTTTTAATGGTTTGGCCTTTTCTAAGAATGAAGTAAAGGAAAAATACTGTTATTTCTTCTTTACATCAGACAAAAAATTTCTCTGAGCTTGTTTGTTGAGAAGTTCGAGTGCTTTCAATCAATTTAATTATTTGGTATATTTGTCATGGTAGTAGACGATGTGTTTACCATCTGTGAAAAATCATCTTGGTTTTGCCAGTTTCCAAGAATCTAAAAAGAGTTTGATTTCCTACAAGCTGTGCAGAGTCCAGGACAGTAGGACAGTGAGATGGTTTGAAGACTCCCTTTGGACTGAACACACTTTAAGCGCATATAACTCCTGCAAGGTGACTGGATAGGATGTGTGACATCCCTAGAGTAGAACAGAACTTTTTTTTCTTACTATACTTCAAAAATAGGTCTAAAATTCAGTGAGAACAGCACAATAAGCTGTGGAGGAACATAATAATTCTCCATTCAGTGCAGTTAAGAACAGGGCAATAACCACCTACCCAGTGATGAACACCAGAAGAGAAGGTCAGAGTTTGCCCATTGGTCTGAAAACAAGAATAGGCAAAGAAACACAAGCCCTCTGAAGGAGCACCAAAATTCCCGTGCTTCTTATGTGAAGCACATCTTTTAGAAGGCAGTCTACAATCACGTCAATAAACACTGTATCATAAAGGGTGTGAAGAAGTTAGCGAAATGCTCAAATTGCATATTGTCACAATGCTTGACTGTGCAGCCTTACCTTTGCAGCCTTATATCAGATTTTTTTTTTTTTTTACTGTTGTTTCTGTGTAGGCATAATGTAAATAATAAAATGTTCCATTTTTCGATACATTTAAATATTATGTCAGAATATTTAATTTACGTTAGTTGTAATTTCTCAGGAAAATCAATGAATAAATGGGTTTATGATAGTACATATTTGTGTATTTCCTTTATATTTAGGTCTTTATCAGTTTCCCAGAATTGAGTTTTCTCTGTAATTCTGAAAGCCTTTACAGCACACAACAAATCCTTCTATTACATAAGAAGTAAGGAGCTTTTTCAGAGATAAGAATGAATAAATCTTCAGGTCTTTCATGCTGATAAACACTGCACTGGCCACAGTGTAAAAGCAGTACCTTGTGTAAGCCTTTTCAGCTAACAGGTGCAGGTCAGCACAGCCTCTGCAAAGTGGGTGATGGGAGCAGAGACGAAACCTCTGCACAGCTCTCTCAGAGCCAAACCTGCCAGCGACTTCACCAAGGTCGTACCTCGCTTGTCTCATTGTAAAGGAAAGCAGTTGTGGTTTATCAGCACTTGGTGAGAAGACTGTCACTTTCTGCTCTGATCCTGGAGTGGCAAATGTTGGCTTGTTTCCACAGGCACTCCAAACTCTTCCACTGACTTTAGTGGGGTTACTCTATGTTCATACTAATGTGGTCTGAGGTCGCATTCCCTGCTGTTGAAGTCAATGAAAAGACACTGACAGCAGCCTGGATGACACACTTAGGACAAGCTGGGCTCCTTGTCTTTATAGGAAACTGTGCAAAAAGACCCAGATCTTTGAGGCTAAGTATGAATGTGGCAGCATTGAATGAGAATCTTTTAAAGTTCTGTCTTTTTTTTTAAGATAGCCTTGCCTACTTTTAGTATCCTTGGACTGGAGTAGAAAATGGAGTTGCTTCATTGTGTTTAAAGTCAGAATCTCAATCTTCCTGTGGGAAATTTAGGTATAGAAACACTAGAGGTTTGTATACTTTATCATTTTAGAGCTTTTTTCCCTAGTAACACAGGTAAGAAAAAGCGAAGTTTTGTATCAGAACTAACCAAAATCTGACATGAGACTTAACAAATGTAGGCTTTGTAGTGCTGTCTTGCTGGTTTATGTAATACAGCTCTGTATGCAGAGAAGTAGTATACCACGTCATACAACTGATCTATGCTAACTTCTATAGCAAAGTAGGCATGTTTTAAGATGTAGAATTAGTACTGCATGCAGGCCAAGCCGTAATAAATAAATAGTAAAACTGTAATAATGCCACAGCAATGCCTCAGCAACTTGTCGGCATAGATAGACTTAGATGTAAATTACTATAACAGTTAATTTACAGAACACTGCACATAGTAAGATTAAATACAGGCCATACTTTTGGGATTAGTATGCAGATAAAATTAATAAAACAGTGTATTTGAGAACAGCTGCAAAGGTATTTTTTTAGGAGGAAAAATCCCCACAGCCTGTATGGTAGTTGCTTGATTTCACAGTTCTGTTTTATCAGTTAAAGGCGAAAGTTTAGCAGGCATGAACAGACAACTGCAACTGGTCTGCATCTTTGCCTTCTGTCTGCCTCTGATTGTAGTGGTCATCTTAATAAATGAGTGTTATTATCTCTGTAGGAAAGATTGTGGTGAGCCTGTGAGTCTCTGTATCAGTTATCTGAGAGTGACTAATTTGAGGGTTGAACTGTACCACGTTGTAATTCACTGAAACCAGCCAAAATTAATCACCCACCATTATTCTTTTACTATAGCCTGTTCCACCAGCGAAAAAAAAATGAAAGTGGGAAAGGCAGTAATTTTACAAATACATTTTCAGCACTTTTAGTAACATTGAAAAGAGTATTTGCTCTCATAGTTGTTGGTCTTATGATACTTTTTGCTGCTGGGCTCAGATTTGCCCATCAGCAAAGCTTTGGACGGAATTAATTCTCTTCTGTTGACTTCACTGGAGCGGGGGAGTTGCACATACTTGGGATGTGTTTCCCTGACTCTGAGAAGGAAGTGGATTACACCAAATCTATTGTTCTCTGTGAATAAGGCCAGGTAAATAAGTAATACTCGTGGCTTTAATCATGCAGAAAGAATTCAGATGTACAAGGAAGTTATGCCTTAGGAAAAAGCAGAGAAACTTCCAATGTGCTTTACTGACAAGGGAGTTGAATGATTGAAGAAACAAATGTTTATAGCCACATTTGGAAAGTACTGAGAACCACTGTTCAGGGTCAAATTCTGCTGCAACTTTTATTTGTCAGATCAGTAGATTATCAGTCTAATGCTAGTAAAGTCATGTAAAGTCAAGTAAAGGCCAACTGAAAGTCACACAGCAATAAGATGTTGACACTTGGCACAGGGAAAAGGCTATGCTGGGAAGGAGTCATAAGGGAAAGATGCAAATTCCCTGTCCAATGGCATGGAAGGCTGCATATATCTAAATGTAACACACTTTCTCATACAGCAAATCTTGCTAAGAGAAGGGATCAGCTCTCGTAGGTGCTGTGTGAAGGCAGAGCTGAATGACTGTCAGCTCTCAGTAAAACGAGGCTTTACAGACGAGCAGGTAATTGTGTAGAACTAGCCACAGGGTGACTGTATTCTCTTCTCTCACAGGTAGTAAATTTAGGGTCTGTGTTAATCATGGAGAAAGGCACTGAACAAAAGACAAATTCTCATTTCTGTTACATTAGTGCAAATCTGGGATAACTTTGTCACTACCTAAAGTGTTTGGCCTAGGAGTGTTCCTGAGGGGCTGGTTAGGGTGTACACACACATCCTGACCTTATTCCATCCACAAACAGGGATGTGTGGTAGACCTGTTTCCATGGAAGGGATATCTGTATGCATGTGCCAGAAAGGACCATGGTTCACTCCCACTGATCTGGGCAGCTGGGGATGGGGATAAGGATCTCAAAGGACTTCGCAACATATACTGATGCTTAGCATCCACAAGGACTCTTATTTTTTCCATTGTCATCTCTTCCTATTAGGGCAATGTGAGCTCAACTGTTTGCTGAGATCCTTCTGATTAGGAGAATTTAAATAGCAAGATTGGTTTGATTGCAAAAATTCTCTTGTTGTGAAATTTTCTCCCTGTAAAACCATCTTACTATTCTTTGCTATAACCACCTTGCTTAGACCAAGCTGAGGATCAGATGGGGTTTTATCATACTGTACGGGTTGAACCAGTACCTTAGGTTCAACCCGTACAGTATGAATTTTACAGAAAAATGTACCATGTGGTAGATTTGAGATAGATGGTAAAAATAAAAACATTATAAAACCCCACTTGATCCTCAGCTTGGTCTAAGTAAATCTCATCTGGTCTAAGTAAATTAAAAAAGCCCTAAAAGGGGCTGTTTTATACCAGCTTTTTATAATTACAAACTTATTTGGCTTTCTCGCAAGGATTCTTTTTATGTTATCCCTCAGATACCTGTTTTTAACAAGCCTGTGCATTTTTTTAGTTTTTTAGTTTTTGTTTAGTGCATTTTTACTGATCATGGTGCACTGTGCTGCCATGCCTACTACACTGTAATAAACTGATGAAGTAGATTGTGTTTCACCTTCTCATTCTTTTCCTTTTAAGTGGTATCTGCTAATCCTTTCTGATCTTGCCTCTTGCCTCTGAGACACTCACTTTTGCTGTATATTCTTGCTTTTCGCTTAGTTTGCAACTCCTTCACTGGACACTCTTGCTTTTCAAGTAGGACAAGCATGACACCTACAACAAGTTACAACACTGTCCTGACTTTGTTTTTTTGCCTAATTTGGTTATGAATTGGCTTTGCACCAACATGCATGGATCGCATCACCCACTGTCAGTGGGAGCTATGCAGTGCTTGATTTTTTAGCTCAGTATCTGGCAATTGATCAAGGAGAGTTAAACAAGGTTCTCTCAGTGGCTCTGGCCCTAGTTTGTAATTGTTTATGTCTATAACTCTAATACCTTAATTAAACTTTCAGCACATTATTCCGTCTTCAATGGACTTGCTGTTTCATTAGCTCAGCTGCTAATTAGCCAGTATTTTACCCATCTTCTGCTTGATGCTAAATTACACATGCTTTTCCCAGGTTAATTTCTGTCTGCAAGGCTGCAATATCACTAAGCCTTTGAATTTATTTTGTCTTCCTAACTTCACTGGCTGGGTTTCGGGATTTTTGTTTCTCCTCTTTGACATATATAGTGGTATAAAACCTTAGTGGATTCTTTCTGATGACCTTATCAGCTCATACTACTATGACGTGTTAAACACTTGCAAGATTTTATAAAATTTCACAACTTATTAATCGGACTGTTTCTAAGTATTTGCTTCTCAGTATTTTTAAATTTCTAGGAGGCATAATTTGAAAGATATTAAGGTATCTTACTACTACTAAAGACATTTTTTGACATAATAATTACAGTAAAACCTTAACCAGTAATGCAACCAGTTAGCTCCCTGGTACTACATCTTCATAACTTGGATGTAAAAAATTGTCTGTAGTAAAAGATATCTTCTTCTAGTTCACTTTTTTTTTCTCCAAAATTCTAAAATAATCTCAGTCAAAACTTCAAATAAAACCCAAATAATTTTTACTAGTGGTAGTCTCCACTTTTGACCATTCTTGCTTCTATTGCATTCATCGGAAAATCTTGTCCATTTGACTCACTTTTTTGGAGTAAATATCGCCTTCCTAGAAATATAAATTTCCACATATATATGTGGAAATATTGATATAAAAGCTACTTTAAAAAAATCATTTGTACAACAAACAGTTGAATAGGAGCAAAAGCAAAGGGTGCTTGAGAAGAACATGTTAGATCTATCCAGTTTATGGATTTTCTTAATTTATTCCATCATATTGATTTCCGATAAATCTGAAAGTTCTCTAAGAGTTAAGGATGTGCAGTCAGTCAGAGCTCATAAATAGCGTTCCTGTGGTTCAACCTGGTATTTCTAATTCACCTTTTGAAGTTGTCTTTTGTAATATAATCATATCTACTGCAAGGCTTTTTTGTGCTTTCAAAACACTAAGATAAAATTAATTCACTCTGGTTAGCTGGAAGCCTTGGAAAGGCTCATTGAAACTTCTTGTGAAGTACTTCACAACCTAATATGAGGAAGAATTACAAAATAGCTTTGGATGTTTTTCCCCACTGTTGCATTTTAACTGAAAGGAACTGTCTTGTGACTTGGTTTTTTGTGAGGTTTTGAGGCAGCAAAAATTGGTGAGTTGAATGCTTTTAGTCAGAAGAAATAATTTATCTAGCACAGAAGTGAAATGGTCTTCCATATTTTAGCTAATGGCTCTAATTATGCTATGGTTGTACCAAAAGGGGATCTTAATTCATTGCTTAGTATTTTAAGAGAATTTGTCAATCTCAACACTTTTTTTTGAGATAAAATGTGTAGATGCCTTCTTTTATCAGATGCTCCACTCAAGTGAGGGGAGAAGACACTAAATGGAAGGTCAAAGAGCAGAGAATTTTAAAACATGACTGCTTAGACGACATGACTGCTTAGACACAGATGCTCAGTTGGCCAGTTCTAAGAATCAATACCTTGCTTGTATTGTCATGAGCCAACTCAGTGCTGGAGAAGGAGACTCTTTTGGGCCTCTCACTGAGATATACAACTCATGCCATGGACTCTGCTGAGGATGTGACTCTGCAGCTCCTCATTGGATTTCAATGCTGGTATCATTTACCTTCTAGGTGCAGAAATATTTCTTTGGATCTGGCCTCAAATATTTGGTTTGAACTGGAGATTGCTTAGGTTGGTGTTATTCAGTATGAACGTCTGGTCAGTTCTTTATTGATTTATTGCTGGAACAACTGTAGGAGTTATCAGTGATTTTTGAGGATGCTCTGAAAGAATCAAAACGTACTGGAATCCATAAAAGAGAAGGAAGATGGTAGGGAACAGGAGAAGAGAAAGTTTGCATTCAAAAACATTCAAGCATTAAGGTTAAGGTCTGTCATTCATTCAAACAATTCTATAATATTAGATTCACATTAAAAAAGAGCTGTCTTTGTTAGCCTCAGGTCGAAATAAAACAAGAACACCCTAGAATACAAATAATTTTTTCTTTATATAACATGAAGTTGTCTAGAAATAGGAAATCCATTAATTCAGTTGTTCTTTGATTTCTACAAAGCATGGAAAGAATACTCAGCACCAGAAGTTAGAGAAATGGAAAGGGAGGTTAAGGTTTTCTGAGCTACTAAAGAAACCGTGATTGCTTAACTCTCTGTCCAGATTATATATAAACTTTCAGAAGTTTCACAACTTTCCTTGCTGTAATTAAAACTCACTAATATTCGTGCAGGAAGCTATCTGACCATAATTAAATGATCAGAAAGGTTTTGTTTAGTATTTGTGAGAAAACAAGGCGTGTTAATTAATACAAAAGCAACAGAAAATTCCCTGGGTAAAGTAAAATTTGAGGCATTTAGGAGTAACAAGAAAAAAAAGAACTGCAGTTTCTGTTCATTCTGTCAAGGAGTTGATAAATTTAAAAGCTGTCTTCTGATTTTTTTCTAATGTAATTAGAACTGCTGGATAATAGTTGTGTTATTATGATTAGCCTGAATTGAATGAATGGAAACACTAATGCCATTGCTTGGAAAATAACTTGATTGTTTAGGTTTCTTGCTATTGACAATTTTGAAAGAGCAGATATTTCCACGAATGCTGTGTTTAAGAGTTTAAAAACCTTCTAAAACTGTTCCTGGATGGTGGAAACCAAGGATACTTCTGAATCCCTCAGCCCTGGAGTGAGCTTCAGCTGTATACTCACCCCAGATGAGGGTGAGATGCAGACCTGCACAAACCCTTCTGCAAACTTTTGGCTTCATGGTTTCTGCCGAAGGAGAGTTGGGTGTCTGCTTCATTTGCGTGCTCCAACAGGTGTTTGACCTGAAGTATTAAGGGAGCCAGCATCTGGGGTAGGTGGGTCTCCATGCAGATACTCTCTCCAGTTCACTGAGCCACTCCACTGTGCCCCACTGAACTGCCAGCCGATATACGTATAGGGAAACTCCAGCATGTAACACAAAAGCAACAATTAGGTGTAAAATTTACATACTTTTATGTTAGCTTGATGTGTTAGGATCAAAATATAGCTTTCTGGTTAATTTGGGTTGCACTTTGTCCCATTATAGACAGCCTTCTTCAGCAATTGTTCTATCGTTCTTCTTGAAAGTGTGGCTTAATTTGTAAAAAGCTACAAATAAATTTGTGTTTATAGATAGCAACCACAATCAAAACATATTTTTGCTGATACATTATCAGCATTTTATGATGAATTATTATTTTCCTAGCCAGAAATAATAATGTTAACATCCTGAAAATCAAATTGCTTTTGCCAGTAGCTCAGGAAATGAAAGGGAGAGAGCTTTGTTGACTGTATGTTCTCATGGGCTGTAGAGATCCTATTGTGATATAATAAGGTAAAAATCTGGAATATACTTGGCACAATTTTAGAGAACTAGAGTCAGGAAGTAGATAGCTGAGTGGAATTGAAGTAAAAGGAAGTAAAATTTGTATTTGAGAGAGACTGTAGGTTTTCTACTGCCACTAGATTAACTTGTTTAAAGAAACGTGTTCTCTATGATATAAGGTGCTTGGTTCAGGTGTAGTACAAGTGATTTGAACCGGAGTTAACAGGAGCAATGGATATGAGTTCCACAACTATGTCTGCTTTTCCTGCATAGCCAGGGATGGATAAGATTTGATGAACGTATGTGTACTTACGTACACACACACACGCATGTGCTTTCACATGCACACACATGTTTCTCTCTCTCTCCATGTGTATACAACTGTTGTTTTCCCTCTTCAGCATCTTACCGCATTTTCACATGATGTCTCTTCACCTATTCTCCAAAATACGAAATGCCTCAGAAGGAAATATTTCTGGCTAGGACATATTGGAAATTTCATGTGATTCTGTTCTGTCTACAATATATCTTTGAGAAACAGATATATTTTTTCTGTCATTTGACATTCTAGATGTCCTATTTTCCAGTTTTTCTGAAGCAGAATTTACATGCATACATCAGTATTTTTATCACTGAAAGTCAAAGACTGTTTTGATCTTTCTTACTTGCGACTGGTGGCTGATCGAATATTGCTGCTAGCTCAAAGACAAATAATATAGCACTGATTTTCTCACTCTCCTACTTTTTTGATGGATCTGAGAGCATTTGGGGAATGCTCTGGCCTTTGTTCAGAAGTTTGTAACCTTGTGGCAGAGGCTAAACAGATTTGGATAGCCTCTGAGTGCAGAGAGCTATGAATCTAGGACTGTAACTTCCTATATGGTTTTTCCAGCAGTAAGTAATTATGCAAGAAATGAGACCCATCTCTGGCTCCTTCAGCCTTGTGTTGACTGCATCTGGCAGTTAAGTGCTGCTGGGGCATGTTAGCCATTCTCAGAACATGCTTCCAGGACTGGGTGCCTGTGGCAACCTAGGTGTGAAGAGACTGTGTGGGCTGCAAACAGCTTTAGTCGCCTACATGTTCATCACTAGGTGGTGACAACTTTAGTTGAAGTCAGTAGCAAAACTGTAGGTCTGTAAAAAGTTTTCAGCTCCAGTCTAGCTCCTTTGTAAAACAGATAATCTGTGTCTCTTGTATTCAAATGCCTAATTTCACCAAAAGTGTAAAGTAACAAAGGTGTATTTTGGACCTTGCTTGGCATCTGCTTGATGGCTGATAAGTCCATTGGTGTTACAGTTACAGTGACTGCATGTAGCAAGGTGAAGGTGTTATAGCCATAGTCGGGCATGGGTCTGAGATGCTCTGCAAAAATCACACTAAAATATAGGGCCCTCCTGCCCCTTCTGTTCCTGACTGTGCTCCAAGACATTTACCGGACAAGGGAGGAAGAGAAGAAAGTGTTCTTCTTGTTTTTACCCATCTCCAGAATCAGCTTAATTAAAGGATGAGGGTGGAGTTTAACAGGATTTTGTCTTCAGTGGTGATACTGGCCTCTTCGCGGCCACTCTCCCTGTTTGTTATGCTTGGTCTTGTCTACGTGCCAAAGTGCCCTCCCCTAAGCAGTACTTAGAAAAATTGCTGCAAACAGGTTCAGAGATTTGTCTCAGTGATCTGGTTCATGGCACAGCTGTGCAAACAAGTTGGCAGAGCTGAAGGATCCCATGCTGCTGTGAGGGGCATGAGGAGGAGGCCGGACCACCACATCACAACACAGCATTGACCACAGTTTGAGAGACACTCAGGAAAATCTTTTTGGAGCAGTGCTTTGGGTTAAGTGGTGCAGATTGCCTCCAGTTCAAACTTCATCCCATCCCATCAGGTGTTATCCACACCAGTATCTAGGATGGGGGCACAGTGGCCTTCAGTTAGGCTTTTCTGAAATTAAATGGGAGACCACAACACATTTGAAGCACAGAGTTTAATTCTGGGATTAAAAATAGAGTGAAAATATGGCATAGGTGATGAGGCACCCACAAGAGAGATGAAGCACTGTTGAATCAAGTTCCTTCTGTCATCCTGCACTTGAAATTGTAGTTGACTTCCATGGGGTGGGATCAAGTCTTGTCCGCTGAGGTGCTTTCCATGTTGAATTTCACATACTTTAAAGGTTATGTGCCTTGTTTTAGAAGTAAAGAACTTCCAGGGACTTCTGTCAACAAGAGAGGCAGCAGCAGCTCCACATTGGATATTTTAAATTTTTAAGATTTAAGAGACTGAGGAATATACTCTCACATTCTCCTGCTATAAAGCCTTAAAGATGTTGTGGTTACAAATAGCCACCTGCTGCCATCTTGGAACAGCACTTAGTGTCAGGCCTTTATCCTTTGAATCTATCCCATCCTGCTCAGTTTTCCAGTTCCTCCTCCCTCAAATACTGTGATAACACAAGTAAGTTCTCAGCCCCTGAGCAGGGTACTGTCCTCCACTGTACTGAACAGAAGGGGCTGGTTTTCCTTTCCCTGCTTTCCTCCTTTCCTGTTGTTCTCTGACCATGTCAAGCCATTGACTCCCAGCTTGCAGTCCACCTCTGGTGCCAGTTGCCTTTGCTCACTTCGTATATTTTCATGCATGAATCTACAGACAATCCTCCCCACTTTTGAGGTTTTACAAAAAATACCTCCTTATCATCTCTCAGAACACTCCTTCAGCACTTTGTGTTCTTGAGCAAGGAAAAGGGTGATGCTTAAAAGCTTGTGAGCAATTGGCTAGGAGTAGACTTCTGATCATGCTGACCACCGTTATCTCGCTGTTTCCTGGTACCCGGTCATCTGACCTTCTCTTATCTTCTGTATTTGGCTACAACTGTCAGCCCCTATACACAGGACACACTGTTCCAGCCTTGCGCAGGGTGAAAAAGAGCTGATATGAGGAGAAATGTTGCAGAACTGGGACTACACTAGATAATGATAATTTAAGCAAGAAGTACAGGGATGACTTTACTAAATGTGGCCCAGCTTTTGTATCCCTGTCATTGAATACTAGGTTGAGAGATTGAGTGACTGGGACTTTTTTTAGGGACATGGGGTATATTAATGTGCTGGTGAAGCTGATCAATTAATGGGTTTAATGCAAAGTGTGAATTTCCTTCCTGCACTGCTGTGCAGGATAAACCTGTGGCTCTGATATTTCAAAGTAATTTACAGCCTTCTGGCAGATCCTCCATTATATGCTCGATGACTCAATATGTTCTTACCTTGTGGCATGTACACAAAAGAATGAAATATTTGTGATCCTGATTTTAAAACTGTTACTCTCTGTTTGCATTGTAGTAGCAAACTTTTGAGACCTCAGTTTGGATTTAGATTCTGAACATAAACTGTAACAAAATCTCCACCTCCTGAAAGATTAGTTCAGTAAAGGTAAGGTAACTAAGAGTTGTGAGGTGGGCCACTGAAGCTAAGATCCCTTGAAAAATATGTAGCATGGAAAATTACTGATTCTGAACCTCTCAACGTCCTGTCTGGTGCTGTAACCACCACCCTTGCCCATTTGACTACCATCCAGAGAGAACTGGTCTGATACATAATACAAATTTTCTCTCGCAAGGTTTAATGTTTTGTTTTCAAAGTCGAATTAGCTAATTTTAAATGCTTACCACTAAAGTCAAGCTATACTGAATATGTGAAATACATTTCCATAAGTAGTACAATTGGTGACTTGTGTTTTGAGTCAGATACAGCTCTGGATGAACATACTGATTGAATAATTAAACAGAAGACCTGTGCCATTCAACAGGAGACTGCATGTGGTAATGCTGACATCTAAGCAGGTGTGATTGTTTATTTTCTGAAGCTCCAGACAAACACGGAGAAGTGTTTGTCACGCGTGAGGGTGTGGACTCGACTGTGCTGGCCCGTCTGGGATGAGTCTTGCCGCAGGCAGACCCAGCTGCAACCTTGCCCTTTTCCCGGCGGGAGCAGCTCCCACAGCACATCTGCCGTGCAGGGTGGGAAGCAGCTCCCGAACCGCCACAGCTAGCATCCAGCAGCGCGTACGCTGGGACAGTTCAGCCATTCCCCTGCACCAGCAGCTACAGGAGGAGCAGAAGTGGAGAGCAGAGGCAACGTTGTCAGCTGCGGGCCATGACGCGTGGCTCGACAGCCTCCGCCTTGGCCGCACTGGGACTCCGCTCCCCTGAAACAGCTCCTCTCTCTGAAAGCACCTCTCTCTCTTGCATTGTAGTCTGGATTCAGATTTAGACAGAAACTTCAAGTAACATGTACCTGAAACAGCTACACATTTTCCTGCTGGAACAATGGGATAGTCCTCGGTTTTGTTTTGGCATTTTTTTTTCTTGAGAGCAGGGCAAACGGGAACATGATAGACTTATTCCAGATGATTAAATCCTACTAGATCCAGCTCCTGTGGAGGCCTGGCATACCATCTTTGATCTCAAGACGAGCTCGAGTTCATAAACAGTCGGTGCTGAAATCACATGGCTTTCCCAAGTTCTTACAATTTATACAAAAATCTATTGAAAACACCCATTATGCCCTGTGGAGCACTATTCACTGGAAAAAAAGATCACTTGTCTCTTTGTAAACAAGTGTTGTCCATAAAAATAGTTTGCAAGCACGAAAGCCAATGAGATGTGGTTTCTCAGCTAAGTGTTCAGCTGGGGGATGGAAAGAGAAAGATACCTGCCAGCTAAAGCCAGCAGAGAGTCGTAAATTACCCACAATTTGTTTAAATACCAATGTGATTCTAATAGGACCAGTATAAATGGGAGTGGAATTTTAACACCATTAATATTATTTTTTATTTCTTAAACTGATTGAGTGCAGCCTAGAAGAAAGTAAATATTGCAGCCGAGGTTTTCAGTACAACCAAAAGATGGAGTTACCTAAACTGTATTGAAAGTCTTTGGGACTTAAACGTTTATTTTAATCACTTTAGGTATCTTTGAAAATAATGGTCTAATACCCTTTCTTTTAGATTATAATGCCATGCCTGTGCTGTTTTGTTTCTTTGCACAGAGCAGTTAGTAGATAACAAAGGTGACTTGTGTAGTCATTTGTATGAAATGAAATAAGTGCACTGCAGATCTATCATCCCCATGACATTAATTAAGGCCTAAAGACTTTGGCCTGTCTCTAAATTCCTCCTCCTCATGAATTTACAACATACAGCAACCTAGAACTCTGACCTAACACACAGGATTACTTGAATTATTTTCTGTGTTTTTTTCTTCTACTCGCCGCTTTATTCTTTTCATATGCAAAGTTGTTGTCAGAACATGCTGTACATTTAAAATTAATTATCACCAACAATTTGTTTATATTGTGGTTGAAATCTGTGAACTTGGTTAGAACAAGCGTTCTTAACTGTGTTCAGAATACGTGTACACACAGATATAGAAACTGCATATGCAAATATATTCGCAAATGAACAGTTTGCCCCAGATCTAATGCACCTGTGAGCATGAGTGAGGACTGGGCTCAGCTGCTGCACTCAAATCTAGCCAAGACGGTCTCTATCCAGCCTTACAAGTAATTATACTCAGGAGAAAAATAACTCAGGAGGCAGTGGGATCAGATATAGGATTGGGTTTTGCAGCCTTAAATTTCATGTCTGAACACAGGAGAATTGCCTATATGGATGATATGTGTATGGCAGATGCTGCGCCAAATCTCCCGTTTTCCTATAGTGAACACAGTGGGCAAAGCTTGAGACCAGAAGCCTTGGGGCAGTGTCTTTACATTCAGGTACAGATCTACAGCACTATTCTGGGATCACTAAGAGATTGCACAGATTAAAGTCATCTTGGCACCTCTACACTGAATTGTTTTTTGTCTCAATATAGGGCCAAAATCTTGACAGCAATAGCTGTGAAGCTCAAAATATCATGAAGTGGTGTGAAGGAATGGGTGAGAATATATCATGGACATGTTCATGTACGTTAAAGGCAATTTTTCATTGTTGTTAGGTTTGATTTCCTTGCAAATCTTTCGAAAGATTTGCAAATTGGTTACCAGCATCTGTTTTCACACGGTAAGCTTCTGCTTTTCTTTATGCTAAGCCTTTAAATAGATATTGATTAGTTGTTAGCACTAGATGTAGTAAACATTCTTGTTTTAAGTACCAATATTTATTCTTGTCTGTATAAATACATTTTCACATGCTTTCCAGTCTAATAGATTTAGTGTTACTACATGATATATTTCAACATTTAAGGACAGATTAAAAATTTAGTCCAGCTTTCTGGGAGGCTAGGACAGGTAAAGAGAAGGCATCGAGGAATTGTAATTGTCATGCTCTAAACATAACTATGTGTATGTTTAGTTTAATATGGCCAGGATGACTATGTCACTGATGGAAGAAAAACTCTTGTTTTAGAGCTAATTTCAGTTTAAATTGAATCAATAAGGGAGTATCATTTAAAATACAAATCTGGCCATGAAAAGTTATACAGAAAAATAGTTGAGAATGGCTGCTTTTATGTAGTAAATTTCCAAGAAACTCCCAAGTAGAAATTTAATGTTATGAATGAATACATAATTTTCTCCATTCCACAAACCAAATGTAAAATCAGTGATTTATGTTGGGAAGAGAATACAGATAAACTTGGATGAGACTCACAAGCCAGATCCATTTGCATTTTTGGTGGTAAAAGAAGAGGTTTTTTTTTTCTTCAGCAGTACTAAACGCATAAATCAAAATGACACTGCTCCTTAGTAAAATTAGGCCCTTGAATTTCAGTGGACCTGCTTGATGTGAGGTGGAATAAAATTTCAGAGTTAGGTATTTTCTGTTTCAGAAGCATATAGGTCTAGGTATTTTTAATGCAGTTTCCCAGGCCAATTACTACTTTTGTCACAAATACTAATCCATTTCATTTCACGATCTAGTTTAAACTCTGATTACTAGCATGTTTTGTCTCTTGCCTGCAAAGCTTTTCTGCTCCTGTTTGGACAAAATCTTATTATTTTTTGAAGAAAATGACGATGTCCTAGGATATATCCCCTTATAACCTTGGTTGTATTTCCCACCAGCTCAACATTTGCTGAGTTCAGTAGTATGTTTGTCTTGAGTGTGTGTTTTGATGATTTCAAAGGTTGATATTTTTAATTATTTCCTTTTGTTCTGTTCTTGCAGTCTTCTGTTCAGATCATTATCCATCAAAGGGTACCAGTTTGTCCTGATTTGAATTAATGCAAATTTGTGCAGGGACCTTTTTGCTCTTCATTGGTCTTCGTGTACAAGTGAATTTGCCTCAGTTTTTGCTTTTGGTTTTCATTATCTTCCCCAGCAGTCTAAATATGCTGAGATGCAACTTCATGCATATATTTAAATTGCTGTAAATTCTTAACCAAAAAATTGCTATTTGTATTCAGAACATTACCTGATTCTCTTTTTGTTTATTTTAGCATAACAGGCTGAAGAAACCAGTTCTGTTAAGAAAGTGAAGTAACATCCTGTTTATGTCAAGGATAATAAATGACTGTTAGCTCATTGTATATCAGTCCAGGCTCAACATTCTTGTAATTTCCTTATTAGAGACCAACAGGATAAATCATCAGCAAAAACTCTACATGGAATTTGGAAAAAAATTACTATCTCCTTCACCTAAAATTTTGGCACCAACACTTAAAGTAGGAAAAAAATCCACTTTACTTTTCTGCTATAATGTATGAATCAGATAAGTGCTTGCATGATGTTTTCTTGAATGGAAAATGTGTTATTTCAATTTTTTTCATTTATTGTTAAAAAATAACACCAGGAACACACCATTCCCTCCCCCACAGCAAGCAGTTTTCTTAAGAATTAAGAATTTTTCATTGTGGAAACTCAGTTTCAGTACCTGGTGCTGCCTCACTTCACCTTACTTCAGTGTAGGACTGTTCCATAGAGAGCCATTCAGTGTGTGGACGAATGCCAGATTCTGGCCCATTTTGGTTCAAGGTTTGGATGAGGAAAGTCATGCTTTTTTCCCACCCCATTGTTTTGCTTCTAGCCAGTGAACTCCTTTCAGTGATACAATCTTTGCCCTGGAAAATGCTCATTCTATTCCCTCTATATTATTTTAAAACCTAAATCCATTTAATCACCTTTTTTGAAGAGAAAGGAAGGGAAAGAGTCTTTTTTCTACAGAGAATATTATTTATTTCTGCCTTGTGATTTCTCTTTTAAGAAGAAAATAAAGTACTAATGTGTTAGTGAAATGAATCCCAAGTATCCTGGAGATATAGACTGGACTGAAGTTTAAACTGAGCAAAAGGAGGTCCCTCTCTTCTTGCTCTACCCCACTGTATGAACTGGTGCTCTGACTTTGATCAACACTTCGGTGTCCTGTGTCAATCATATGTGTCATGAGATCTGTTATTCAAAGGAAAAACAAATTGGCTGTTGTTTCCAATTAAATTCTAGAGACAGCTTTCTTCTTTTTAAAAAAAAACCCAAAATTTTTCCTTCAAATGGAATATAATTGTGTTCTTGCTATAGCCCTTTTAAGGCTGCAGATTTATGCAGCTCCTCCTGGAAACACTCCTCCCAGGCAAAAACCGTGACCCTTACTTTTACCCTATGTCAGGGGCAGCTCCTGTGTTCATGACCTCAGGGTGCAATGGTATTGTGCTCCTACTTCTTTCAGCTTTGCTGTAGTGCTGGAGGGAAGGTTTTTCTGCTGGGCAATGCCTACCTGTGTGACGGCTCTCACCTTCTCCTGTTCCATACTTCATATTCTCAGGGAGAATGGTGAGGTGGAGGGACAGTGTTTTCTCCCCTGTTCTTCTCTGATAGTGCAATAAGCATCAGTGGAAGAGATGTATTTGTAAATGAGCTGGAGAGCTTATTCTCTGCCAACACTACATCAGTCCTTAATGGAATCCTTAGGTAAAAGACTGCAAGGCTTTTTTTGTAATTGTCAGGAATTAATAGTAGAAGGACTGTTTTAAATTGGTTTTATTTGCCTTTATGTGAAATGTTCAGATGCAAGTTTATTTTGAACCCCACTCAATTTTGAAACTGATTACATTTGTAGAGTACTTTGCCCAGCTTTTAACCTCATACTGGAAAACTCTGCAGTATTTTTAATACACCCTAAGATGCCGTGTATTGTCTTAAAAATTAAAAGCATGTAGTTAAAAAATACATTTGAAAATGTATTCTCAGGAAATCATGGCTGGTTGCCTTCACTGCATTTTTGCATTGCAACAGCAACAAAAACATGCTATGGCTGCAATGAACACAAAAAATATTGATTTTCTGTTTACACTCACAAATACACCCTTAAGTGACCTTCTTGGATGACTGTTCTCATTGCCCTCTGTGCAGCGACTGTATTAATGTGGTCAAGGAATTCCACATCTTCTGAACATGGAAATTTTTCTTGAGGAAAATGACATATAATGGCACAAGAATGTCAACACAAGACAAAAATTGACAGTTCTGCAAATTCCAAGGGCCTTTCAGTCCTGTATCAGGGGATGATTTTGCTCTTTGGAGATATTTAGCCACTTTCTTTTCACCTTCTTGATTTCCCTTTGTTGTCCCCATGTCTGTTTTCTTCCATGAATTTCTGTACAGAGGTCCTGAAGTTATTCTTCCCAGCCCCGGAAGCTTTGTTGGTCTGTAATGTACTGACTTGGGAGAATGGAAAGTGAGGTTAGAGCCATCTCCAGAGAGCTGGGCAACCCCAGACAGTGACTCTGTCTTCATTACAGTCTTTGCTTTAAGTTACTAGAGGCTAGTCATGAAAAATGTTGCTGCTTCATTCTCATGCTTACATGCCTGAAATTGCATCTACTCAAAGTCACACTGTGTTGAGTCTCGAAATATATTCCAAATATGTCTCTGAGTGTGTCGAGCTGTTAAGCTAGAGCAAATGTGAAGTATCAGAAAAAGATAATACAGCTACTAAAAAAGATTTGTAATTGTTCTGAATTGCTTTCTCTTATTCCTGAAGAGCTTTTTAAGAGAAATTACAGAGCCAAAATCACAGCTTGCAGAAGAAAGGTGGGTATTAACATTATTTTGTTCAAGCTGTTGACCTGAGCTAGGAACTTGATAGGAGAAGCCTCTGGATGTACTCATCCAGAATAGCTGTAACCCAGGGGGTGGCAGTTGAAAATTGTAAATTTGTAGGTGTGCCATATAATTCTGTCATTTCTTTGTGTGCCACCTCCTTCCCTCCTGCCCTCCCCCCCCCCCCCCTTTTTTTTT
>Ga0065711_1031173_pt1 | contig 30359 bp, 6 predicted proteins | sample Hoacrofraction12_FD_59098 | JGI IMG/M metagenome (GOLD analysis project Ga0065711, IMG submission 59098) | Hoatzin crop microbial communities from Cojedes, Venezuela - Epithelial fraction 12 v2 (version 2) | ecosystem: Host-associated > Birds > Digestive system > Esophagus > Crop | place...
GCCCAGCTCCCTCAGCCTTTCCTCGTAGGAGAGATGCTCCAGTCCCCTCATCATCCTCATAGCCCTCCACTGGACTCTCTCCAGTAGCTCCTCATCTTTCTTGAACTGGGGAGCCCAGAACTGGACACAGACACAAATGAAATACTTCTAAGCCACAGTACTGGCAACATTTTCTTGCCCAGAAATCACGGAAAAGTCCCATGCTTTGTTTTGCAATGCTGCTCACTAATTTCTCAGCAGGGGACCAATCCAGACCTAGCTACCAATTGCCTACACCCTGTAGGTGAATTTTCCAAATTAAACACCACGACCCTTCTATAAGGTAGCCTCCAGCCATGAAACCCATGAGCCTCAGACCTTCATTAAACAGTGTGTGGATAAACACTGCTTTTTCTTCCTCAGCTCATAACGTGAGGCAGATATCTGGTGGACAGAGCAGGAGAAACTGGGTGAAAAGATGCCAGAACTGTCAGCTTCCACTCCAGCCTCTCCTAAAGAATAGCATCAACAGGCAAATGAAACAGCAAGTTTGAACACAAGCCCTGTTTTTTTCTTTTTTTTAAAATGCATGCATTTAGTGATACACCAATTTTGTTCATACAAGCTTTTTTTTTTGTTGTTAAAAAAAGGAGTACAAAAAGTGAGAAACCTGAAATCGTTCCTAATGTTTATCTTTGCCTGAGCTGTCTTTAAGCCATTTCTTCTGCAGCTGTTTTTCACAAGCTCTTGGATTTGTCTTTTCTTGACTAGGAAGTAAATCTAAGACCGACATTTGAGTCAGATCTGGAAATGCTGTGGGAGATCCAAATAGTGTGAAAACACCTGATTGGATTCTGAAAAAAGTCTGAAAAGCACCTGTCTGCAGGCATCAGACATTGTAAAATCCATGATTCCAGAGCACTTCAACATCTATCGAAAGTCCTTTTAAATGTATCAGCTGAACTTTGCTATTCAGCAAGTCCGCTGGAATTTTTTGGGGAAAGTTTCTGTCATTCTCTGCAGTTTTAATGGACACATATAGATGCAAAAGAATCATGTTTAATTAATTCTGTTTACTTCTTCTGATGTAAGATACCACAGCCTACGAACAGTCATTTAATCATCCCACACTGTAGTTATAAAATAGTTTGCTTTTTACAGCAATTCCTGAAAGAGTTATAAGATGTATCCTTTACATTTTTTTGAGAGTTCTAATTTATAAGACCTTATTAAAAAAAAACCAAACAAACATATTAATTTCTAATATATCCTGGAATTTTTTGTCTTTCCATTTCTGGTCAGTATCTGCATCCTTTCCACCTTCACACAAAGTATGGTAATAATATTTCATTCAGCTTTTCTACCAAGGGTCATATTTGCCGTATCTTCAATACACTTCATTTTCACTCAGAGTGAGATATGTTGCTTAGTAATTTCATGAGCATGCTGCCTGTTATCTTCTTTCTTCTAATAGGACTGTATATTTTTCCTTGTCACTTTGGGGAAGATATCAAGTGTCTAAAGGTGGCTGCATGGTTTTACTTAGTACCTGTTCAACACAAATGGCAGAAAAAACACACAAACATACACATACATTATTTTAACAAAGACTACTTTACTACTTCTAGCCATCTCGTACCATCACTACCTTCCCTGTTGCCAAAAAAAAAGAAAAGATAGAATATACTCTCTCTGTTGAGTTCACTAGAAAGCAGCATTCTATAACAGAATCACAGCGCTAGTAGAAAAACTGCAACTTAACCCATGTAATCCCATTAACTCCTCTCTCACCCCTATAATTTTATAGGAAAAAAGCCAAGATGGCACATTAAGGAACCCAAGAAACTATGATTCTGATCTTGAAGAATCCAAAGATTAACAAAGAGGAGTAAGAACCCTGACAGTCAGCTTGCCATAGCTCTTTGTGAACGGAGAATGTGAAACATCTTCTATGCACAGGATGGTTGAGAACACAAAGGAGAAGAGCCAATGAGAACATAATTCTTCTAAAAAAAATCATAAGACTCTGAAAGCCTTCAGAATAGTGGCAACAGAGCTGGACTTGTCCTAGGTATTCCAAAAGTACAGAATGGAGGGAAAGATGATTGGTCACTTTTACAGAAGGAGGGAAAGAGGAAACCTTGCTGCCAGCTGAACTCACAAAATGTAGAGGTTCCTATAGGAGAAACCAGGTTGTTTTCTTGAAGAGTTAAGACTCTTGAATAAAGTATCCAATGTAGAGAGCATTTAGAATCTCTTATGTAAGACTAGATAACAATGGGAATACAGAAATCTTACAATGAGAAACAGGCCAGAGTCCTGAGTTAGATTTACAACCAGAAAGAATGTGGGAGAGAACTAGGCCAGGAAGCAGGTCTTGCGACCAAGAAAGCAATACTGCACTTGGATTACCTCAGAGCAACAGGAACAGTTGAGTGTAAAGAAAAACCTCAGCAAAAAAGTGAACAAGGTGCATGAGCTCACCAGCAGCATTGTGGAGGATTTCAGAGTTGAGAAGCAAGGTGCTCCACCTTTGGACTTTGAAAGCCTGCAGCTCTGAAGGAATCCTTCACAAAAACCAGCCATGAATGATGATAATTGACCAGAACTATAACTTTTGTGGGTTTTATCACCTGAAACCTGACTGGAATATTTCCCTTTGGAAACTGGACACTGGCACACCAGTTCATGTGTGTTAATTGTGGTAACCAGCCTAAGGAGGAAACTTAGACTGAACTCAGAAAGGCTAACCTCACATCATGTGATGAGCAAAGCATTCCTACTTTGGGGCATTTAAGCTAGATTTCAAGGTAAAACTTATTCTTGGAAAAGAGAAATTTATAGCTAGTTCAGGAGGTAGGATGTCTGTTAGAGGACTGAACACACATCAGATACAAGGTCTCCTTAAGGTATGGTTTACCGAAAAAAATGGGAGCCCATGAAGAGCAATTCCCTGACAACTCCATGGGCATTGAAAAGCTGTCAAGTGAATATGAAGTAAAGCTGACAAAACCCCATATTTTTATCATACTTCTGCCTAGACTTATGCCTGCAATAGTAAGACAAAAAATTAAATCATTAATTAGAAAAAAAGGATAAACTCAGGACTAAAGAAAATCAACAATAAAATTGAAGACCCTATGGGATGGTTTAATTCTCTAATAATTACGGAAAAGAAGGATAGAACCCGTTCTCTATGCAACAGTCCTAAGGAGCTAATAATGTGTAACAAAGGAACATTTTACTGTATGCTCGATGACGAGCTTTTTATTAAGCGGCCAGATGCTGCAACCTGATTCTGGTATGTTCCTCTAGAAAAAAAGGGTTTTACTGAGTTATCCTCCATATTAAGCTCAGGTCCGAAAATATTTTGGAAAAATATGTCACTTTAAATTGAACATGTTAAAGTTATTACAGTTCATACACTTGATGAGACAATATCGTGTAAAAACAGACCAACATAGAGAGTCCAAAATAACTGAGAATGATTTGTGATGACGATTTAAAATTCAGTAAAAAGTAAGAAAATTTACAATTAGTGAAATAACCTATTCGGAATTGCACCATTGCTAAAGCACACATCTTTTGAACACACAATTTAATATCAGAAAATTGTATTTGTTAAGTATAGAACACCAGTTGGGTATAAGAACTGATAATGGATTGCAATATGCCATGTGTTTAAAAGTTTTAAAAATGAGTAGGATTTTAAGAATGCTTCTTCACACCCAGGTACCCAGAAACTGGTGAGGATCTTGGCAAATTGTGACAAAAACTGTTGGAAGTATGCTTATGAGTCAAACTCAGTTTCAAATATAAATTCACACTCCTAAACAAGAGCATCATCTTTGAATCCAGGACCACCATCTCCTGAAATGGTTATTCAGGATTCAGATGTCCGATTGTGAAATCTTGGATAAAATTAAGATACGGTAAACATCATTAAATGTTATGAGAAAGTGAAGCACCAAATATTCTTCCATGAAGGGTGAAGTAATTTAAAGTCTATCCAGTCACAAGACAGTGTATACGTATATGAGTTCTGAAGCTGTCACTTGTTGCTCTGCAGTTATTATAAAACCAAGGCAGATTTAGAGCAGGGATCTCCTCCTGTTCATCCTGTGAACAGTTGTTTGTCCAAAAAAGGCGATCAAACTGTAACTCTGAGTCCTGAAGCTGCACTGAAATGGACAAACTAAAGGAAGGAGAGCTCCAGTGGGAACCTCTGAGCACAGCAATGCAATGTGTAGAGCGAGTCATCCCCTGGTGACCTGCGCAATGAATGAAAATACGTCTTGTTTTGTACCAGAGGAGTGCAAATTCAATTACTCATTAAAAATAAAATAAATTAAGACCCTTGCTTTCCTGAAAACTCCTGCTTTTTCTTTGAGAAAACACAGTTATTCTTGCGGTACTTTTTAATAGAATATCTATCATTCCACAAAGTTGATTATATGCAAATTGAAACCAGGGTGGCAAAAGGAACAAGTAAGAAATCCCCTCAAACGTCAGTTAATCCAGCAGTGAGTTCACGAGTGTCCTTGAACAAGTGTCGCAACAAAGCTGCTAGATTTGAGCCTACCACTTTCTGGACAGTTATAAGCTCTCTGGTTACGCCTTTTATGCTTCACAGGCTTTTATACTAACACTATGGCTCAAAGTGTGCTTTTACATGTGGGTACATTAAATGCCAATATTTTATGAATTCACATATGAAAAATACGGGCTTGTCTGTCTGGGAGAGACTTCCTACAGGAAGCAGAGAACACTGTGACTTCTGCCACAGTCACAAATTAAGTGTGATCCGTTTCTCACTACCAATTAGCTTTCTGGTACTAAACTTGCTTTGACCCAGCACCTCACATGGAGACTATATAAATATTAATGCCTGAATGGATTCTGTCAACTTTTTATTGTAACTCATAACCTTTGCATTAACATTTAGTAGTACATTTCGAGTGCTAAATCCAAACAACTGATCCACAAAGTGCACTTAAATTAATACTGAATTTCAGATGATCTTTACCCACCAGCTTGCCTGATTAGTCAGACAACCAGTGTTGTCAGTGCTGTACTCAAACAGCTTAAAAGGCTAAAGTTTAAGTTCAGAAATCCAGCTGTGTGTTAAATAATTTACTAAAATGCTCTTTCTGGAATCAAAATGCGAAACATTTAGTGTGGTGCAGATCTCGTGTTGCTCAGTTCCTAAGACACTGAAAAGGATCCGTCGCCTTACAAATGAACCCAGCTTCTGCGTTGGACTTCTTTCAGAAGTGCTGCTGCTGGTCACCCATCCACTGCAAGTGCCTTTAATCACAGTGTGGGGCTTTGGACAGGCTTCGCAACCCACCCTGCTCTCCTTTGAGTGTTGGGGACCAGCGGGGACCTACAAACGCAACACTTTTTTTAAGGATAGGTGGAAGAGAGCCTCTGGTTCATTAAGTTATCTAGTTAAGGACTATTCAGTACAAAATAAATAAAAAACAACAAGGAAAATGAGAAATGGAAAGTAAAAGGAAAGAAAACATAATGAAGACCAGAGCTCTTTGACTACTGATTGATGGCCGTTAAGGGAACTGCTCAGGCACAGCCTTGAGGAGGGTCGCCGGAACTGTGTAACTAATGAGGAGGGGAAACATGATTGTCATGAGCGTTCAGGAATATTTCGGGGAACTTCTGCAAATCTTTTGATAAGCTTTTGGAAGGGTCTTGTGGGATTATGTAAAACTTAGTATGGGATGTTTAGGAAATTGGAAAAAGGGAGGGAAAAGGAATAATCATGGCGTACCACGGAGCAACAAGCACAAGAAAAAGGAGAGGGGAGAAGGGGCCTGTCACACATAAGGAGCCATATACACATTGCTGGGTGTAGCCACTACAGTGAGGGTATATAGAGGGTATATCAGACAAATTTAAGGCCTGTGCTAAATATCTGAGGGATACATGAATGTGGGTGTGCTTGTAAATCAAGGGGGAGAGCTATTTTGCTGGTGAATTTCAGTCCCGATTCATTAAGTGGTAATAAGAGGATGAGAACATGAGCAACTAGGGAGAATTTGTCAGCACAAGATGCCTCATTCCTGTTGAGATGTAGCATTCTAAATGGGATAATGTGATGCGATTGACTGTACAGCAGGGGGGTGACCTTGCTGACCCCATGCGGAAGCTGACAGCAGAGCCCCCATGCTCTTCCTGGTCAGTGCAAAGAGAAGATACCAGTTTCCATTGCTGCATATTTGTCATCTTTTGGAAGAAAATTCTCAGCAGTAAAATTACTGAATAAAGATCTCATAAAAGAAAATATCCTTCGCTACATTGTTGCACTGAAAATATTTATTTTGAAGGAATGTTTCTTTAATCTAAAACAAATTAAAGCTGATAAATCTTCCTGCACATGTTGTCACAAAACCAGCACAAATTCTATATCAACAGTTTTCATTAGCACACAAAGTCAGTACAGCAAGAACCCTAACTCTCTATACAGCTGGTATTGAAACAAATATATACATACATATATTTTTTTTTTCAAAATATCAGCTGACTTCAGTACATCCCTGAGTCCTAATTTTCAGAATATTTGTTTGAACACTAGCAAGCAGCATGATACAATCTTCACAAAAAAAGAGAAATGTCACCCCTTTTGTGTACTTTTTTCTGTTCTTTACCTTGCTGTGCCTGTAGACAATGTGAAATGAAAGAGTGAAACTGGGTTTCTGCAGTTAGAGCAGTGTTTTTACACGAGGACTTTGTGTCCACATTCCTGTTATTGTCAGTGGTGACCCTGTTTTGATTGTCCAATGTAGTTGTTCAATGCTATTTAAGATGCCCTGAGCATGCCTGCATGCATAGATCTGGTAGATGAAGGAACCAGAGAATACCTACACCCTTTCAGAGTAGCAGATGGAGGGCAGGTAGGATACCCTAGAGCATCTCGAATGACACTGAGTACCGACATTTGGGTGACTGAACCCCACCCATAATCTCCATTACCCACGGAGCACAACACAAATACTAATTATTAGATGACATTCTCTCTTCAAAGCAGAAATGTTTTTCTTCACTGTAGTATTAGAGTCAACAGATAGGAGAGAAAAAGGACAGTCAAGTACATTATTTTCCTTAGGCTTCCCAAGTTGGCTGGCAAACCTGTACAATTTTTATACTCCTTCTTCACTCCCACTTTCAAATGTTTCAAAATGTCTCTGTTAGAGGTCTTAAGGGGGGAAAAGTTCGATGTTCATAATTAACAAGACAAATTGAATTATAAGTGGAAGCCATGGCTGTAGCGGCTCTTTTTGCAGGAATATTGCAGTTTCAATTTTTTCAGATCTGTCTGAAATTCTACTTTTTTTCCTTGCTTAGTAACCAGCCAGAGTCTAAAGATTGTATCTGAGCCTGGTTTAACCTCAGTCCTAAAGGTGACAAAATCTAGTTTTCTAGGCAGAGAAAAACTCACCTGGATAATAGAAATTCATACCTCCATTTCAAAACACTGAACTTGTTTGCCTCCATATGTTCTTTTGCATCTAGAAATTTGAATGGAACACTGCATTTAAAGGCTGATATAGATAAACCATTTGTGTGCTCAGCAAGCCCATGAAGACTAAGAAAAATAAATTCAATAAGAACATGAATAAAATGCATTATGTAAGCAGTAGGTACTGATGTAAAACAGTTTGGTGCTTGTTCAAGTGTTTCTGTTACTGAGAGACAGCACAAAAAATATATTTCTTTGCTTTCTCTGCAGCTCAACAACAGAATGGAAATTAAACTTTTGTGGAGTATTAAAGATACATCTTACTGATAGATTTTGGAAAGCAGAAGACAGCCTCATTTTAGAAAATTCTTGGATGTGCTGAATGATGAAAATTATAATGGGCCAAAAATGGTTTTAAAACAGCTCTAAGGACCTTAATACTGAAAGCTATACAACTCACCAGATGGGTTTTAGGGCAGAGTCAACCAGTAGTACCAAACAGATCAGCAAGGCAATCTCTTTGCAGTCTTTATTTTCCCAAATTTCTCTTTTCCAGCATGTTTAGAAGTAGCATGATCTGTTCTGTTCTGGGGATCATTTTCTGCCTCAGATTGTATGCCAGGGGAAATGCCATGGTAGCAGAAATACAGAGAGCTGCTGCCTGGGTTCACCTTTGGCAGCAAGGCTGTCATGATACAATACAGCACATGAGTACCTCTCTCCTTCTCTGCTCAGGAAGGAATGGTGGTCCAGAGAGGCCCAGCAACAGGAATTGCAGATCAGGAAAGATGCTGGAGGTGGGGAAGAATGAGGCAAGGGGCGAGAATCAAAGAGGAAAGCAGGACCTAACACAAAAAGGTGAACAAATCACTCTGCTGCTGTTTTCTTACTGTTCTTCCTTCTTACTGTCTTCCATGCCCTTCTTTTCAACTCTTGCTTCTCAAGATCAACAGTGTTCATCAGTTCCTTCCACCACGCCCTGTAATCTACTGAACAAAGATTTTCTTAGCCAGACTCTCCATACTTTAAATCGTGATTTCCTTTGTTCAACTTTTCTTTCTTTTCTTCCCTAGTATATTTTTCCTGGAACTCTTAAAGCAGTATCAGCCTAACCAGTCTCTGCCACGATTTTACTACTCAAATATTCTACCAGTGAATCATTTTTTTCATGCAATTCCATTTCTACCAGAAAAGAGAACAATGTCATAATAGGCTAAAAATACTCACCTAGAAATTGCACTGATATTTGCAAAGTCAGCCAACGTTTCTTGCCCACTTTGTGTACCAGGATGTGTGCTGCAACATTATTCTTACACATTTTTATCAGCAATGTTGGCAAACACTGCTAAAAAGTGTAAAGACCAGAGGTTAAGCTGATGTGGTTGGTTAGCACTACGTATAACAAGAACTCATACTTTAAAATTTAATTCAGGATAAAAAAACCTTTCTTGCTATTTTCATATCACACCAGACTTTCTATGTTTGTATCACTATAGTCCGGTTCTGCTCAAGAGAAACAGAAAAAGAGCACTGCCCTTCCATCTCAGGGAGATAGAGCTAAGTTGTAAAGATTAACATGAGCCCATCTGTGGGTAACAATTGTGCAGTTTTAACATGGTTAAGCTCCTAAACTCCTGGCAATTTCCTTTCCTTTAAGCTAGAGCCATTGAAGGTCTTTTTGGATCAGCATGGGGTCTTCCTTTCCCGAACAGGAAGAAATGTGACAAAGTCCCCTCTGAGGTGGAAACAAATCTCGCCCGATGGGACACAATTTCCCTGGGCACCTTCTTCCCCTCACCAGTCACAGGGATGTTTAGAGAGGGACTATCTGATCTTTCTGAACCAGAAAAAAGAAACATCTCTTGCAGCCGCTGTAGTGTCTGCTCAGGATGACGAGTTGGGAAGGAGAGGCTGTTTCCTAAAGGCTAATGCCATTCATAAATGTCTGACTGTCTGTTCATTAACACTATAAGACTCAGAGAAACTTTATTCTGCTTCACCTTGTCAGCCAAGACACTAGTATACATGCCAAGAGGCATCTTGCATTCTGCAGATTGTATAACGCAATCGGATGGCTATTGGCAGTCGAAAAACAATCAAATGCATTGTTTTATATAGTAAAATTACACAGGAATTTTAAGAACTGACTAAATTCTTCCTTTTCTCTGTAAAGAATATGCCAGGCTAGGATGACCCTGCCTATAAACACTCTTTGCCCATCTCTCACTAGAGAGTGTGTGTCTGCCATAGAGGAAAATACCAGCTGTTTTGGCTGAAGACTGTTAGCTGGTTTATGAAATAAACACCTTTAAGGGCTTAAAAAACTGCTGGACATCCAGGTTTGTCACTTACTATTTAAACACTCTTTGATGCAAGCACTGTAGTGTGTGGGTCCATAGCCAGACACACCTTTAAAAAACAATGTCTGGTGTCAGTCTGTCCATCAGCAAGCTCTCGCTCACCACTCTGGGAAGAGCTGGTGTCACGGCCAAAGCTGCATCACAGGTGTTCTCCTTCACTGGTGCTTAACTGTGAAAATCTCCTGACGAGCTCTTGCCTTCTCTCAAGCACTGCTGAAAAGTTGAATTTAAGAAGCACAGAAAAGCTTTACAAAGGAGTTAATCTGCATGGTTGTTGACTTAAGAAACTTTCTCGGTTGGATCCAACCAAACCTTCAATTCTTTCAAAGGTTTGGTTTTACTTCCAGCCATCTTATTTTCCAAGAACTGTGATATGTGACACCAGTGTCTCTCCTTTGCATGCGTTTGTTTAACACTGTTTATACTCCCCTCCTTAACAACACCTCTGGAGGTTGTTCCCATGCGTTTCTTTTTATACTGCACAAATCAATGAACTTGACACTTGATTATGTGCAGCCATATATATCCCCATGGTGATCAACTACCTCACCACTCTGACAGAGTAATGACTCAAATACATTGTCCATCCATTACCAACTCAGATTTAAGAAGTGGTTTGTTAGAAGAAAACAGGATTTGTACTCACAAGTAGGTACAACAGCTGAATAATCACAGTGGGTCTTAAATTTTAAATCCATCGTTTTAAAGGTCCAGTTACTCATTACAGCACAGTGTGTGATAGTTTTCTGAGCAAGCAATGGCTAATATTGGAGAGAAAATACAACACTTCAGCAAAAAATCACCCAAAAAGTAAGGGGAGGGAATAAAGTTGGATCTGACCTAAGATCACTATGTACAAAAATAGCTAGGGTATTGCAAATGCTTTTTATTTAGTCAGATAAAAGCCAGTATTTTCATCAGATTGCTGATCATTAGTTTAGTGCCTTTGTGCTTAATCTAGAAATTCCTTTTCTGAAATGCTTTGCTAGCAAAATAAATGCCAGTAGGAAATAATAGGATAGTTTAAAAAAATGTCTTTCCATAGGCATATTGCTGATGACTGTTATGTTACCCTGATATGGCAGGGCACAGAATCTTAACAAAGAAGAGTTTTAATTAAGTAGGAGAGACCACTTATTCCCTGCTAGAGATAAACCTGACAGAAAGGTTTGTCATGCCAACTGGGGCCATGTTTCCGGTGCAGAGAGATCCTTTTAAGCCCATGGAGTTTTCTTAGTAAGTAACTTAAACACATTCAGGTGCAATGCTGAGAGCAAATGTCACGAAAAAGATTTTCCCAGAAGAGTCAAGCAGCCCTACTTCTGGTCAGTAATTCAGATAGAGTTTATCACACACAAATGGAAACATAATCATTGTACTGATGAATGGAGTGATGTGTCAGTGCAGAACTTCACTTTTGATTCAGCAGTACCAGAGAGCACACAGACCTCAGCCAAGGCTCCGGTAGGCACAGGGTCACAGGTAGATCCAGTCCCTGCTACAGCATGCTCATGTTTTTTTCTCTACAGATAGCTTTTCTGAGCATATTAATTTCAATTAATTACTATGTGTTGATTTTTAAATTAAAATCACATTCTATAGCTTTGGTATGGCTGTTTTAATCCACCACGGAAACTGGAAATTTCTTGAATGCCTTTCACTTGATTACTGCAGGATAGCCACTTGCCCTAACACTTTGCCTTCAATGACAGACAAACTGTAGCAATAGGATGAGCAGCATCTCTCCACGTTATGTATGTGCACGCAGGTGCAGCAGCAGCTCTCAAGCAGCACTTACTGCCTAGCAAGCAGTTACTCACTTTTCAAACAATATTATGACATTGTAGAGACACACATCAAAAGGCTAATTACTCAGTGGTCAGTGCAATTCTGCCTGTGAATGTTAAGTAAACATCCACACAAAAGTAATACTATCTCATAATAAGAGGGTAAGAGGAGTAGTTTCATCTGTTGCAGTGTAGGCTAGAATAGTTATAGCACTGGTACATCAACTCCTGCATTTTAACTGTGGTATAATTGTGACTTTAAATAACATTTACCTCGTGAGTGATATCACAGATATTATCATTAGAAAAAGGATTCCTAACAGTGTAATTCTATTGTGACATGATAAAACAGATTATTTTTTCTTACAAGGAAGAAATTTAAATATAGAAGGCTGTCCTGATGAATTATTCCATTTGAGGGCTCACCGTGTTCTGCAAAGAACTTATTGTAAACTGCCAGCCTTCAGATTTTGTGCATACTTTAACTGTTTAAAACATGTAAAAGCAAATGTAGCATAAGCTATAAGCTACAATTTACAATGAAGTCAACTTTCTCTAACTAGGCATTGAGTTCCTGAAACTGGTTCCAATATGATGGACGTTTCTTTCAATTTCTGTTAAATTTTATTCGTGTTAGACTGGGGAAGAAGAAAAGTAGAATGCAATTTGTTTCACAGCATAAACTTTATGGAAGCTAGAATTCAACTGTTTGAGGACAGAACTGAGTGGATCTTCAGGAATATAATCTGATATCCTCTGTCTGCTGAGCTCACTAACAATGACAGAAACATCATCCCTTTTTGTAACAAATCAATTCAAGAAAAAAAATAAAACTACAGCATAGTTCATTTTTAATATATTCATAGAAATCTTCACTGAGTTTTCATTGTGATATTATGTTCACTTCCACTCTTTTTGGCTTGTTATTGGAAACAACCATCATTACCATACTGCAGAAGTTAAAGCAGGGCTTCATATAATAAATAAAGAGTAATGGGTAATGAATAACAGCATTCCTCAGTAATTAAATTAGCACGCAAAACCTTTTGTCTCCCCTGTCAGGCACTTGCTTGGAAAAGCCAAAAATCATAGATTCTGATTTAATGTAGTCCAGAAGGTGGATGTAGAAGTGCTGAGACCTGACTTCTCATTCATCAAATGTCAAGAGCTTGTGGCTACACAGACTCAAGCGGAAGTTTGCAATCTCTGGATATTTCACCTGCTGTGATCCTAATGCTGGGGTGTTGGGTAATTAATAATAAGTGCTGACAGCTGAGATGAATTGATCTGGGTCTATGTTATGGTTTTTACCGGAAGCACTGATTGGAATCTGGGAAAACATGAGGGATCTTATAGGTCATGCCCAGTGAAGTGGTCTATTAATGCTAACAACCATGACAACAATGACTTAAACAGTGAGATCGAGTGCACCCTCAGCAAGTTTGCAGACAACACCAAGCACACACCAGAAGGATGGGATGCCATCCAGAAGGACCTGGACAAGATTGAGAAGTGGGCCTGTGTGAACATCATGAGGTTCAACAAGGCCAAGGGCAAGGTCCTGCACCCAGGTTGGGGCAACGCCCGGCATCAATACAGGTTGGGGGATGAAGGGCTTGAGAGCAGCCCTGCCGAGAAGGACTTGGGGGTACTGGTGGATGAAAAGCTGGACATGAGCCACCAATGTGTCCTTGCAGCCCAGAAGGCCAACCGTATCCCAGGTTGCATCAAGAGAAGCATGGCCAGCAGAGTGAGTGAGGTGATTCTGCCCTTCTACTCCACTCTGGTGAGACCCCACCTGGAGTCCTGTGTCCAGCTCTGGAGCCCCTCGCACAAGAAGGACATGGATGTGTTCGAGTGGGTCCAGAGGAGGGCCACAAAGAAGATCCCAGGGCTGGAGCACATCTCCTGTGAGGACAGGCTGAGAGAGTTGGGGCTGTTCAGCCTCCAGAAGAGAAGGCTGCAGGGACACCTTATAGCAGCCTTTCAGTACCTGAAGGGGCCCTGTAGGAAAGATGGGGAAAGTCTTTTCAGCAGGGCTTATTGCAATAGGAGAAGAAGTAATGGCTTTAAACTAAGGGAGGGTAGATTTAGACTACATATAAGGAAGAAATTATTTACCATAAGGATGGTGAAACATTAGAACTGATTTCCCAGAGAGGTGGTAGATGCCCCATCCCTGGAAACATTAAAGGCCAGGCTGGATGGGCATCTGAGCAACCTGGTCTAGTTGAAGATGTCCCTTCCCAGTGCAGGGGTGTTGGGCTAGATGACCTCTAAAGGTCCCTTCTGACCCAAAGCATTCTATGATTCTAAGATAACAAATAAATCATGTGTCACTTAATAACCAAATAAGTAAAATTTGGCAGATTCAAAAAGACTAGCAAGGTATTCGTTATCTGGAATGTATTAGAGGGAATCATGTGCAACCTGAGTGTATGGACAATGCAGAGAATTCAGATGTTTCTGGAGATCTAGGAGAGCTACACAGAAGCAATCTTTTATCTACTGGATAAATCCCAGAGTGCTAAAATCAAAATCATTTATGGTACAGAATCACAGAAGAAAGAAAATATGTCTAAAGGAGGTATAGAATGTTCTAGAAAGATTAGAGGTATTAACGATTAAGAAGAGAAAAATATAGTTCTGGTATGATAATAATAATTTCAGTGTATTATTTATCCAACAAATACCTCTCTGCTATGCAAAATCCAGCAGAGCGGGGAAAATCAGAAATTTGAGGTGGAACTCAGACTGTGCAGAACTTTTCTTGACATCTCTACAGTGCAAAAGGTTTTCTTTAATAAATGGCTCCACAGTAAGAAGGCATATGTATCATGACTAAGTAATGTTTCAGTAATGGAAGTAGAGTAAGCAGTAAGTAGATTTAATGGAATGAAATTAATGGATGGAAAATTTGGTGTGGTTACAAGACAAAATTCCTCTTGGGAGATTAATTTATAACTGTCACTCAACAGTACTACTCTCCTCCAAATTAGCTGTAATAGACATGTTTCTTGAGGATCAGACCAAATTGATTAAATCACTAGCAAATCTATCTCACAAAATTGTGTAGGACAGTTAGAAATTTCTCTGGATGCTCTAGATTTTTTTCAGCATGCTGTATATAATTGAACAAAATGTGTCTGAAATTTCACTGAAGTTATCAGTAAGCTTGGTTGCTTTACCATGAGATATGTAATTGTAAGCTCTACATAAACACTGCCAATGAACACTGTACTTTAAGAGCAACAAAACAACCGCACTGGCCTTTGTGTTGATCCATGAATTATTTCTTGTTTCCAAAAGAAGCTGAAAAATCTTCAGTAAAATTGAGTAAATGAACAGAATATGTTTAAAATAAGAAAGGTCTTAAATATACAAAAAGAAAAATAAAAGGATACCTGAGAAAAAGTATTAATGGCGTAATTTTGTGTTTCAATGTGATATCTAATTTATATGCTGTGGTATGCACTCCAGATGTCAAAACAGAAAAAATAAGCTTACAAATATTCATACAACTGCCTTCCAGCAGGGAAAATGCAATTACATATGTTTCTGCAACCTCTGGCTATAATGAATAGCAGCAGTGATTTGATTTTAAACTCCCTTGCCTAAGAACCTTAAAGGTCTCCCTTTTTACAGTGAAGTGTGCCCACATATGTTGGCTAAAATTCAGCCCAAAGAAAACTTCATAATGTTGTTGTGAGAAAGAAGTGGAAATTCTGACCACTGAAACCAGGAGATATAATATCTTAAATCTCATAAGGAAATATGATTTATAAATGAATTGACAGTCTAAGGTCTTTGGGTGAAAGGCAACCTGTGTCATAACTGCCACAGAAGTGTCCATGTTGCACCCTACCTGCTCTGATAAATCACAGACTCAGCTTATGCCTTTCCAATAGCTGGGCAAAGCATTAAAACAGGAAGGACCTGGGAGAATTTTGAAAGTATTATTTTCTTTAATTTTTTGAAGCAGTAAATTTTTAATTAATTTTGTTACCCACAGAGGAAGCAAAGATTTAATTTGCGAGTTCAGAGGGTTTTTTCATGGGCAAAGAAATATTCTTGGTCTGCCATGAAGAACATGTATTACTATTTTAGGCATATTGCAAGACAGTCCTTTCTCTTGGGCATTAAAGGAGGCAGAAGTTTTCCTAAGGGAAAAAGCTGTGGCTAAGGGTAGCATCTTGTAGCAAAATGTCTATGCTGATTCTTTATCAAGACATGGAGTAGGTATGCAAATATATATAGATATATATATATGCCTATTGATGTGGACTACGGGTAAGAAGTTTCAGGAGCAGTCCTACAGGACAAATGAAGTGGCACGTTAACATAAGAATACTGCTTCTCCATAGGTCAGTTGAGACACAACTGGGGGTCCTATGGCTGACTTAAGAGATGGAGAAAACAGTAGCTCGGATCTAATTTACTGTGGAGCCGTGCCACACTTTTTAGCGGTAACACAAAACTCTGGGATATTTTAGAGAAACACAGCTTTCTACAAATAGCTCATTAGGACAGGGCTTTATATCCTCCAGGTTCCAGAATGTCAAGCAGAGGAATTAATTAGCAGAAAGCCTTTAAGTTAGATGACTATTTCTCCAGGATAAACTCTGGGAAAATTTAGGTCCCTATTGTCAGTGTATTATGGAGTCTTTGTTGTGTGTGCTTCAGGTGGAGGCTTTAACTCTTATGAAGTGTAAGGGTTTATGCTAATTAATTTGAAGAAAAGGTCAAGTCCATGCTAATAACTGGATAGAACTGGTGCCTCTGTGTAAAGGTCATTGGAAAGGAATACGATTATACACAGTTTTAATGCAGGGACTATCAGCTCCATTGTGGCTCTGCCTCTCTTCAGCGGTGTTTCTGTGAGAGCTGCATTTTGCAGAGCTGCAAGAGTTTTGCAAATTGAAAAACAGAATAACCGAGGAACACCTCTGCTGGGAAATCACATTGGAAAATTGTTTTATAGAGTCATGTCATCGCCGCAATATCTACTCCATTACATTCATAAAAATCCCTATCTTTAAAACATGCAATGCGCCATGTCCTCTGCAGGTATTCTCCTGGGCCAGCACATTTGGGAACCTGCAGCATTGTAAACCATCTAAATTTTAACTAGATAAAGATAAACTTTTTGTCATTGAAAACTGGGGGGGAAAGGAGAGGGACAACAACTGTTTAATGAAAAAGCAATTTCCTTTGCCAGTAATCTTTTGAACTCCGATTCCTATTATTTGTGATGCTCGTGTTTGAATAAGGTCTTTATCTTTCTCAGTACAGCTCTTCCATAGATGGAATTATTTATTTTCCTATAAAAATGCCTATTTCCACCAACACTATCTGTAATTCAGCCTGCTTTCCTTTGCTGGGTTAGTTTTGTTTAAAGATTCAGGAAACCAGATGCTCCTTCAAGTGTAAAAAGACAGAAGAAAATATTTCTAAAAAATAACTGGTCCCTTTGACAGAATAGTAGAATGTTTGTCAACTTTTGGCTAGGAGTAAAGGGACCCCAGATAGACATGCCAGGAAAGAATCCCACACAGTAAGCTCGTAGGCTTGTCCTGGCTTGGGCTGAACATAAATAATCATACGTAACATCAAGGCCGTGCAGATAGATGGGAACTTTCAAGGACAGAAGGACTCCCAAACTTTGGCAAGGCAAGTAGGACTAGGATAACCAGGCACTGGTAACCTGTTGGTTCCATTTGGTGCAGTTAGACTTCTCTCTGTGCCTGTCTTTAGCGGCACTGCACCATGGGTGGTTTCTCTCCTATGCATGCCTATCACCTTTAGGAGAAATAGCTCACTGGGGGCATCAAACAAGCGGTCTCAACGGCCAGAAACCCAGTGGTCTGAGGTCTGTACCAGGCACTCTTCCGAGACAACTGCCCCTGACTAGGCACATCTGTACTTTGCCCTCAATGATGTCGTAGAAAATACCTGGTCCTTTCTTATCTGTAGTTTATGAGGAAGAGACTGTCACAATATCTCCCCTAGCCTTCACCTCCATGCCTTAGAAAGATAGAGGATAGGGAGACAAAGCACTTTATTGTTTATTCTCTTTTATGGGAAGATGAAAATCCTGAGGAGAGAAATGAACTATGTACAGAGAGAAAAAGCCTGGGAGAACTTGGTTGTTTGATGCCAATCTTAATGCAGCCATAAGGATAGAGAGAAGAGAATATAGGAAAAGGCAGAGAGGGAGAAAACAAAAGAGACTAAGAAGAAGGAAAAAATGACCACATATATGTCAGAGATTTAAAAATAAAGGAATTTATATAAGGAAAAACGAAGTAGACCAAAAAAAGAAAACAGAAATAAACGAATCTCACTAAGAAAAACACACATTGAAAATATGCAATAAAGAATCGGCTCTGAATATACTACAGAAAGACAACAAAGCTGAGCAGGACAGTGAAAACAGTTGAATACAACAGAGCTCATACCACAAAAACAAAAATGTTGAAGCGCTCTGCATCTGCCTTGCCGCATGGGTGGTGGGTTAAGCACTCCATGCATTTTCAGTTATTTCACTACTGGTATTCAACTCATTCACTGTGCAAATTTTACTTTTAAGATACCACTGTATTGAATGTCTATACAGAAAATCCAACCCTTCCCTACAGAGAGCAAGTAAGACAGTATGCCCAAACCCATCTGAGGTCTGTCTGCTTTCTCCAAAGTGAGAGGATGTTGTATTCTAGCAACTCTGATCTAAATTATTTTTGGGGATTAATGGTAGTCTCCCAGGTGTTTGCACTCACTTGTGTAGTAACTGCTGGTAAGTCTCTGGCTTCAGAAAGTACACAAGCAATTTCTAAGGACATGAGAATTTTTAAATTTGATTTCCCAAACTTAGCATCTGATTGTTATTCAAATTAAGAGCACACTGATCTCTGGAGACATGAAATTAAAATGCTAGAGTAGTACAAAACAGTGTTAATAAAAGGCAAAAAGCAAGTCCTTAAAACATAAAATCAAAAGTTTGTAAGGATACAGATCAGTTGCACAATATTTAGTTTCCTACAAATAGTGGCAGTGGCAGTAGTCTTGTTGGTATGAAGTATAGCTGATCAGTAACATTTTTGATTCTGTAACTGAGCTCAAATTCCTGGTTTGATAACGGTGCATTAGATATTCCTGAAACAATTGCATATACTTTCACACCATAGCAGACACAATAACCTCTCTTGTGTGCTCTCACCATATGACAAAAGCAGCATGATCTAAAATACTTGTCAGAGTTTACAAAATAAAATTGAGATGCTTGATTGAGCTTAATTTTAACTTCTGGCACATAAAATAAGACTGGGATTAATCCTATAACTTTTAGTCATAAGCATCCATTTTGCACTGCAGTTTAAAAAAATTAATAGTATAATTTACCAATAGCTTATTGCTTATTTCCCATTGAGTTTTGATAGAGTAAATGTTAACCTAGGGCTGCGGTTGGTTTATTCTTTATTCTTTAGATCTGCAAATACCCACTGATGGAGGTCAACCGAAAAGTCAGAAACAAGCATGCGGGATAGTGTTCCCTCTAAGAAGAGCAGAGATTTTGGAGAAAACTTAAAACAAGAGCTGAAAGCAAGTAGAAGAAATAGTTAACCTGCAACTAAATCCTAAATTCAGAGGAAAGTACTCCTGTTATTCCTCTATAAAAGAGTTCTTTGTTTTGAAGCCAATAAAATCTGAACAAGTGAGGGGTTATGGCTCAGTGAAAAACCTGATAATCTTCAACTGCAGTGAATCTAGATAATGAGCATAAGGGTGAGGGCCAGGATACCAGTACTCTCCAATCCTCTTCCTGAGTGACAGAAAGACTCTGATGCACTGGCTTAAAGCTGTCAAGAAGAAAGTGATGGATCTAGGCTTATGTCCAATACCTCCTTAATACCCAAAGTGGAGTAGGAAAGTCACATTTGTTGTCACTTGAGGAATTTCCTGCCTTTGTGGGAGGCTGTTGGTGTGTAAGGAAGCCCTAGTCCGTGCAATGGCAGATGACGAAAGAGGTCAAAGCCAGGGAAAGATTAGTCCCTGACTTTGAAAGGACAGTGGCATGTGAAGAAAAGGTCAGGCAGTTCTTCTTGCAATGCTTCCCATATGGAAAGGAAAGAGAGTAAGTAATTATTGAAAATGTGCTGCTAACATCGAGCACAAGCCTCTAGCAGATTCAAGTGCTTAAGTCCTACCTAATTGTGCCTGAGCTCCTTAGTCCCAAAGTAGATGGTGTCAGAGTGTTTATTAGGCTGCTCTCTGAAGTCCATTTCCACACTAGATTTTTCGCATCTCCTGAAAGGTCTGCTCCCTGGGCTAATCCAGTAGTACATCATTCTTGACAGCAGGGCTAGATCCAAGAGGAATGGCACATGTGTAGGACTGAGTTGCCAAATTTGCACACCCGGCAGCTTTCTGTTGCTCACGCACCCTCAAATGGGCATTTTGTGACACTGGAATTTCCTGAGCACCAGAAAGTCCTGCTGTTGGGCATGAGCAGAAGTGTCCCTGTCTGGGGATAGCTGAGACTGCCCGAGTCCAAAGCGTAGCCAACACTTGCTTTTGCTGCCTAGATTCAGCAGGCAGCTTCAGGGGATGCCTGCAGACCTGGGATTCCCACAACATCCAGGTCCTTCAAATATGTCTTTTTCTACTTCCCGAGTGAGCGTTCTAACTGCTACTTACAGTACCTTTTCTAAGTTACCTTGCTTATGCCTGGAAGGAAAGGCTGCAGGCGCCAATAATTAGGAGAGGGATCTCGAAAGCAGGAAAGGCTGTCTGATGCCTTACCTGAGGGATCGAACTTAAGATACATATACACAGAGTTTGCACTTTCTGTCAGCTAGTATGTCCATTATGCCTGCTTGCAACACCAAAAAATACAGTGAGGCAATGCCTAACTTGTGACAATGCATGTTCCTTTTTCTCTTCTGGCTGCACGTCCCTTTTACAGTTCAAAACAAAAAGCTATTCCTCTGGGCCATTAATGATATAGAAAAATGTGAAACTATGAAGACCATGTATTAAGCCCCTAATTGCTGACTGAATAAGAAGGGCAAAGATTTGATGGACATACAAGAGGAAGGCTGAAATCTAACTAGTCCCTCTTCCATGACAGCAACGCATTGCTTTATAACCAGATCACATCTTAGGAGTTATGTTCAACAGTTGTACTATTCTGCTCTCTGGAGAGAAGCCCAGTGGTAGTTCCTCTACAGCAGCTCATAGCTAGAGACAGCACCTTGTGCAACTAACTGTTAATTATCCTCCCGTGTTAGGGGTTCAATGCAAGAATGCATATCAAAAGAAATCACTGTCGACTAATCTTACTTTGAGCCAGCCGTGAAGATACAAGACACAGGTCTTGGAGTCCAAATACGCATTACTCCACAAAAATTCCATTCTGTTATGCTTACTGTTGTAAGAAGCAATTACTTTCTTTTAACATAGGTGGAGATTTCCTGCTTTATAATGATCATTTTTAAATTCTGAAAATATGTCTGGTAAGTCTATTTTGGGGAAGAGAATTCATTGTTAATTCTTCTGTTCTTCGCCAGTGCAAGCTTTGGGGTAAGAAAAGCAACATTACATGGGAATTTTTGGCTTCCTTCAAACTTACATAATCACCATCAGGTTTACCATTCTGTATCTTAGTTTCCAGACAAGGATAAATGCTATCAGATTTATGAAGCCTGTGGGGAAGGGATTTGCAGTCTCAGTAGCTCTTCTCACCAGGACAAAGCCCTCATCTGTCAGGAGCTGCATTTGTGTTAACAGACAGAAAAGCGATTCCCGGCAAGCACCCGTCCTGTTATTCACCTCCCGCCAATGGGATTCACACCTTGGGACTAGAGCAGTGATGCAAAAGCGTGGTGTGCAGAGTGATAAGGGTTCAGCCAGGGAAAAAACAAGTTGATTTCTTGTGTCATTCAACAGAGTGACTGAACCACTAACACATTTTCACACCAACTTTGCCCACACTAGACTTTCACTCTAGGTTTCTTTTAAATAGTATCAAGTACATCGTAGTTCCCCCTGTAGTTTCACTGGACTTCTAACAAAATTCACCTCTGTGCATTACCTTGAAAGAAGGAACAAAAGATTGAATACACACAGGTGTGTAAACACTGAGCTATCACCTGGAGTCTGAGATTCTTCTTCTCAGTAACTTACCCTTTTTGTACAAAGGGAAGCAGAGTTGGAGATTATGGAAGACCACTTTTGTCACAGTCTGAACTTCAGAGTGGACGACTGTCCACCCATCCTACCATGACTCAGTCACAGAAGTCAGCTGAAGAGCCTGAAGATGCAGCAGTTCATGAAAGCCAGGCTGTGCTTGTTCACTTCAGTGACCACACCAGAATTACGCACAAGGCCCTGGGCATTTAGAAGGGGGCATACGTTAGGGGTTAGTCCCCTCAGACCCTGCATGACCCCAAAGACCTTCTTCTCAATAAAAAGGCAGTTGTGGCCTATGTGGCTTTAGCCAATTTCAATGTTTGCATCAGTGCTTAAAATTGAGTTGTAATATAAAGTTCAACAGAGGAAGTTGTTTCACATAGGGGCATGCATTCTGGGTCACAACCAGATCATTCAGAATACTTTTATCCACTGTTGATGCAAATAGTTATTAATTAGCAAACCAGAAGATGACATCTGGTTTAGCAAAGAGATATTTGCATCTCAGGAAAGAAGAAAAATATTACTCTGATTCAGAGGAAAATCTTGATTGTCACCAGATGAGGAGGAAATAAAATTTGCTCCTGGAAGAAAGACGAAATCTGTCCAGAACCGGCAAAGGACTTCAAGCACAACATTAGCTAACAATTTTGAGTAGTATGGAGTCCTCACTAATAAGTGCAATTTGAAACACGAGGCATGTGCAAAAAAGGAACCTCTAACAGCCATTTCACCAGAAAAAGCCTACAACAGGTCAGCTGGATAAGCAAGATAGAGAGAGACATCTCTCTGATGTAGTCTTACTACAAGTAGATTCAGGCAGGTTTTTCCTCTGTTTTTTCACCTGTGTCTTTTTTAAACATTCACGACTGTTGTGTATTTTGAGTGGTGTAAAATGCAAAAATAATATTGGACCTGGCTTGAGAGAGGAGTTATTTTGAGGTAGCTGGATAATGGCAAGTTGTCTTGTCTCTAGGAATGTTGATGATGATGCAGATCTATACAGCCATTTCCAGGATTCCCTAAGAGTCCTGGATTCCCATCATCTCTCCTTTATGGTACCCAAAGGGTAGCAAAGAAGCATCCGCAAATTAAGAGCTAATATGGTCGGAGAGGGAGAACTATTTTCCATTCCCTGGAATGGCTCGAGATATGAAGGCGGCAGCATAGTTGAACCCCAGGGCCAATAATCTGTACAAAAACAGTAAACAAGGCCAAAGTAGAGACACAAACACTGGCACGAAATGATCCAAACAGTTGACACTATTTCTGGCACAGCCTGGAGCCAGGCCAGGCCTCCAGACAAAGTCTGGGCACTGTTCAGGGGAAGCTCGAGGCCAGAAGGCTAGAAAATGGTGTCTGACATATTTCAGGGTATCGACATAGCCTGATCCAGCAGATTTAAACTCCTGCTGCAAGTCAGCTGGGTGAACCTTTCATTCTAGAAATGAGTTCTTGCTGTCTCTTTGAGAATTTGGAAATAGCTGCTCTGAGTAGAAACAAATGAACAACATCCTGAAACGCAAGGCATATTGACTGTTTTTTATTCTTCTGCCAGCTTTAACTAATGGATTCCTGAGAACACATCCTGGCCATGTAAATGTAGTAAAATATTTTAAAACTACTTACAGCATCACAATTTTAACAAGCAGCTCGGACTCATTTTGGGTTTTTTCTCAGTAGGATTATAAAACCTGTTTTTTAAAATATCACAGTCTAAGCTTGAATTGCTTTCAGAAATCCCAAACCTGAATTATTCTAGACAACCAGCAATCATCTGCCTGGACTCTCTTCAAACTGTGGTCCACATGGGCCCCATTATCTCTGCACACCAGAGAGAGCAAAGCTTCCCTTGAACTTTCACAATATACAGTTTTGCTTCAGACAAACCCGAACTGTTTGCCTTTTTCTGTGTACCTGCTTAAGTCTGTTTGCTGTCATGCCGCTGTACAGCTGCCAAATCGGTAGTGTCAGGTGACCTGCTGAGCCAGTATGGATTTGGATCTGCACCACTGTTCTTTGGATCCAACAAAATCTCATGATTAGGGTTAGTTCTCTCTATTTAAGAAAAATGTGCTATTTGGGATTGATTACTGTAATTTAATTCTATGGGTAACGGAGGATGAGGTAATTACAGATTACCACATTTCTTCCATAGCCACTACAGCACAAATAGTTTTTGTTCCCGTTTGTTGAAATAGTGTTTTGCTGACTCCAAAGGCTTATTTTAAATTTGCTGGTATCTGTAACAACCGCAATTTGTGTTTGATGCACATGGACAATGGTTGCAATTGTTTTAAAGCAGTGGTGCAGAAGCATTCTCTATTACTTGCTGTCAAAAAAATCTATATTATAGCTTTCCTGTAACACTCTGACTCTCATGTGTCATCTCTAAGTAGTCAAAATGAGCATTGGCTGCAGCCCACAGAGAGTTAATGTAAAAGTACTCTGAAGCTTCTGCAACTTTCAGAAATCTTCTTGCTCTCCTATTATAATACCAATTCTCTTTTTAAAAGCTCTGATGTCAGCTTTTATTTCAGCAGATAAAAATTGAACTGTTTATTTCTTCAAGAGGGGTGAACATTAATTTTGACGTTGTAAGGTGCAGCTCTTTGGCTAGTTTAAAAAATGCTGTGCAAGTAGCAGAGGATCTTCGTTTACAGTCTCCGATATCTATCAGGTACTTTCTTTTGCAATTACCAGGAAACTTCTCTGGCTGCTCCTACTGTTGCCTGTATAAGGACAGTGCTGAAGCAAAAACAGAGCTGAAAACGATAGAAAGCCAGGAAGGGGGTCAACTGAAACAGAAATGCTATTACACCAGCTCATTTTTCTTAATATGTAATAGATATTGGCTTTACCATGAGTCAGTAATGGGTCTCATTTGTTTTCTGCATTTGCACATTGAAGCAGTGGAATAGATCTAAAAAGGTGCTGTACTCAAACAGCTTGTGTCCACAGAGGTGCGATGGCTCAGCCTCTCCTGTTTGTCTGACAAGAAGAGATACCATTGCCTAATATAAATTATTTGTTTACTGCTGACGAAGCATGAAGACTGGCACTGGCTGGCTAGGTAGGACACTGCAAAAGCAATATTCTGTGATTAAAAAGAAGCTGAGTTAACCAAAATTTCACATGACACAAGAAGCAGCTTTATAAGTCAGTTTTTAGGATAGCAGAGCCCAATTTGTGGATTTACACTCGTGAGCTACCTGAAGCCATAGTTTTGTGAAACAGTAGTTCTGATGTCCACACCAGAATTTCTTCTTTCTCTTTCTGTCCCTGGCCACTAATTCTTGTTTTTTCACCAAAATGTTTCTTGGTTTTGGCTGCTTGCATTTGTTAGCCAGTTCAATGATCAGTTTTAGTCCAATCAAGCAGTGGTGCTTGGCGGGGATATCATGCTGCTGTGGTGGAGGGGCAGGTGAGAGCAGATTGGCTGGGGTGAAGAGATGGGCAGAAGTTCTTAGATTAACATTGCTGCCAAAGCTGTCTTAACAGGAAAATACACCTGAATTTGGGAAATTAAGGTGAGATTTCACCTCAAATAAATTCCCATTTTTTGTTGGCAAGTCTGAGGACAGGACTTGTCAATGACTGTATTTCAGCTGTGAGGAACTGTTTATAATGCCCTGGCAGACACTTAGACAGTCTGCTACCTGAAAGACACCTAGCAGGAAAACTATAGTCATCTGGTTTTAAATATAGTAACATGTTTGTGGTGCCTTTTCCTTTAAAGTCTTTTAAGTGTTAGGAGTGGTTTCAGAAAACCCAGCAGAAGAAAGGCACGTGAGTTTCCAGGGAACGGTGATCCAGAGCAGAACAGAGGTGCTGCCTCCTGTGTCCAGGGCTCTGGAGTGGGACCCCCAAACCGCAGGAGTCCCTCCGCAAGGCTGTTTCCGCTGTGCGGGTGGGATGGGAGTTCCCCAGGTGGCACAGGCCAGGAGAAGGTCCTTGACACTCATCATGTTGTGGGGAACACCAAAGCTGTTCTCACAATCTTAACAGAAGGTTTTGGTGCAAGTAAAGATTACTGGTACGCAAATGTCATTGTACTGATCCGTGTGTCCCATCCTACAATTCCAAATGCATCTAATAAGGATTTCTCTCCTTCCCCACAGACAGATGATGTGCATCTTTCTTCTGTAGGGCATACATTTTTTATTTGTTGTCAGTTCTAACACTAATTCTGTGGTAAAGTATCAGTTAGCTTCAAGTATTTAATAACTTCGCCTTTTACAGTTGGCCAATTCAGCAATGAAACGAATGGTGGAAAAACAGGGCTTGTAGGGCAGCAAGAATTTCTCTGCACTACAGGCGTTTGTATGGAAACAGGCACATGGCAACTGGCTTATCTTATGCTCAAAGCAACAGTCGCTTCCAAAGATACAGGCACTTTAACATACAGGCACTCCATTCACTTTGCTTAATTAAGACCTGCAGTACGGTGCGAACCGAGACCTAAATGACTTTCCCCAACCTTCTGTGAAATAAGAGGAAGGAATGAACTCAGAAACTGTGACAGAGCCCGTGCTGAAACTAATGATGCTGCTGGCAAAGGAACAGTCTTTACTTAATATTTATTGTAATGAAAACTGAGCAGTGCCCACTGAAAGAACGGTGTGCAATGGAGAGAAAAAATAAGGTTCTTGCGCTTTGTTTTCTAAATGTTTCAAATGTAAAGGACACACAAGACAAAGCAAAGTATTAAATCCAAGTAAAAAGTCTGAACAGATTCAGAATGACCTTAGATGCTTATGCCCATCTGTGAATAGCGTCCATCTAATCCCAGACACGCCTAAAACCTTCAGTACACTTTTTTCTTTTACATATTCTCCAGAGTTCCGCTTTTTGGACCGTCCGCGCTGAGTGTTTACTCCACACCTGTAACTGTGCTACAAACACAAGGTGGCTTTCCATCTCAGTCATGGAGAGCGTTGGGTCAAGCCCCCACAACACACATCGGACCACTTCTTTTTAAATCTTCAGTGTCTCAGGAGTTGCTTTGACTCACCCAGGAAATGAGAGATATGAGTTAAACGCTCTTTGCAGCTTGAGGGAATTGAAGTCTCATATCCAGGTGTACCCCAACCATCAACACTGTGGAGATGAGATACTTCTGCTCCTTGCTTTGTTTTTATCCAGTGACTGATTGAGGCTCAAGTCTGAAAGCAAGCTATACAGCTAGTTCGTTATCAGGGATGAGCAGCACTTCTCCCAATTCCTGCTTCAGTTTAAAAGGCAACGGTGAACCTTCTTGAGCTCTGTCAAAGAGAGGCACTTCAGACATTTTCCCTGATCGTGTGAAGACTCTGAACTCTTGATCCCAAGTTCATGGAGGTACCTGCCTAACGCCCAGGCTCAGGCTTTTGCATATGTACCTCCTGTCCTGCTGGTGATTTCATTGCCAGGGTGTTTCCACAGCTGAGACCTGAGTCAGAGAGGAACAGTCAATCCCACATGTCTATATGAAGAGCTGAGAACAAGTTTCAGGCTGTCAGAAGGGGTACCAGCGCTTCACAGATGATTTGAGGAGTGATGCTCAAGTTTCAAGACTGTTGCATTCCTGCTATGAGCAGAGAGTGGAGCCTGTGTGAATATGCAGTGGAAATATAAACACAGATGCCATAATGCAATTCCAGAATAAGGCTATTGTCTGCAAAAAAGTGATAGGGGACAAAATCTGTATTTATCATTTTAAATGCGATTTATCATCTTGTGGTGGGTTGACCATGGCTGGATACCAGGTGCCCACTAAAGCTGCTTTTCACTCCCCTTCCTCAGCTGGACAGGGAGCGAAAACATACTGAAAGGCTCGCGGGTAGAGTTAAGGACAGGGAGATCACCCAGCAAATACCATCATGGGCAAAACAGACTCGACTTGGGGAAATTAATTTATTGCCATTCAGAGTAGGGTAATGAGAAATAAACACTAAATCTAAAAACACCTTCCCTCTACCCCTCCCTTCTTCCCGGGCTCAATCTCACTCCAGATTTTCGCTACTTTCTCCCCCCGAGCGGTGCAGGGGGACAGGGAATGGGGCTTACGGTAAGTTCATCACATGCTGTCTCTGCCGCTCCTTCCTCCTCAGGAGGACTTTTCACACTCTGCCCCTGCTCCAGCGTGGGTCCCTCCCACGGGGTGCAGTCCTTAAAGAACAGGCTGCTCCAGCGTGTGTCCCCCACGGGGTCACAAGCCCTGCCAGAAAACCTTCTCTGGTGTGGGCTCCTCTCTCCACAGGTCCGCAGGCCCTGCCAGGAGCTTGCTCCAGCACGGGCTCCCCACGGGGTCACAGCCTCCTTCAGGCATCCCCCTGCTCTGGCATGGGGTCCCTTCCATGGGCTACAGGTCGATATCTGCTCCACCATGGACCTCCATGGGCTGCAGGGGCACAGCCTGCCCCACCACGGTCTTTTCCACAGGCTGCAGGGGAATCTCTGCTCCGGTAAACTGAAGCACCCTCTCCTTCTCCTTCTTGACTGACCTTGGTGTCTGCAGAGTTGTTCCTCGCACAGAATCTCACTCCTCTCTCTGGCTGCAGTTGTGCAGGTTTTTTTCCCTCCTTCTTGAATACACTATCACAGAGGTGCTATATCACCATGGCTAATGGGCTTGGCCCTGGCCAGCGGTGGGTCCGTCTTGGAGCCGGTGGCATTGGCTCTGTCAGACATGGGAGAAGGTTCTGGCAGCTTCTCACAGAAGCCGCCCCTGTAAGCACCACACTACCCCCTGTTACCAAAACCTTGCTGCGCAAACCCAGTACACATCTTAAATTCGAAGCACACTAACTTGTCTGTCAGGATTCCATATCAAACCCAGCATCTGTCCTATCAGCCCAGACTGTAGGCAGGACCAGCATGTGACAGCATTGTTCTGTATTCATTCCCTCTTTATAATTGTCTTGATTTTATTGATTTCTTTCACACCCACTTCATTCAGTGCCTTTTTTTTTCAAGTTCAAGAATCCTAAACCTATCTAATCTTTTCTCATATGGGAATGATTTCACACATCTGTCCTTCATATACTTGTCCTTCTCTGCAGATTTTCTAGTTCTAAAACTTCTTTTAAAAGAAAGATGACAGATGCATGCAATATTCAAGCAGTGGCAGGAGTTATGGACTTGTACTTTGGCTGGTAATGTAATGATATTTTTTTGTTTCATTCTCCAATCTGAATCTCTAATTACATTTGTCTTTTGACTGCTATTGAGTATCAAGGTCATCTATACAGTTTTCACTGTACTGTCCATAGTGGTGGCTTCGTGAGTGATAATAGTTTCCTTTGAGCTCACTGCCGTGTGTTGGTGTAGCAGGGATTATTTTTGCCACTGTCACTGCTTTGTGTTTATCAACACTGAATCGCATCTGATCTCAGCTCACCCCAGCAGCCTGTGTCAAGAGCAGTTGCTGCAGCACTTCTTGGTTTCAACTATTCTAGTTCTGTAAGATCAGAAGACATCCCTGTCCACTCCCTTTCCAGACCACTAATGAATGTACTGAACAGTAAAATCATCCCACCTCCATTGCAAAATGTCTTATTATTCCTATTTTTTCTTCTCTGTCTTTTCATTGATGTTAATCCATGCACGGAACTCTCTTCTTATACTATGACAGCTTATTTTCTATCAGTCTTTTGTAACAGGCTTGTTCAAACTCTTTTGGCAGTTCTGTGTACAATGTATCAGACGGTTCACTGTTACCAACAAGTTCACTGACTCTTTTAAAGGGCAATATAGACACATGTGGCATGACTATCTGCTGCAAGAGAATGCTCTTTTCCCACCGTTATATCATTTTCATCCGTAAGTCTCCCAATTTTGTTCTTTATCATAGTTCACATCAGTTTGCTTGATATAGTAGTCAAGCTTACTTTTTTTTCCTAGATTTCGCCACAGTTTTTTTTCCTAATCATAGAATCATAGGTTGGAAAAGACCTCTAAGATCATCAAGTCCAACCGTCAACCCAATACCACCATGCCTACTAAACCATGTCCGAAGTGCCACATCTACTTGTTCTTTGAACACCTCCAGGGATGGGGACTCAACCACTTCCCTGGGCAGCCTATTTCAATGTCTAACCACTCTTTCAGTAAAGAAATTTTTCCTAATATCTGATCTAAACCTCCCCTTGAGGCCATTTCCTCTCATCCTATCGCTAGTTGCCTGGGAGAAGAGACCAACACCTGCCTCACTACAGCCTCCTTTCAGGTAGTTGTAGAGAGCAATAAGGTCCCCTCTCAGCCCTCTTCTCCAGACTAAACAGCTCCAACTCCCTCAGCCACTCCTCATAAGACTTGTTCTCTAGACCCCTCACCAGCCTCTTTGCCCTTCTCTGGACACGCTCCAGCAACTCAGTGTCCTTCTTGTAGTGAGGGGCCCAAAACTGAACACAGTACCCCAGGTGCAGCCTCACCAGTGCCGAGTACAGGGGCACAATCACCGCCCTACTCCTGCTGGCCACACTATTCCTGACACAAGCCAGGATGCCGTTGGCCTTCTTGGCCACCTGGGCACACTGCTGGCTCATGTTCAGCCGGCTGTCGACCAACACCCCAAGATCCTTTTCC
>Ga0065711_1031174_pt1 | contig 30357 bp, 12 predicted proteins | sample Hoacrofraction12_FD_59098 | JGI IMG/M metagenome (GOLD analysis project Ga0065711, IMG submission 59098) | Hoatzin crop microbial communities from Cojedes, Venezuela - Epithelial fraction 12 v2 (version 2) | ecosystem: Host-associated > Birds > Digestive system > Esophagus > Crop | place...
AAGCAAAGAAGGCATTCAGTAGCTCTGCCTTCTCCGCATCCTCCGTCACCAGGACACCCGCCTCATTCAGCAGCGGCCCCACGTTGTCCCTAGCCTTCCTTTTGCTGCTGATGTAGTTGAAGAAGCCCTTTTTGTTGTTTTTGACATCCCTTGCCAGCTTCAATTCCAGGTGAGCCTTGGCCTTCCTCGTCGCATCCCTGCATGCTCTCACCACGTTTCTGTACTCTTCTCAAGTGGTCTGTCCCTCTTTCCACATTCCATGGACCTTTCTCTTGCACCTGATCTCCGCTAGAAGCTCCTTGTTTAACCATGCAGGTCTCCTGCCTCCTTTGCTAAATTTCTTTCTCAAGGGGATGCAGGCTCCTAATAAATCAACAGAACACCTGGAAGAGTATGAAAGGCAGATGATAACAAAAAATGCTTAATTTTTACATGAAGAGAGATTCAACGTAAGTGTAAAGCCTTGAGAGGACTTGTTTTAAGTTGCTCAGCAATAAGGTGCTTCAACAGATACTTTGATAACTTTGCATCACCCTAAAGAAATCCTTGATATACCCTTCTGAGATTACCAAAGTGCTGTCTTTGAGATCTGTTAATACTAACCTCCACCAGGCAAGCAGGGCCAGCTTCTATCTCAACTAGAAGTTTTTTGGTTAGGGTGCCTGTACTTGGGAACATTGTATCGAGTTCTTTGCCCAATTCAGACAGAGTCCTTTTCTGAAATCAAATATATTGGATTCATTTGTTTGTGTGTGTGTGTGTGTGTGTGTTTCGTGGCTTCTGGAGCATAATTTTCTAGAAAAAACTGTTATTCTTGCTACAAATTCTGACATTATGAAGTTTCACCATGTCAAAAGTCATGTCTACAAGGTTAAAGAAGAACACAACACTGAGAGGTGGGAGACTATTAGCATGAGGATTGATCTTATGAAAGGAAAGCAGCAAAGAGCTAAATATGAAAGCTTGTGACATTTGCAAAGGTAGTCTGTAAGGAAAGGAAGCAAAGATACTTATCCTTAAACACATGGACACACTTTGATCTCTTTTTCTCGTTTCAAACAACAAACAGAAGAGTGGAAGGGTGGTACGTGTCTGGCACAGTATCCCCTGCCCTGTGATTTTGTTGGCAGGTTAATTGCTGCGACTGACATCACTGGCAGGTCAGGTAGCTTACAAAAGAAGAGCACTGAATCTTGGCACTCCACACAGCAGTAACGACACAGACATTTCTAGTTTAGTTAGTGAAATAAAGTAGCAAACCACTCATTTTCCCCAGAGAGCCTTAGAGTAAGTGACTCATCAGGTCATTGTTAGAGCTTGAGTCGTCATTCACAGTTTGAAAGGTTGATGATCACTGTGCTTTTGTGTGCCATGCTCTGCTGCCGGGAACGGCAACTTAGTTCTTTGTTAAAGTATTGTTATGGAATCACTCAAACAAAAGGCAACCCCTATCTTATGTTTACAAAAAGTTTGCAGGGAGGTCTTTCTGGACCTTCACTTCTAAAGAAAAAAAAGCAAATAAACAAACATCTCCCATGCACACATACACTTCATTCTTCTCTTTGTTCTACCATTTTAATCCACTGATATTTAAGAGGAAAAGTTTTTATAGAGCCAAAGGGCACTTGAAACTTTAGGTAATCTTGCTTAGCCTAATTTCTGCCAAACTGATTTTCTCCTTGGAGAAAATGGGGGGAAAGAAAAGTAAAAAGGAGTTGCAATGTGATTCTGATTACGGGAGTTATTTGTGGGTTATAGCAATCTCTCTGCTTCTCTCAAACTGTCCTCTATTTTATGAAGTCACATTTCCGAGAATTTTTATTCTGATGCCCTTTCCATTTCTCTTTTTTTTCCTGACAAATGACTGTATCATCTCACACAGTTGACTTCCTGCTTACAACATAGTTGTGACGATGTGATATTTTGTTTTAGCTGATATTTCCTAGGTAGATATTCACACAGTGAGAGAACCCGAGTAGAATTGTGAGTAAATATGAAATAAGTCCATATCAGAAGACTCACATGAGAAGCGTACAAATCTCAATACAAAGAAAGAAATATGGTATATTATAGCTGCTCTATTAATACTTGTAGCAGATAACAAGATTTCTTTCACATTTAGAGGTCAATGAAGCAAAATATGTAGCGATGCTATGCATACTATTGTCTAGAGAACTAGATCACCACTAGCAAAAAATTAATGGACTGCTACATTTGGATGGCTAGAAGAAGTCACGACAATTACGCTGCTAGTGTAAGGTTCTTTTCTTTTTCTTTGCAAAATCATTATGTAGTGTTCTTAGAATCATTTTAGTTTAAACTACTAATATCACAAAACAATGAAAGAGACTCACAGGTCTGCATCTGTGATGCGGTCGAAGCTGTTTATTTCTTGTGAATAAGAGTCACTGAGGAGGTCAGGACACAGCAGTCAGTTCTGAGAGTAACTGCCATGATACTCTGGCAGGCCACCAGTCAGCTGCAGATCACAAGGTGAGTGACACTGCTTCAGAGGAGGCTTGTCCACATGAAAATTTTTAATATACAATACCTTTTCTGAGTATTATCAGATCAGGAAACCCTTGGCATGATCAGTATTATTTACATTACTGGTTTCAAACAATGTGGTTGGCATGTGGCAAGGGAGTACCTGTCTCAGGCAATGTTTGCAGGAAGTCTCCAGGTGGCAACAGGAAGAAAACGTGTGCAATAGATGATACCTCAGGTCTAGTATGAGATATAATACTATCAGGTATATTAAACAAGGACTTGAACTCTCATTTTCACTGAAGAGCAATATAAATTGACTTAGCTGAGCCGTGAATTAACCAGAGAGAGAGGAGACAGAAGAAAAAGAAAGAGTACAGGTGCCAAATATTCTGTTCTAGTTTGATAAAGCCAATGTTTTCACATAAACTACTGAATGATATTACTTTGAAAATAAAGTATGGTGTGTTACAATGGCAGTCTATAGTCAGGATCAGACGCAACCTGAGTGTCAATGGTCCTGCAGTAGCGAAATCACAAAAAATGAGTGTTCAACCCAGTCATCAGGGTGCGAGTGGTGGAGTCACGGCTAAGAAAACAGAAAGGCAGTTTCACTTATACTTGGACCACAACAACTTTAATCTCTGTAATACTTACAGTGAACTGATATTCTGATTCAAGTTACTGGCTGCTGTGGCTTTGAGACAGATGGGTTTATATGTCCTCAGTGCATTATTACACACTGTGTATTTTGTACACAAAGCTAAGGGAGCTGCAGTTACTCATCTGACAGATATGAAAATTACATTAGCATTCCTTCCCTGCATGCCTTCAAAGTCTGTCATCTGTTTTTTTACTAGGAAAGTCAATGTTTTACTAACAAAGTCATTCTGAGGTTACAGGTCAATGATTTAACCATCTCCAAATCACTCCCCCGGTGATCTGCATGACTAGCTTGCCTGTTCATGTGAGACAGTTTAGAACTGTAGGTTAAATTTTAATGAAACACCTCTGCCTTGGTGTTTGACCTCAAATTGATGATATTCTGCTTCTGTGGGAATAAAGGAAGTCAGGTGTCATCTGCAGCTTTATCTTCATTCTTGATAACAGCTGCAGACAAATAGGCATATTTTCAATGGCAATGGAATACCATGAACACCACTATCACTAAACACTGACTGCTTCCAGAGAGTTCACAGGAGAAGAAAGATTTCTGTCCAGCTAAACGTAACTAAAATTATTCATGGTTCACCATCTTTCTCTGTGCTCTGTGCGTGCTTGCCAAGATAGGGATGGAGTTGTAGAGAATGCAGAAACTGGGAAAAAAACTTTGTTTTGCCTGATATGAGTGTATGTAGAGGCTTCCTGGTTTGCATTTAGAGACTAAACTAAGAGAGGAGTATATTGTGCCTCTTTTCTGCTGGTCTGAGGAAGAAAATTCACCCCTCAGTTTTCCTTGTTTTTTGATTGTGTAGTAAGAGTACTCTCTGAAACTGCAACTCACTTCAGCTACAGATTTAATTGATAGTGGCCTGAGATATGAAAGTATGCAGCCAAAATAGAGTCCAGCATTGAAGAGTACTGCAGTGTTTGTTACTTCCTCTTGCTAGTAATTCAGCTACGAGGATACAGTGAAGAAACTGTTTAAAAATATTATCAACAACTGAAAGAAAACCCTCTGCCTATGTATATACCCAATGGAGCTCATAATTGTGGTATCTGACTGTATGTACATGTGGGAGGAAGTCATCATCATTATTAAGAACTGGAAGAACTAGGAATATACCTCACAGCTAATAATTTTAAGAGATACTTTTAGCACTGCTTTTGACCGTCAATGGACAATGTGTGCAGAACTAGGTTTCTGCAGGGTACTTACTCTCCAAATTAATTGTCAAATACATTGTGCAAATATATTTTGGTCAATTTGGGAGGTTCATTGTGACGATCAGAGACTTGAGTTTTTACCACTGGGTGTGAATCATTTGTTGCTGTTTCTATTTCTTGGTTGGAAGAGAATAATTTTAACATTCAATTGCTCAGAGTCAGTTCCAAAAAGTTCAATATTAAAATGTGAAAATGTGACTCGTCATTTTGGTAAAGTATCCAAGAATTAATTTTTGACCGATATGAAAAATACAGGTGGTTTCCTGAAGTTGACCATTGAAATATAACTGTGTTACCTTATTTCATTAGGATATTAACCTGATGGAATGACTTTAAGCTAACCTATTAGGAAATGGTTTATATGACATATATGTAGCCTTTTCATCTGTCTTCTGCATTCTCTGTACCTCCCAGAACAGTGTCACTAATTTGTTGCAATATCTCTGAAAGAGGATTAGAAAGAGCAAATAAGCAACAAAGAGAGCCATACTCACCATCAAATGTGATTCTTCATATGAGGGTGATAATATCTATAGTTTGAAAGAAAACCACAGCTGAAGGCCAAGTCTTACAATTCTTTAGTTAATTCTGCAGCCCGTTTCCTCAGACTTGGCCTTAACTTCCATAATCATGTATATGTGCTGGGATGACTGCAAAAGGAAATCTGCACAGAGAAATAATTCTGACTTTCACCACATTGTATAATGCAATCACTTCAAAAACAACAAGAGCAAAGAAATCACTTCCAATAGATATGAAATCACTTCCAATAGATATAAGCATAAAGGTTAGTTTATTTTCAATATCAGAAAATCTAATACCCTGAGTAATGTGGAAGTCAGAGTTCTTGGGCTACCAATTAAGTGAAATACAGCATACAAGTTATTATAAAAAAATTTCTGTAGTGACCAAGTACACCGGCAGAGTATTAAAAACATGTAAATCATCTGTTTGGATTTTCACATAGACAACTCGTATGACAAATTTCTCACAACTGAAGGTTTGTATCTGGTAGAATCTTAAAGTAAAATGGATAGACACCAGCTCTGTGCAGCAGCCAATGTGTGATGTCTGTATGCTCTAAATCACAGCTGTTTTGTAGTATTAAAAGAGGATGGACGACTCACAACCCAGTGATCAGTCATAGGTAGCAAATTCCTTTCAGATACAGATACGTGATTTTTGTGGTGTGTATGCATGCTGCTGTTGGGTAAAACCAAATTGGCTAACATTGCTCTCAAAATTTTTCAAAGCAAAGAGTCCACACTTTAACTTTCACTACGCATAGACCTTGAACCTTCAGTATTGTGGTGTTTTTAAGATCTGGGAAACAGAAACAAGCATCAGCCTTGAATTTTTGCCTGCTATGTGAAGGAGATGAGAGGATATTTGGAAAGTCTAGGCAAAGATATGAAACCAAATGGCCAACAATACAATCTGTGAATTTACATATTGCACTCCAAAGGGAGTGACAGTTCTGATTTTAAATTACATGATTAGCTATTATTTTTTCATACATATTCTGCCTCATGTCATGCAAAGAAGGGAAGAATTGCTATGACAGGCTATTTAAACTTTTATTTCTGGTTGCTTAGAGTGTGCTGGCAGGGTTTTTCTTTTGTTTGAATGGGTTTTTTCCAATGGTGATTTTAATTTAAAAGAAAATTAATTTTCAAACCAATTTACACCTAAAATGTTATATTTATAGTATTCTAGGAGCTACAAGAATATTATTCACATTTTTAGTAAAGGATTATAAACACAAAGACAAACTAAGGTCATGTAAGATTTTTTATTCTACTCTACCTTTTACTCCCTCTCCATCTTACTGCTATTCTTGCTATCCGGGATCCACTTTTCCAGTTATTGAGTTGAACTTGCCACGCAATGTTCTGCCAGTTTATGCTTGTTTTCAGAATCTAAATGTGTGATGAGAACCTGTGCATCCTGAAGCACTGGTGCTCTGAGAATTACAGCTTTGCAGTTTTTGCCACATGGACTATTGCATGAAGATCTTCTCCTTTATTGCTGCCAGTTCTTCAACAAACCACAAACTAGTCACTGGTGTTTGCTGAAGTCTCAGGACTGGGTTTCCCTTCCCAAACCAGAGACGAGGCTTGCAGGACTGCTGTAGTACTACGGCATTTAAACAACTACCTATAGAAACTTCAAAATGTGTTACACAAATACTATATCATTAGACATTTTGAAGCAAGTTCTGATTCACACAAAAGTTCTTCCAGAATCTAAGATCTAGACACTTGTTTCTTTCATTTCCTTACTTTTTCTCACAGTTTTACAGCCCAAAAAATCCTAGTCGAACTGATCGTGAATCCCTACTCTTAGGCAGTTTCCTTTCTCCTTCTCCCTTCAACTATTTGATCAATAGCTCATCTGTGCCCTCTTCCCACATTTGTTCTTAGTCTCAGTCTTCCTGAATCAGTTTCTCCCAATACACTAATTACTACTTGCCCACATCCCACTTTCTGTCTCCACTACAAGCTCTGGTTTCTGTTTTGCCAGTGCCTGGTTAGCTTGTTTCTTTTCCTCCGCAGTGTCAACTCTTGCTTCTAGTCTTTCCAGATCATATGCTTTGTCACACCTGCAGCTTCAGATCTTCTAAAAATTTCTTGTCTTTCTAAAACATCTTTTATTTCACCCTGATGAAACAAGTGATAGAGAAACTAAAAAGATGGAAGAACCTGAATTTCAGCTGTGATTCAGTGCCCAGACACAACACAGACCAGCAGTGCAAAACTCAGAGAAGTCTGAATTGAAGTCTTCGAAGATATTTTTCCTGAGCATGAAGAAACTTTAAAAACATGCATCTTTGCCACAGTGTGGACATTTTCAGGGGCTAATAGAATAAAATTTTTTGATAAAGAGCTTAACTTCCCTTGTCATTTCACAGTTCTGCTCCAAACTGCTTTCTCCAAACTGAGGTCTTTAAACTTCCAGGAAAGGAGATGGGATAAAAAGGGAGAAACTCAAGGTATTTCTCAGAAAACTTTGAATCATATGGTTTGCATTTCCCAAGGTATTCAGAAACCTGCTATGAAAATGTCTTTTCAAAAGGTTTGGTAAAAACCATAAGACACAAAAGTGAGGTCTTCTGTTGGGAAATATTTTCTGACCTTAAAAAGAAGAAATGCCACTAGCTTTACATACAAGTAGTCAGGGGAAGGTTTTAATTTGGAGTTACTTGTCACAGTTTGCCCTTGATAGAATGCTACGGTGGAATTATTACCCCATAATTTACAGTAAACTGCTAATATATGATTAGTAGCAGTGGATTGTCTTTCTTCAAAACTATCATCTCCCTCCACACATGCATAAAACCCCAAGCTAACTAGGAAATGCAAGATCAAACATCTGTGAACCATATTTTATGCTACATTCTACTAAGTTCTGCTTTGTTCTAGCACTAAATACACCACATGAACTCGATGTTATGTAACCTCATAAAAATGCAAGCAACAACACACATCACCCATGTATAAATGGTGGTAAGCACCAGTTAAATCTCTGTTTAATGGATGTTCAAATCTTTGTACTAGCTGTTAAGAATCTGGTCTGCGTTACATCATTTACTTAGTGACAATAAATTAAGTTGGCTGCAAGGTGACACTTTTAAAGTTTTATTAGACCATTCTTCAGGGACCTATTTCAGCTTGGTCTTAAATAACTCAAATTAATGCTCATCAGGCTAGTGAAGAAAATAGGTTTTCCTCCTTGGCCAGCTTCCAGTTTTATATCCCCTTCATCCTTTGAATCTTCTGAAATATGTCTTAGATCTAGAGAAAGATTTTTATGATGGGATGCCAAAAGTAACTATGAAGGAAGGCAATAGAGTGGCTTTAATATGGCTACTGAAGAGTAAGGGAAATGGTCTTGTTATTTCCATGCAAAATGCTTGTCAAGGAGCAGCAAGGCTAGGATTAAGAATAGACACAGCTAGAGTTGTTGGAATTAATTTTAACTGCAATGGAACTTTTCAAGTTTCATTTACTCTTACTGATGGATATCATGAATAATTATGGCTATCATGTCAACTGAATACAGCTACCTTCCAAGAATCTGAGGCAGGTGCAAGGAGTAACACATTCACAGCGGTAAGGACCACAGAAGAGTCAGTAGGTTTGAGTTGTGTAACAGATGGCATTTACAAGGATGAACTGACAGCTGGACTAAGTATCCTTGACAAAATAATTTAGGGGAAAGGATAAGTTTGAGAGCTTTGAGAATTATCTAGGGGAAAAAAATCAAAGCACACAGTCATGTCTCGATGTCACATTAATGAGATCCTTCTTCTGTTGGTGAAGTTGCCTACAGGGACATGTCTGTGTAAAATGATTGCTATCTTTTTAGATGTTGCCAAAGAGAGGAAAAAAAACCTATGTGAGAAATGCAATTAAGGAGCCACTGCCATTAGGATTATCATCACAGAACTTGATGTTTTACTTTGTTAAGAAAAATATTAATGCCTTTGAGTCACCAAGAATATCATCATCCTGTTTTGAAAGGCTAGAGGAGACAACTTCCTACAAAGGATCTATTTTTTATTGTCTGTACTTCAGAAACTGTCAAACAATAGATGACACAAATGAACTGCATAAATGCACTTAAAGCAGTCTATCTGTAGAGAGGCTAGAAGTGAATCAGGAGACGTAGACCCATAACATCCTTATGTCTGGTGGCAAAAGCACAAGTCTTTTCAGTGTCTGAAGTAGCTAGCTGTGGTTGAATCAGAAGTGGTGACAAGAAGCCTCAAAAGATATGTAGCAGCACGTCCAGTCAGAGGGATGGATGGGTGATTTTATTCATATTGGCTGAGGGAAGAAATTCTTCCTATTCACGGATGAGTTCTTTTAAACTCTTCCTCCACTTTGAGGTAGCCCTTATCTCAGGACTACAGAGATATCTCCACGTCTCAAATTTTCAGGGACCTCTGAAAGGCACTCTACTCATTTAAATACCTTACTGTACAGACATTGTCCTTGAATTGCAAATGGATAATGATTGTTTGTATAGCTGCTGGGTAGGAAACTGACATCAGGAGCAATATTTTGTTCAGGATATTGCTTGTAGCTCATTCAAATAAAGAGGAGTTTCACCAGAAAAGGGAAGGCAACCCAGTGACTTTGGAGATATACAAACAAAAACACACAGCTTCTGTTTGGAATTTTTTCTAGGCACCTTTAGTTAGCTTATGTATTCTAAGTAGTAAAGGGAATTCCCTGCCTCCCTCCAAATGCATAAACATACAGATATTTAAGGTCTCTGCTCAAAGGACAGAAAGCTTAAGTGGTTTAAATAGACAGATGTTAGAGGCATAGCAAAGCAGAGAGAACAGAAGAAAGAACAAGAAGGGAGAGAGGGCACAAACAGATATAAGGAGAAAAGAAAGATAAAAAAAAAAGACGATAAGGAAAAGATTTATGGACATTGCTATGGCAAGGAATAAAACAGGCTAGAACCAGAGTAGTAATAACATGTCTAGGTAAATAATACATGATATCCACTCAAAGGAAAAAGAATGACTGAAAGAATTAAAGGTGCATGAAGAGGAAGTTCAGAATTTCTTGGCTCAATGTCAGCACAGCATGCATGAAAGATGATAAGAGCCTCTAAGATTTATCACTTTTAAGCAGCACTAATATGTCTATCATAGTCTGTGTGATCATACTGAAAATTCCAAGTGGCAAAGCTGATTTTTATTTTTGTTTTCCTGTACTTCCAGTCAATTAAGGTTTTCTAACTTTTGGCACAACTCATCTGACTTGTCTTCTCTGATTATATGCACTGCATATTAAAATAAAAGTTTATCATCTAGCCTGAAAAAATTCAAAAATAAAAAAGCACACTTCTTCAGTCATAACGTATTCCCCCATATAGCTACTGGCATTTATTTTCTTCAGTTCCATTAAATATACTTAATACTTCACATGAACAACAAAATGTGCAGTACAATATCTCAAGAAATATGTGATATCCTCTGTTAGTCATGCTGGATTGTTTTTATACTCAAAAACAGGGATCATTGTTAATTAGCATTAACTGCACATTATTTACAGGCTTATTCCATTTTCTCAAATTACCCTTCAGCCAGCTTTGCCTTTCTCAGTGTGTTTATGGCACAGCAACCATGTACGTGGAATTAGTAGTTTGTGTGCTTGTAAGACTAACATGGAGAATATTTGGTCTCTATTAAATAAATCAACGTAATATTGAGTTAAATAATGGATACTGCCCTCTAGTATTAATCTTTTCAACCTTCAAATTAATAACATAATTTCTTCCAGAATATGCAAAAATCAGGGACCTTACCACACCCTTTACACTTCAAGAAAAGCAACCCTTGAAGATACTCTTTTTAGTGACCTGCCTTGCCTAGTCCCACTTGGCCTGCTTTCCTCAGAAGTCTAGATTTTTCTTAGTAACATTAAAGTAATTCTGTTAATATTACTGCAATAATTTAATTTCTCTCACCTTTGGTAATAACCTTTTCAATAAAACTATTCAAAAGAACTAATTTGGAGAGTCAGCTATGTATATAATACCATACAGCAGAAGCTTTTCAAACTACACATAGTTAAATGCTTAAATAATATTCCCTCTGAAGCGAAAGTTTGACTCCTAAGAAAACTACAATGAATAAAACTGAATTACCTAGGGACATTCTGGTATTAGGTGGATTTGGGTTGAGAGGTTTAAATATTTATACGTAGAATTACACAATCAGTCAGGTTGGAAGGGACCTCGGAAGGTCTCTAGTCCAAACTCCTGTCCTAAGCAGGGTCAAGACTGAATTCAGACCAGGTAGCTCAAGGCTTCATCACTCAAGTCTAGAGAATTTCCAAAAACAGAGTCTGTGCAATCTTTCAGTAGGGAAAATGTCCTCCCGCTGAAAACTTTTTTTCCTTATAATCTGTCAGAATTTCCCATTTCAATTTATAACCAGTGTCTGCCATTCTCCCACCATACACCACTGACAATAACATCTTCTTGATGAACTCCCCATAAGTGTTGGGAGGGTGGCCAATAGGTTCCCCTGCAGCAGTCTCTTCTCCAGGCTAACAAGCCTTTCCTTGCTGACCTAGTGCTGCAGCCCTGACTACCTTGGTGGCCCTGTTGAACTTGCTCCCATTTATTGATGTCTTGATATACTGGGGAGTGGAAACAAAACTGAATACAGTATTCCACAAATAAGAGAAATAATCATATTCCTTGATCAGCTGGCTGTGCTCCTGTTAATACAACACAAGACGCTGTTGGCTGTCTTTGCTAATGCTGCACAGCTAATTCATGTCTAGCTCCCTGTTCACAGTGTCTTTTCAGACTCTACCCAGGCCCTAGCCTGTACTGTTGTGGGGGTTTATTCTGACCCAGGTGCAGGACTTTGAATTTGTCCTGACTGAACTTCGTAAAGTTCCTGCTGGACCATTCCTTCAGCTTGCCGAAGTCCACGTGGCCTTGCCCTTGAGTGCATCATCTATTATGTCCAACTTGGAGTTGCCAACCAACTTGGTGGAGCACATATCTTCTCCTCTATGTCACTGACAAAGGTATTAAGCAGAACAAGTCCCAGGACTGACCCTTGAGGAACACCACGTATAATGAGCCTCCAGGTGAGGACTAGTTTTTAGTCCCCTACACTTTGAGATCAACAATTCAGTCAATATATCACCGTTATGTTTCATTGCTAGAAGATGTTATTAGGTTCATCTTTGTGAAAAAAAGTAAAAAACCACCCAGAACTAGAAATTATTTATGGATTAACTGTCTTTGGAAAGGATACGAGCTTCACAGTGCTGGTAAACTATGTTAATGAAATGTAATACAATGAGTTTAATGATGCAAGTGAAATGATTAGATAGTGCATGATTGCAAATATTTAGTGTCAAGAAAGGAAACACCTTCCTTGTTACTCTTCCCTGGTACTAGGTAATGTTGCGTTACTACTTAATCTACAGTTTTAGAGGAACAATTCTAACAAGTTCAAAGATTTAGCAGTTAGGCAACAGTTTGGGGACTGAAAGAACAGTGTGCTGTTAATGAGTCTTGCCTTACCCAGGAGGAAATCTTACTGAGATACATAAGTACTAGAAACAAATCTACAAAATACAGGAAATCCAGACGTGCCATCAGCATATCTAATTTTGTTCAAGTAGAAGCCAGAAGTGCCTAAACAGCTAGTGGTGAGGCATACATAGATTTACATGTTTTGTAGCTTCATCTGTAACACAAGTACTTACTGGGTTACTGAGATTAAAGTGGTCACCATGTGAAAAGGAAAACCAGCATTCTCTATCATTGTGACTTCACTCCAAGTCTTGCATAATATCAGTGGAGGGAGGGCTGATCTTTATGCTCAGCTCCAGAAGTTGAGATATTTTGTGAAGATGCTAGTTTTTATTCTAATAGAAAAAAAAGTGAGGAAAAAAACACTTAATGCTTTTTACCTGTGTATTGACACAAAAAAGCCTAAAATAATGACCAGATGGTACTTTATAATCGCAGAAATAACCACACAAAGAAAAAGGAGACCACAACATACCTTTTGAAATTCTATTTCTTTTTAACACTCAGGATTTTTAAGCCAGGATTTTGATTATTTTGAGGCTTCATTTATGGTTTTCAATGCTTATGGTTGTCAATTTTTGTGAAATGATTGAAGACAGAAAATGAAAAAACAGATATAAAGAAAAATTAGAATATGTGTTCACCTAACAACATCATTGTCAAAATCTAGTGCTGGTTGATTAAGTTCTGATACACCTGAACTTTGTTCCATATACCAAATGTGAAATGAATCTTCCATGGAGGAATTATATTACAATGTTAGGTTCCCTTTTTTATTATTAAATTCATATTTATTTACTTTTTCCAGTCAGAGCCAGGTCGGAGGGAAAATTGCCAAGATACTTAACAGTATGTGTTCTGATGGTATTTTTGGCCTTGTTTATCCTATCTGGGCACTTTAGATTGGCTGTAATGGATTTATGTTTTTGTCCTTTAAAATTTCTGTGGTTTTACTCCCAATTTGCAGTTCTTCTACAGATGCATTTTGGACCACTTGTCCTCTCTCAGGATTTGTCCCTTTCTGATTGGCTTACTTGCCACAGTATCTCATGTTACATATGGCATGAAAATATAATAAATATTAATTCATTTACAAAAATAGATACAGGGGAAAAAATTATTTTTGCCATAGTTTCCTGACTTCTCTACCCTGCTTCCCCTCACCTCCTCAGCAGCTCAGATCTGATGAAGCACTTTCACAGAAGTTTTCCCTTTAAAACCCAGCTGGTTTTTTTGGCACGTTGCAGAAACAGGAATCTGGTTCTTAGGAGAGGAAAGACTAACCACATCACAGAGCCGATCAGAAGGACTGCCAGCTGCACCGCAGGGCAAGCCTGTAAGCCAATCCCCATGCTTGCCTCCACTTGTGCACACAATTTACCTGCAAACTGTCTTGGAGGTAAGGTTAAGAACAGAACAAAAAAAAAAAAAAGAAGGAAAAGCAGTTTCTTATGAATTATATCCTGAAAATTTTATGAAAAATTGAGGAAGAATACTTTTATAAAGTTCAATATTTTAAGTGATCTCAACTCACTAGCAGAAGACTTTCTAGTCTGGCCTATGCTTAAGCATTTTGGTAGGTCAGCAGTCTAGATTTTGTATTTTTCATATAAAGTAGACAGGGAATTTTATTTTTTGATATTTTGATAGTATGCGTTAGAATTTCAAGACAGAATTAAAGGGAAGAAGGCAGTGGAAGTGTTGTTAAGATTGTTCCTTTCAATTCTCCGCATATTCAATTTATAGCATGTTAGGGTGTTTATAGATCATATATGTGTATATACACAAAGAATTACTTATGCTGACTGGGTAACAAAACCAGAAAAAAAAATTAGACTTTGTTTCAGAAGCACTTCTAAGGGTAACCTAGATCTTGTAAATTATTCCCATGGTAAATTTGATTTGAAGGCCTTTGTTGCAAAACTGTAAGTGACTCTAACCCCTTACAGCATATGATACACACCAGATTAACCAGTTTCAGGTGGGACCAATGACCCCATGAGGCATGCAGTAGAAATATCTACACAGAAATACAACTGACTTTAAATTTTTTTCTAGATTTTTCAGTTACTTCCTTCATCTACTGCAGCAGTAGTGCCTTATTTGAATAAAATTCTTCCAGCTACACAGAAGTTTTTGGACTAAGTGCTTTTTCCTCAGTCTTCTATATTCCTCTATTTACCTCCCACCACAAGGTATACTTGCCAGACCAGACAAGGAAATGGCGTAATTATGGAAGTTTATTACTCCATTTGCAAACAATGACTGGGGTACTGTCTAGAAGCTTGATTTGTTCTCTTAAAGGTCTGATCTTTTCATAAAGACCAATGTCACTCATTTGGATTTTGACAACTTCATTTCCAGTTGCATATTTACAATGATAATCTTCTGAAAGAGAGAGATATGAATCATTGCCTGACACAACTTGCCACCTTGGGTAAAGTGTAAAATATTTAATGCACTCAACCCAGACAAGCAGTGTTTGAAAAGAGGCTCGAAACTTGAGTAGACAAACACACTCATGGCATTTGGATACAGCTAAGCAAAACAACTCAGGGACACATTCCAGCAAGTGAGAGATTTTGTTTGGGAGCTGTACTAAACACTCCTTTTGCTGGATTCTATTCATTTCAAACAGTGAAACTGCTTCATAGTTTATTTAGCAATTTCTGTTATCCTTGTACAACATGTGTTCATACTAATGTTGAGGCAGCAGTATTGTATTTCGTTTTAATAGCCAACTGTTTTTCTAAGTCTTGTTTTAACATACATGGCATTCTCACACACACTAGTCATTGCCCTGCTGCTCTGCTTCTCAATAAGTGACACTGGTTCTTCCAGAGTCTGCAGATTATCGCATCTGTTTTTATGTCACATAAGCAAAGGTCTTTTGGGCATTTTGAACCCAGAGGGATCCCGTCTTCTCAGCCTCACCAATGCTATTACTCAGCTACCTGTGTCATACACTGCTACAAATGCAACAGAAGTAAATACCCTACCTGGCATGGACCATAACTGACACCTGGAACAATTCACAGAGATTTAATTAAGTAAAACTAAACAGAGCATTTTCTGAATCTGCCTTTGTCAAGCCTATAAAGATATCTAAAGGAGATAAAGGCTTATTGTCAGTGAGCTTTTTTGTTTCTGAAGTTGATTTTTATTTATCTCAATATTTTTTTTGCTTGGCTCCACCTTGTTGACTGGGGACTTGTATCAAATTTAGATTTTAGCTGAACTAATTTGGCAAACAAATGGCAAAGTAATCTTCAACAGCCTTGTAAAGTGCTGCTTAAGTGAGGTGAGTAGGCAGTAATGAACCAGGAATGTTAGTAGAGGTAAGCGAAGATAAACATTACTAGCCTCTTATTCCAACTTCTGAAAATGAGTTGGGAGCATGCAAATCAGGGTTTTGGGGACCAGACATGGAAATATTGCCTTTTCATTAGTGACAGTAAGTTAAACTAACAAAAGCATATCTTATTTTATTTAAATTTGATAGCCAGTCAGCAGGATCATTAAAGATCTTGAGCGGTGTGGCATTTTGCAACTAAGAGAGGTGCCTATGGATGTGGGATCTAGCCTAAAGCACCAAGCACTCAAATTTCCTGAGCACTTCCAGGAAAAACAGAAAAGGTGAGTTAACCGATGGAAAAATCATGCTTCCCTGCTCAACTTTCTCTCAGTATCCTAGGTACAAGTGAGGTTCCTAAAAATGAGTAAATATCTCATCAAGGCACTCTGACTTCCTCTTCAAAGGACAGCGCTAATCATTTAAATGTAGTTCTGCTTGGTAATCATCCTATGTGGTGATGCATTAAGCATCTTATATTATCTACATGTATGTCTTAAATATATTAAACACAAAGTATGTAGAATAGTATGTCTGTTTCCTGTGCTCTAAAATGAGCACAGGAACTAAACTCTTGCTTGTATTCTAAAATGTGTATCTACTACACAGTCTACAGCCTTTTGATTGCCCCAGCTTGAACTCATACCAAGGGAGACAGGGATTTACAGGTCTAGATGTCAGGAACAGGAAAATAACAAATGGCCACACGCATTCACATGTATGCACTCACAGAATCACAGAATGTTCAGGGTTGGAAGGGACCTCTTCCAGGGCTCCTTCATCCTCAAAGAGAAGAAGTTCTTCCTCATGTTCAGACGGAACTTCCTATGCCTCAGTTTGTGCCCTTTGCCCCTTGTTCTGCCACTGGGCACCACTGAAAAGAGCTTGGCCCCATCCTCCTGACACCCACCCTTCAGATATTTATAGGCAGTTATAAGGTCCCCTCTCAGCCTTCTCTTCTTCAGGCTGAAAAAGCCCAGCTCCCTCAGTCTTTCCTTGTAGGAGAGATGCTCCAGGACCCTAATCATCTTTGTAGCCCTCCGCTGGACTCTCTCCAGTACCTCCTCTTCTTTCTTGACTTGGGGAGCCCAGAACTGGACAGAGTACTCCAGATGGGGCCTCACTAGGGCAGTGTAGAGGGGAAGGAGAACCTCCCTCGACCTGCTGGCCACACTCCTCTTAATACACCCCAGGATACCATTGGCATCCTTGGTGTGTGACACACATATATATTATTCCTGAGAATCTTTACTTTACTGTGGTCATGTGGAGACAGAAGATATGTTGTATCAAGATTTCTTTGCTGAATTATAAAGTTTGTAAGTCTTAAGATTTTCTGGGGACACAGTGTTAAAGGAAGAAGTACATAACTAGAATTCATGGGCATGTTGATAGTTCAAGTGGTAGTAATAACAACAAATTACACATTTTCAATGTAGGTGAAAAAGTAGCTTACATAAAGAAAGCATGTGTTCCAGGCCACAGCAAAGCATTTCATACATAGTCATTATAGATTCCAGAAGCAATCAATTTATAATGAGATAAGTTCATACAAGAGCAATGCTGCCATGCCACTGAAATGTAATTCAACGATTCAGTATGTTCACGGAACTGCAGTGGACGAATGCATGCAGATTCGTTCCTTGCTGTACAGACATTTTTACACAAACATTCTTAATTGCTAATAGAAATAACATAGTCTTCTGTAACTTGATTTTCTTTAACTAAGTTCCTCGTGTCAGTAACACATTTGCAGCAGCAGCAGACTTCATCCAAGTTTTTGCCTTGTTGATTTTTGATCTTTGAAATTTATTCTGATGATCCTCCTAGCCTAAGTGCTTTCTTTTGCAGAAAACAAAGTAATCAGATTTCATGAGAGCTGGGTTATTGCACACTTGTATGTAGCTCTTGGAGGAAGATCCTAAAGGAAACAGAAGACTATAACATGCTCCAAATTCCCTTCAGGGCCCCTGGTTCTTTGTTTTAATCTTGAAACAGTCAGGACTTTTAGCCATTCTTCAGACATAAATAGGATGTGACATCAAATTCACTTCAAGGAAGTATGTTGTGGCTTTATACTAATCTCTGGTATAGCTATATATAATTTCTCCCACCTTTTATAAGCTTCCTCCCATATCATCAGTACTGAAAATTTAATTTAACAGAAGTGATAGCCTGTACTTTTTGGAAATTGCAGGAATAATCTAAATGAAATATTACACTCTCAATGAGCCATTCTGTTCTGAACTTCCCTATATTTGAGATTTACTTTTAAAAGGCTAAAATGGAAAAAAAATTGATGGTAACTGGGTCTGCTGGTAATGTTTATTATTGATTAAATAGAATACATTTCCTAGATATCACGCAAACTGTATTTTGCTGTTAAAACAAAAACCCCTTCTTGCAAATTCCCGAAAGACATATGCTGACATTTTTTCATTATGCAGAAGGAAGTTACATTAAATTCTGGCCACAATTTTTTCTGAAAAAATTGCATAAATATTTTTTCTTCTTTTAAGAATAGTTCTTCAGCATTTTTGTGTTATGCAAGTTTCATATGTCCTTAAAAACTGTTCCTCGGAGGTTACCTGGGGGATAGAATCTTTCTGTAGTTCCCAGATTGCTTAGTAAAAGGGAAAGACTGCTTTTTCCTCCTACCCCCAGGCTGTATATACATGAACCTTAAACAGAACACACACTGTAATACTCATGAGATATACTTGAGATCTATGGCTCTATGTTTGTATGTATGCATCTATGTACATTTTCCAGCAGACTGAGCTTACACAGAAGACCAGATTTCACATACAAAGTGTTCGGTGTTTTTGTTCCGCAGGCACCATGATCCTGACAAAGGTGTCAAATTAAAATGTTCTGTCATGCTCCACACTCCTGGTGCATTCCTGCTACCCCAGTACTCATGCTTGGTAACCTCACAGTGGGAAATGTTTCCCCTTACTGCAGTAAACTCATGTTCGAATGATTTAGTGATGTGCAGCTTACAATAGGGTTCTTCTCAACACACTTTGTACCTTTTTAGAGCTTGAAAGTAAGAAGATGAAAGAAGAACTAGAGAAAAGACAGAACAGTTTCATGCTCTAACATCTAAAACGTACTTAGAGGTTTTCCTGAAATGAAGTGTTTATAACCAGGATGTCATTAAGTATCCTTTGCTGTTACAACAGGGTAAGATTTTTGCATTTATATTCTTATTCTCTCATTGTTAGTCTTCTCTTTCAGGATGTTTCCACTTATACGGATATACAGTTTCACCATTGGGTTTTTTTGTATGTTTCCCCTAAATTCATAAGTGAAATTGTTTCAAGACAGTCTGATCCCATTTGTAGATTGCTTGCAAATGGTTTAGTTCAGATATTTTAAGTGATTGTGGGTCATTTATCTAGTTCACGTGGCATGAGTCTATTCCCTGAGTAGGTAATGCCTGGGTCACTACGGAGGTCTCACAGGGAAACTGAAAATGCCATTGTGAAAGATATACAGTGAGATGAGAATAATGGTTGAGGCTTCTTCCTGCCCACTGCCTTGGGAACAACTTTCTTTGCTACAATTTCTGATGTGCCCAGCTCCCACCATAAAACAAGCTGTTACCTTTTAGAAATAGAATAGTGAAAGAAACCTGGGAAAGAAATTGTAATTTGAACTCCTGTTTCCTTTATAATCAAGCAGGATAAAGTAGACTACTTGTGGTAGATACAGATACCTTTCTGAAGATGTGTTCTTTATGTACTTTAGAACAGCTACACACAGGATTACGTAGAGCTAACATTCAGGCAAGAGCTGTATGGTCTGATCGTAAATCCACCAAAATTGATGGTTTTCCCTTTAATCTCAGTAACATTTAAGTGAGGGTCCCAGCACCCCTTGAGCTCCAGAGCCACAAATTGTTTTAAAAGTTTCTTTTTAACAAAGTACATGCATAAATGTTTCCAGCCTTTAGAGTTTCAGAAGCGAAGCTTGAAACATTGATTCATACATATGGCTTCTCCAGAGAATACATGAAAGTACTGGAGACATGACTATTTTTCTGGAGACATGGCTGTCCACTCTTCTGGACCTATACTGCATCAAGTTTGTACAGTGGGGCAGGTGGGGAGGATGGAGGGGTGGTATATGTGATTTCAGAGCAGAAGGGGCAAGAGAAAGATGAAGACTCCAGGACTCTCAATTTAAATCTGCATGCACTCAGAAGGAGCTATCCAGTAGTAAATGGAGTTTCATTTGTGTGAATGCAGTGATTACATTAACAATTGCATATCTGAGATGATAGCACTTGTTGGAGCTCTGTCTATCACCTTATTTAAACACGTGATTCAAATCCCAGTGAAGCTGTAAGATTTATACTGGGATTTGCTTGAGGGCCTTCAGGGATTGAGTCTTACCTGATTTATTCCTGTGTGCATTAAAAAGCACTCTATTGTCAGTTGGAGATTCACAGCTGTTAAATTTGTCAGAACAGAATTTACTCCTATTGCTCTGTGGCAAACATTAATTAGATTTACCACTGACTCATCAGATCTCCTCTGACTTTTTTTTATCCACAGTGATAAGTTTATATCTTTCTAAATCAGAAGATAAAAAAAGTTTGAACTCCAGCAGGTGGGACAATCTTTGTTTTTTATATTTATTTTAACTCAAAGTTTCATTAGAAGTAGGATAATGCAGAGTTCAAAAGGCAAAGTCATTCGTCATGTTACTAAAATACCAAGGAAGTGGTTTTTTGAACTCACTGCTTCCTTCTGCAAAGGTGGGATGGAAAAATCAGCATGCATTACTCAGTTTTTATTAAAAACATGTGTTGCAAATAATACAAAGATAGAAGAGTGAAATGTCTCTTCTACTTCTTTATATAAATGGTACTTCTTTCTAAATAAGCAATTTTCCTGATTACAAGAAATCATCTGCAAGTCATCTGTCAGAAAACACATGTACATTATCACTGCACTGTGGCAGGGGTGGCTTAACCTGTACGCTTTTCCTATTTTTTCTGAACACATGAATCAAATTTAATGTTACAAAAGCTATGCTTTCAAATCATTCATAACAGTAACCCCCAAATGCAATGTACAATTGTAAATTCTGGTGCTTAATCAAATTTTGTGGCTTGTAAAAGACTAATATTTATCTGTCTCCAGAATTTCCACATCCATAACTACTTAGTTAAAAACAGGCATAGTAGTTTGCTTCTTCTGAAGTCTGTGTATATAATGTGCATGTAACAAATATAAGCACATTATTTTCCACTTTGTTTTACTTATATAAGTATATAAAAAAGACTATCTATTTGTCTCATATATCTCATATATAAGTAAAAGGAAGATTATCTATAATAATCTTGTATCGGTTGCTGAGAAATTTATATACCTTGTACTTTATAAGAATTCTTTTCTCATCTTTATGTATTAGGTGTGTAAGAGACAGATTTCTGAATTTGTTTAGGCAAAGTAGTCTGAGCTTAGAAATAAAAAACTCTATTTTTTTTTAGTATTCAGAGTAATTCAGTATCATAGCACCGGTAGGTCACAGATGAAATTGACCACAAGCCCAGGAAATCAAGAGTCATGGCAAATTAATATATGTCAATCAGCAGTAAAACTAATGAAGAAATGTAAGTTATAGACTGTTTAAAATAGCTCATTTAAAAACATTTTATTGCTATAATTACCAAATTCACAAAAATCTTTATTGTCTCAGGTCACTGGATGTAAAAGATGAAACATAAAAGGTAAGCAGATATGTCAGAGGTCAGATGAATAAAATTTGCAGTCTGACATACCCAATGCTATCCTAAAACAAATGAATTATTCCTGCTGAGAGATTTACAAAACATGAATATTTTGGTTCACCTAATACGCTAGATTTATGGGTTGAAATTTAGAAATATTTTGTTTCTTCTGCATAAATTCAAACTCATTATTTATTCTTAAAATTCTCAGAGTATTTAAAAAAAAGGACAAGTAAGGGCTGTACTCTAATAATGTCTTTCAAAAGAAAGGATGTTTTATGGGAAGGTATTCATAACAGGTTTCAGTGATGATCAATTCATCATGACATAGAGGTTCAAATGCAGACCATTTTGGTTTCTATAAGCCATGCATTTATTTTTTTGTTGTTTTTGTTATCTTCTGTAGCTGCTCTAAGCACAGCTCTAAGTATATTTGCAGTCATTACCAGCTGGGAATCTCATCCCAAGGTTCAGCAGAAAAAGCCGAAGTCCAAGTCAGAGAACTGAGCACTCTTAGGAATGATTCTTTCCATCCAAGAAGAGATGATGACCTCAATCCTTGATCACAATTTTCAGTGCATTATGACCTTATTATAGTCTCAGGAGTTGAGTGCAGTAATGGAGAGTTTCTGTGTTCTGGAGCCAGGTAAAATGTTTTGCACTAAAGTTTTCTGAAGTGACTAATTTGGGAGACTTTAGTTTTTGAATGCTGCTTGGAAAACTTCACCTACCTTTTATGCCAGTGCTACCAACTCTCTTGCCAGGTATTGAAGACACTAAAAAATATCCCAAAGAATCAGGGACTTAACCATAACATTTTGTTCTTAGTTTACACATTTGGCAATATATTCAGAATGGATTAAATATAAGCTCTTTGTAATGTCTGTTTGATAGCACTTGCAAAGTATTAAGATAACAGATAACTGTAACTTATGGCCCAAGAGGTAATCCAAAACTTTAGACTGTTTTAGCTCTGTGAATCTCAATTAGTAAAGAGGGATAAATTTTGCAGAAAGTACTGTAAAGTTAATTTTTCCTTATCTGGGAAATCTCTTCTACACTTCTTAGAAGCAAAGCACAGAAATCATAGTGTGACAGACAGGGAGGCTCAGATGTCCTCAGGTTCTCTTTCCAATTCTGATACTCTGTAGGTGTTGGAAACAGTCTCTCTTGAAAAACAAGGAGCTCTTCTCCATTGCTGATCTTTCCTCACAGACTGCTAAACACCCATCCCACAGTCTCCAGCAGCTGTGGATTCATGGAAATAGTTCATAGTCTGCTCCCAATATTACCTCCCCCAAAACCTTTCTTTCTAACAAGGCAGAAAATCCCCCTTTGTTGCTGTCCTGAAAAGAATTCAAGTCACTCCATAATCATTTCTACAATTCCCTTTCTATACCATGAAGGCACATCTAGGAGTATTGGAACAACACGAAGCAGATATTTTGAAATGCAGGACTGGGTGAGATACTCTTGATCTTAATTTTTCTGGCACATAAATGAGCTGCTCATCAAAATTCAGTGCATGATAAAAACAGCATGCCATGTAACAAAGTATTTTTCATCTTGATGTACATGTAAAGTTCTGCTGCATCACGCATTTTGGTTAAAAACTGTTGTCTAAAATCCTATGATTCAGACATTTCCATATCACATCTTCTAACAGACTGTTTCTAAAGTGTTGCCAATAAAAATGCTTCTTATAAGGGAAATATTCTCACAGTATTTCTAGGCAAGAGCTTTGCTGCTGGATAAGAGCTATTTCATTCATTCAGTTTTCTTTTAGTACTGCAAATGAGTTTGAGCCTATCAAAACCTGAGCATCTGCTTAGCTTCACTTTAGGAGTGTCCTACTAGGTGCAATGGAACCCAGCAGCTATGTGTGTCTTGTGTGCAAGTATAGTTGTGTGATTTATTGGACAAGGAAATGTTAAGCGTGTGAAGTCAATGACTTATGATTGTGCACTTCCTTTCAGAGAGTACTAAACAACATTGGATTAGGCCTTTATGTATGTGATGAGATTCCTTTATAAGAGTAAGATAAAATATGCCTTGATGCTGAGCTCTGTGTGGTGAACAATTTATTCTGCATATGTAGAGTCTGCTTTTCCTCACTCAGTACCTGTAGGCAGGTTGTGATTTTCTCAGACTAATTCCATATTATTTTGTTGAGGTTTTTGAAATGTTATGGATTGAACTTCAGTCTCTTTCTCAGCGATTAGTAGGAAGTGTGTTGGTAGATGAGTATAAAAAATTTCCTCATATTCATTGGAGAAATTCAGCACTGTTTTTGACATGAATACTTTTGTGCATAAGTGTAAAAGGTGTTTTTACAAGTAAATAAGTCAACAAGATAAAACTACTTTTCCACATTCATTCGTGACAATAAGACAAGATCATTGCAAAGTTTGCACTAATTAAATGCACTTTGTGATTGAAAACATTTAATTCCAACTAATATTTGCAGAATATACTTTTAACTTTTGAACTAGTCAGCAGTCATTTTGCAATGGAAGTGAGTTCAAAGCCTTAGTTCCAATGAAGTATTATGTCTCATTCAACAGGAAGAGTTATTTACCCTAGACTGTTGAAAAGAAATACAAAAAAAAGATCAATTTAACATCTGAGACATCTAGAGATCAAAAATCAAGACACAGAGATATTTCTTAAAGAACTATAGCACTGAACATTTCATAAAGAATTTTCTGATGCTTTCCAAAAGGTCAAAGCTATTAAAACACGTTGTATGTTTAATTCTAATTAATTTTAACAGCAACATTAAGTTATATAGTGTTTCTTAAGGCTTAATTGACTATTTCTAAGAGGATCATCCTTCACAATAGATAAAAATTTTGGTTTACCCACACTAGAACAAAAAGCGGGACAAAGAAACCCTTCCTACTTTTCTTGTGCTAAGTTCATCTACTATTGTATGAGAAATAGTTTTGGGCAAAGGCTCAAGAAAGCTGGTGAACAGACTTTGTATTTTTAGACTGCGAGTGTTAATGTAACTGCAAAACAATGCATTATACAAGTAACTAAATAGGACACAGACATTGGAATATACAAATTATCCAAAAAGGGGACCAAGGACATCAAAAAATTATTTTACAGATGACTCTGGAGAGGAAATTAAGTATTTTCATATGACAAAAATAGAACAGAATAAGCATTTGGAAATAATGAAAATACTACAGTATTTGCTTGCAATATCCCTGCAGTGCTTCCATGAAATGGATCAGCGTTTCTGTCTGTTCTGAACTACTGTATATGACTGCTTCGTCTGGCTTGTAAAAATGCAGGTCAGGTGGGACCAGGTTCAGGTGGTTTCCCACATGATGTGAACGACATAGAAAATGCGTGGCTCTTGGGTGTTTTATTCATGAAACTTCTAAGACTGTAAGAAAGTTTTCAGCTCCATCAGATCAACCCAGAAGCCAGTCCTCTCCCACAATTTAGATTTTAGTGTGTTGTAAGATGTGTCTGTAAGTATGCACATGCAAATTGTGACAAGGATATAGAGGATAAAAAATAACTTGTGATAAAACTGAACTTGGTATCTGTGAATCAGTTTATACACCATACAGTTTTATTTCAAATAAAGTACCCACTCCATTGACTGGTATTCTTAGGATGATAACAATAAGGAGAAGGAGATTCTGACACCTGTGTGACTACAACTCAGGTGTGAGCCAGATGAAGAATATCTTCTTAGTACATAGATTGCACTTTTGGGGTTTTTCACAGTGCCTGTTGAACTCAGGTGTCTGCTGTGAGGCTAATGTAATCACAGAATCATAGAATCATAGAATAGTTTTGCATTGGAAGGAACGTTTAAAGGTCATCTAGTCCAGCCCTCCTGCAATGAGCAGGGACATCTTCAACAAAATCATGTTGCTCGGAGCCCCATCCAGCCTGACCTTGAATGGTTCCAAGAATAGGGCGTCTACCATCTCTTCTCTGGTCAAACTGCTCTAGTGTTTCACCACCCCCACTGTAAAAAATCTCTTCCTTATACCTAGTCTAAATCTAGCCTCTTTCAGTTTAAAACCACTACCCCTTCTCCTATCGCAAAGGGCCTGCTAAAAAGCCTGTCTATGTCCTCCGTATAAGTCCCCTTCAAGTACTGAAAGGTCGCAATAAGGTCTCCCAGCAGCCTTGTCTTCTCCAGGCTGAACAGCCCCAACTCTCTCAGACTGTCCGCATAACAGAGGTGCTCCAGCCCTCAGATCATTTTTGTGGCCTCCTCTGGACCCGTTCCAACATCTCCATGTCTTTCCTGTGCTGAGGGCTCCAGAAATGGACGCGGGAATCCAGGTGGGGTCTCACCAGAGCAGAGGGGCAGAATCACCTCCCTCGACCTGCTGGCCATGCTGCTTTTGATGCAGCCCAGGATACGGCTGGCCTTCTGGCCTGCGAGTGCACATTGCTGACTTGTGTCCAGCTTTTCATCTAGCAGTACCCCGAAGTCCTTCTCAGCAGGGCTGCTCTCAATCTCTTCATCCCCCAGCCTGTATTGATAGTGGGGGTTGCCCCGAACCATGTGCAGGATCTTGCACTTGGCCTTGTTGAACCTCATGAGCTGCACACAGGCCCGCTTCTCAAGCTTGTCCAGGTCCCTCTGGGTGGCATCCCATCCCCCACGTGTGTTGAAGGCACCTCTCAGCTTGGTGTCATCTACAAACTTGCTGAAGGTGCACTCGATCCCATTGTCTATGTCCTTGATGAAAATATTAATCAGCACAGGTCCAAATACGGACCCCTGGGGGACACCACTTGCCACTGATCTCCATCTGGACATGAATCTGTTGACCACTACCCTCCGGATGTGACCATTTCCCACCAATTCCTCAGCCACTGAATAGTCCACCCATCGAACCCATATCTTGCCAATTTAGAGAGATGGATTTGTGAGGGACCATGTCAAAGTTCTTACAGAATTCTGGATAGATGACTTCCTGTCACCATTTAGCACAGGGCATCAATAAACAGAGCAGCAGATTCTCTCTATTAACCACAGCCCCTTCCACCACAGGAAGGGAAAAAGGAGGAAAAGGGAGATAACCTACAGACTGAATTTTAAAAGTTTTACTAATGACATAATAATACTAGTAATAAGATTAAAAAGAGAAATAATGCAAAATATACAAAACTGATACTTATTTTCCCGGAGCTGGGTGCCGGGGCACTGGGGTCCCGCCAACTGCTGCCAGGCAGCATCAGGCAATCCCGGACTGGCCTCTGCAGTAGATAGGAACTGGACTCAGGAAAGCATGGCTCAGAATCTGGATCAGGATTGCAAGCAGGACAAGGAGCAGGGTCCTCCTCAGAAGCTGGCCATGAACAAAGAGAGCAAGACCTTCATGATCCCCCAGCTCCATACTGAGGATGATGTGTTCGGCATGGAATACCTCGCTGGTCAATATGTGTTCTGCCCACCCCTCCCTGCAATTATGAGCCTTTACAACTCCTCATTTGCAGAAACTAAAAGATCTATCAGTGACCTTGTCTGCTTTTTAATTATAAACATGGGCCTTTTTTGCGTTCCTTTCCTACCATTATCTCAGTATAACTATAAACATTAGATGTTCTCAGCTTTGGAGTGGACACGCTCCGTAAAATATGCAGCCAGCTTCAGAAAAATGCAGTTTCTTAGAGGAACTTAGTTGTAAGGAAGATTTGCTAAAAGAAAATCTATTCTCTATTAACCAAAACCAGGACACACCCGTAGCTCTTCCTTTGTCCACTAGTGTAGTTACTCCACCATAGAAAGCCAGTAGGTTGGTCAGGCAGGACTTGGCCTTGGTGAAGCCATGCTGGCTGTCTCAAATCACCTCCCTGTCCTCCATGTGCCTTAGCAGAGCTTCTAGGAGGATCTGCTCCATAATCTTCCCAGGCACTGAGGTGAGGCTGACAGGTCAGTAGTTCCCAAGGTCCTCCTTTCTACCATTTTAAAAAATGGGTTTAAAAGACAATAAATAGAAAGACAGCTAGGAAGATCTTTGTTTTCCAGTAAAATTATCCAGATATGAAATAGCAGGTAAATCAAACAGGTATTAGAAAACAGTCAAATAATTCATGGAATTACTTAAGACACACATTCTTTTTAAGTCATAAATGGGAATTTTACAATTACTTTGAGAATATATAACAAAACTTACAAATTAAATCTACTTGGAACCACTTGTGTAATCTTTGAAGTTATTCTAGTGGCAACAGGACTTCTATTGGTATATTTTGATGATCTTACAATGGTGTAATTAGAAAAGTTCTCGGTCCATTTGTCACCTTTAGTTGCAAATGTATTTGTTTCACTACAAGTCACATCAGCACGCGTATATAGAATTCACTTGTGCTTTCTTGTATATACAGAATGATAAGAAAAAAAGTAAATATTTGAATAAAAAAAAAGTAATGTAAAAAAAGAAAAGCATAAAAATAAACGCTGCTTTAGAGTAAACAGACAATGAAGAAGCCATACTCTGCTGCAGTACAGGAAAAGGATAGCACAGGAAATGGATGGCATCAGATTGTTTTAAATGGCATTTCATTTATCTAAATGTTCTTAACTATGAGTTTTAAGATGGACCTAAAATTAATTTTAGAAATCAAATGCTATAACTAGAAGCACTCAAGCGCTGGAGGAAGAAGGGCTGCAGAGGGGGAGGAAATAAGAGGGAATTGCTCCATGACTGGACTGCAAATAGCTTTTGAATCAACAATACAGTAGCAATGAGACAGTGGTCCTTTTTTATTTTGCTTGGTTTTGAAAATCATAAAAATAGATTATGAATAAGCCTCTTGTAAGCCAAAAGTTACGTTGCAACAGCTGCATTATCCTACCAGTACCTACTAGTTTTGTCAGATCTCTTCACAACTTGCTGCTAATATCTCACAGGTGCTAAGAACGCATCTCAGATTCCTCCTTTAGAGATGATATCTTCTGTGATATTTTCAGCTTCTACCTTTCATTTCTCACATTTACATCTTAATGACAGGAAAGTTGTATGGAAGCAATTCATTTTACAAAGCAATAAATTAAGGTCTAGTACACATGCAGTTTCCTTTATTGTTTCAAGACATATGAAGCTTTTATAGACCTTTGAAAACACAGCCTTAATCATGGGATTTTCTTTGGAATTTTGAATTTGTTACACAATTGTAAGCAATACAACTCTCATATCAAAAACAATCCCCAATGCTTATATTCTTTTATGAAACACATCTTTGAAAGGCCCATCCTTGCAACTTTTACAGTTGTATGCTTTTTAGGAATGATGGCAGGTACAATGTTCATGACTAGCCTATAGAAATGGGGCCAAATCTGCCTACATTTTAATTACTGATTGTTCAACTTCAGCATAATGTGACACCTCTCATCAGGTTTGGGGGTTTTTGTTGGTTTTTTTTTCTGTAAACCTGGTTTATACTTGGTCTGTATTTTTGATGTAAAATAAATGTCTATGGGAAAAATCTGAAATGCTAAACAGCAGAATGGAATTAGTATTTAAAATGCTAAAGAAGAGAACCCTAGGGTATTTCATCTGATATATGTCAGAGAAAAATCAGTTTTCTTATCAACTTAGCTATTTGGAAAGTGAAATAATTAACATTAAAGTCTCTTAAAATAAAGGGTGGAATTTAAGACAGCATGATTTGGAACTTATTTTAAGTAGTGTACAATCTGTGAGTTGATTTCCTCTGTTTTCTATTATTTAATCATTGAATTCGTATTGCTCTCTATTGATTTCCTCTTTATATTAAACTAGTACCTGAAATTTTGTAATACAGACCTTTTCATTCACTAAATTAAAATGTTGAGTCTATTCCAGATAAGGCACTGTAAAGTCAGACGAAAATCAAAATGCAAACTATTTTAAATAAATAATTATATTTGGAAAGTTATGAGTAGTTTCAAACAAGTTCCCTAGGTAAGCAAAGGCCAATGCATAGCCGAAAAGAACCTTATTCTCCAGCTATGGCTGAGTTTTTGTTGTGCTACAGAGGAGTGAAATGCCAGTTTTTAGATAGACAGCTTCCAATATGCAAGAATGGCCTTGAAAGACAGAAGCATTGACAGAGGCTGACTGCCCGTGTTGGTGGTTCAATTTAGAAAGCCCAAAGTAGGCAGTCTGTTCTCCTGAAAATTATAATTTCTTGAGGAGTAAAAATTTATAAAACTATCAAAGTTCAGGAAGTTTGAAAACTGTTTCTCCTCACCTTAGACATATCATCAACATGATATACACCCATATATCAGGCACAGCACATTCTGCACCTGCAGGAGTCTGGTAAGAAAAGTAACATTTCATTCTTCTATGCTTTCCTAAGTATTCTAAGTGCCAAAGTATAACAATAGATGCAAGAATACCAAGTTCACTACCATCTTCATGGAGAGAGGAGGAGGAGAAAGGTTAACATGCACATGAAGTTGTAACACTGATTTCTGCTTGGGAGCAGGGAGAACAACACCCTTATCTTGGGAGCCGGTAGAAAGATAGGATTCCCCTTTCCTGAGGAAGATGTTCAGCTGCTCTCTGTCACCTCGAGGGCAGAGAAAGGAGGCACTTCCTAACAGCTAAAAGTCAACATCAGATGAAATTTCATAGATGACTGGTTCTCATTTTAGATATCACTTATATATATATACATACATATCACAAACAGTACCTCACAGCCATTATAAACATGTCACAGGTGTTCTTCCATGTGCTTCTAATTGAATTAGTTTTAGAGTAGCAGGGAAATGTATCTAAGTAATACTGAGGGTTAGTTTGTGTTGGGTGTGTGTTTTTTTTTTTTGGGG
>Ga0065711_1031175_pt1 | contig 30357 bp, 16 predicted proteins | sample Hoacrofraction12_FD_59098 | JGI IMG/M metagenome (GOLD analysis project Ga0065711, IMG submission 59098) | Hoatzin crop microbial communities from Cojedes, Venezuela - Epithelial fraction 12 v2 (version 2) | ecosystem: Host-associated > Birds > Digestive system > Esophagus > Crop | place...
GGCCGCGCGGGCAAGGCGCCGAGGAGCGGCTTCAGGCGGCCTGAGGCCGTCAGGCGGGTCGGGCTAGAGCGGCGCCATGCCATAGAGAGGAGCTAGAGCGGCTCCCGGCCGCCCCTCGGCGGAGCGCGGGAACGGCCGAGCTGTGGCGGGGAGGACGGGGCTGAGGGCGGCCCGCGGTGCCGGGTGGGCCCGGCGGGTGCTGGGGGGTTCCCTGAAGGCCCGGGGGGGCCCTTGTAGGTCTGGGTGTCCTGGGGAGGGTCCCTGGGGGTGCGCTGGAGCTCGGGGGCAACAAATCCCCCTTGGAAAGCACAAGCAGGCGGGGGCAGGTCTGGGTTTTCCCTGAGGAGTCCCTGAGCCCGGAGGCCAGCCCAGGGGCCGAGGACTTGCAATGTAGGAACCAAGTGAGTAGTGGGAAGTGCTGAAGTACACCCGGGCCTGTGATTACCCCATAAACCTACTAAAGGGTGCCTTTTCCTGAGGCAGAATGGCCTGCGGCAGCAGGGCGGGTGGACATGTGGTGGCACTGCAATGGAGTTAGACGAGAAATTGCAGACTGCAAGGTATTTCTGTTATAGCAAAAAAGTAATTTCAGGTGTGATCGGAAACTCCATCTGTTAATCTTCCTGTAATCAGTGATGTGATTAATTGTATTTGGGAAATGGGTATGAGTGCAAAACTTTTGTGAACGGGAATGTGTAAAAAATCCATTAACGTGCAGTTACAGTTTGGGTCGTGTATGAACCTGCGTCCACGTCGTGTCGGCAGTCAGCCTGATTTTGTGATGGATCGTGCTCGCCTTGGCTTACGTCTGCTCTATGTCTCTGCGTTTGTTTCAGCGGTGTTGCAACAGGAGATGGCAGAGTTCCCAACTGAGAGCGTGGCATGCCAGTGTGAGAAAAAGATATGCTTTATATTCTCCTTACCCTAGTGGTTTCCTTCAGAAGTGTGAATATTGCCGCCCCTGTGCTCATTCTAGCTGAACAGTGTACTTTCATGTTTATTTCTTCGTTCCATAGGCACAGAAATTCTTTGTCATTTTGTCAGTTTGTCTCTCTTTCCAGAATATGTTTTTTTCTTTGCTGGTAATTCTTGTTATGGACTCATTCTTGTTCAGTATTATCCGTGTTTTATGCTTGGCTGGCTGCAAGTTTGGGTCTGAGTGTGGATTTCTGGGAGATATGTAATCGCTCTCTTTCATCAGCCTCAAGCTTGCTTTAAACTACCTAATTTCTTTCAGTTTTCCATAGCTTTTATTTTTTTGTAGTGTCGTCTGGGATACTTTGTCCTTTTCACCCCAGATTTGCCTTAATTACAAAGTCATTTGGTTGTTTGTTTTTGTGTCTGTGTCTGCAATTGTGTCACGTTAGTAGGCTGGTATTTCCTAAACTACTACAGTTTGTTTGGGGATGGAAATTATATGCAAAATAGAAATATCGGCATCTCCACTCTATAATCTTGCCTTAATTTTCTTGCTTATCAGGTTGATATCAGTAATTAATGCTCCAAAAACTTACAGTGTTCCTTGGTATTGGTTCATGCAAGATCTTCTCTGGTTATCACTGTATTTTGAATGCCGTTAGTCCTAGTTTTCTTTCAAGTCCCCAGCCATTTGGTGTGCGATACTCTCTGTCTTTTCTGCAACTGGCAAGTCAATAGCAGAGCTGATCTGTTTTGATTCATATCGTGAGGATGCTACAGGAATTGAATAATGTCGGTTGTGCAGTTGCTGTGCATTTCTGTCTTTTACTCTGGAGAAGGCAAATAGCCGAATGAAGACGAGAGGGCGATTCTGAAAGACGAGGAAGGGGACCAACCATAGCAAGGAAAATGTTGAGGTGGCACAGATCAGAGACGTGGGCTGGCGTGGAGTAACGTGGCTGAAGGAGTAAATTTTGTAGAGAGAAATGACTTGAGCTGTGCAGGCGGGAGGACAGCGCGTTCTTTCCAGCTCAGTTGGTTTGCGTCCTTGCAGCTTGCAGAGTGGAAAGGACATTGAGAAGCAAGAGGTGAGAAGCCAGGAGGAACTGCTGCACGTGCAGAGTGTCTTGCTACAGCTTTTCTGACTGTTGTTGGTGGTATTTTGTTCCATGCACCCAAAGGAGGCCGGTGTCATTGCAGGGCCACTTTGCAAGGTCACAGTAATCAGGAGAGGATTCTGATGACTGAAAGAGAGCAAACATCATACACTCATTCAGGAAGCATAAGCAGAAGGGTTGGGGAACTCTGAGCCACTCTGTTTAGCTGGGGTGTCTGGGAGGTGATGGCACACCTTCTCCTGGAAACTGTTTTAGGCATGTGAAAGACAAGAAGGTGATTGGGAACAGCCAGCATGGATCTGACAAGGGCAATCATGCCTAACCAACCTGATTGCCTTCTGTGATGGGACTGGCTTAGAGAACAAGGGCAGAGCAGTGGCTGTTGTTTACCTTGACTTCAGCAAGGCCTTTCACATGGTCTCCCATAGTACCATCTTACCAAACTGGCGAGGTATGGATTGGGTAAATAAATTAGGTCAAAAATTGCCTGGGCTGTTTGGCACAGGTGGTGATCAGTGGGCTAGCACACAGAGCGTACAAGAAAAGACTGAGAAGACTGTGATTGTTGTCACACAATAATTTTAGGAAAATAAATGCTTTGGTCCTTAGAGAAATAAATACTGTGCTCCTTAAGAAATATATTTATTCTGGTGGAAAGAGGAAGCCAGACTGGTTGTAGAAAACAAGTTAAAAATGAACATTGAAGTTCTGGGAGGTTATACACAGTCGGGGGTCTTTAAAAACCTTGTAATTGAAAGCCCTTTTTTATTCACTGGTTGAAACACTCATTAATGACAGTCCCTCCCTTACAGTCCAGGCAAAGTCAACATATCTCCAAGTTCTTGGTGATTTCTTTGAGGCATGTTTGCCACTGGAACTTTATTCCCTGGGTGCTGGAGCTGTTTCCTCTTGTCTCATAGTGGTCTTCTGGCAAGTTAGGTTTTCATCTGCGTTTTAATTCATCTTGGACAAAGTAACTTAGTGGAACATGTACACTTTGATACACAGTAGGTTTTTTTCTAAAGTGAGAAATTTATGGCTAAAAAAACCCACCCTGGGTCTTCAACCAAGTATCCTTGAAACATTCTAATTACAGATGATTGAGTTTCACAGCTCACAGGCAAAGAAAATCTGTTTGGTTTACTTTATTAGATTTCTTATAAGAAGTTCATACAAAACCAAATGTGCACATATATACTCTGTCAATACTACCAACTGCAATTTATTAAGTTTTATGAATTTTTACCACTAGGTCACTGTATTGTTAAATAGACATTGAATGCAGGATCGATGCTAAAGATGGGAAGGCTAATTTTCAAAGTAAACAATCTCGTCTTTCTCTTAATAAGTTTATAAGGGGCATTTTTGAGGAAGTCTTAATTAATCATGGGCCTAAAAGCTCTGTTAATGCCGTTGTGTTTTTCTAACAAGGAAATAAGAAAGGGAAGGTATTTGGGCATAAGCTGTAGCTCGCACTGCTGTTTCAGTCTTCCCTGACTGCTGCAAAGCCCCTCAGTCAGTCATTGTAATCCAGACCTGGAATTGGGAACGTGTTTTGGGGATATAGCTTGTTGCTTTGTGATGAACTTGGAGGCCCTGGGAGAATCTCGTGGTGTTGACAGCCCCTGACAGTAAATGTCACATGAACTCGGAGGGAGCTCGGAGCCTTCTGGTGACTGCTATGAGAAGAGACATGGTGACAGAAAACCTGATTGATGAGCCATGCCACAAGTAGAGGGAGTGCTATGTGGTGATTGCCTATAATTGAATGGTCCACGGAAGTTATTTCTGGGTTTCCTATGAACGGTGACACACTCCAGAACTGTTTTCACAGGGGAGGCCTGCAGATTTTTAACCTGGTACTCAGCAACTCCCTGTTAACGCAGCGTTAACAGACTTTAAAACTTAACGGGCTATTTTCGCTTCATGCCTAGCATGGCAATTAAACAAAGGACAACCAGAGATGGTCAGTCATGCAATTACCTTTAGAAACATTCCTTTGACAGTTTTTGCCTCCTCTTTTTAGTGCCTTCTCCTCGTGGCTCAGTTCTGTGATCTGACAACGCGGAGGCCATTATCAAGGTTCTTCCCGATTCTGATGATACGCTCCTCTGACACGGGCTTGTCGCAGCCATGTTAAGCAACGCGGTGATGCTCCTGGCGTTGAACGGGAACGTGAGACGTTATAGCCCACTCGCCCAGCAAAGCATCTGCTCACACTGACCAATTAAATTGGCTTCTTTCTCATTAAAACCCTTGTGCAGACTCTGGTATGTCACAGATCTTTAAAATCTCCATTATGAATTCCACTTTCTTCTGGATATTTTTAGCTTATACTTGAAGAACTGATTATTGTCTCTTACACTTAAACATATCAATTTCGGCTTCACAGACATCTCCTCTGGGCCATATTCAAAGACCTGAGCTGACTTGAGCTGATGAATCCGTAGGGAGGATTTCAGCACAGCTCTAAGCGCTTGGACATTGGAGCCGTGCAAGGAGAAAGAGAGAGAGAAATTCAAGCCCCCCTCCCCCCCTCCCCTTCCCCTTTGGTAAGTCAGGAGCACATCCCTTACAGATTTACTTGGTTGTGCCAATTTAATGTGATTTCTTCTGAGGGCCAGGAACCACTCAAGGAAGGCTGACAGGTTTTATCAACAGAATGGAAACTGAAGTGATAAGGTGAGAGTTATTGACCTGATAACTAACAAACAGAAAACTTCAGCGTCCCTCGAGCTAAATATTGCGCTCAGCAGGTAAGTAAAAGATGCAACAGCTGTGGTCTTGTCACTGAGTGAGAGTGTGTTTTAGTGTAGAGGAGCAGGAGGTGAACTGTGAAAACAAACACATTCGGTTTGCTACAGACTATTTCCCTCTATTACTTTTAATGAGAGCTAAACTCCAAAATGCACAATGGGACAATAATATTTTAGATAGAAAGAACTCTTCATACAGCTCCTAAATTCTAGACACCCGGTTGTAATTAAAATGATTGCTTGCATGTTATTAATAGCTCGCCGGTAGTTTAAGGCTGTGATCAGGTATGGCACCAATTGATATGAGCTCCTGCACAGCTGAATGAGAAGTAGTGCTGTCCTTGAAGGAGCTGAGTTAACAACCTGAACCCACAACGCTCAAAGGAGTTTAAAAAATGAGAGAAATGTAAAAGGGTGAGAGGAGCTGTGTTAAAATGCATCACTATAGAGGCTGGCAAGCAACATGGCTGGATTGCCATAGTCGTATGTTAGTAAATGCTGCCTAAGTGGTTTTTAATTTTAGTTCTGAAATTGTAGTGTGAGGTGGGCAGATGAGAAAGGAAGTGAGACCTCTAATGAATTAGGATTTAGAAGTGATGGAAACAAAAAGTACCGCAAGTACAGCAGTCTTTTGTTCCTCCTTTTTCCCCTTCTATTTTTTCCTGAAAACATGCTGGGATTGTGTATGAAACCTAGCTGTCGCAATTCTCACACATCCCTTGAAATTCTTGTCTGACAGCATACGAAGGCTTCAGCAGCTGAACAAAAAGGCACACGACAGAGCTCTTGTACGATGTCCGTCTCCCCTTTCTGGCAGCCGGCCTGCTCAGTACAATTGGGAAAGACAAATGGCAAGTGATCACTTCCTATTCAACTTCTGCATGCTGACTTTGTTTTTCAGATGGAAGCAGTTCTGTACTACTTACCATGTTTGTCATTCTGCCACGTATCTTTTCTTTTACCTGTTACAGTTTCTTTTTTTTTTGTTTCTGAGATGAGAGTAGGAGAACTGCCCTTCGTATTCGAGAAGCAGATGCACCATGAATTCATACAGTGGCAAAGTTATACTGTCTTCCTAAGAATTCTGAAATGTTGGTTTTCTTTTGTTGACTGCTATTGAGCAGTGAGGTGATATATTAATAGAACTAGCTATTATAATGTCAAGATGCATTTCCTAAATTGTGCAAAGTAGTTCAGAGCCCATCGCTCTATGTGTAAAGTTAGTGTTACTTTTCGTGGATAACCAGATTATAGTTGTCAGGGCTGAAATTTATCTTCCCCTTTATCATGAGGCTGCTCAGTGTCATTAGATCCTTAAGTTTTTGTAGTAAATTTTACCCTAATTAATTTAGCTTTTATCAGAAATCATCTTCACTATTCCACCTACTTTCCAGATCACATCTGAACACATTGAGCACCATGGACCTTAATCCCCATGGGACTCTACTGATGATCATCTTCCACTGTGAAAACTCATCCTTTAGTCTTACCTTCTTTTCCCAATATTAAACTATTATTTAACGCTGTGAGGTCCTTACCTGTAGTCCCCAGCTGTTTAGTTTATTTAAAAGCCTTTGATGAGACCTTCAGTGTCTGAGGTTTCTGGAAGCATGGGGGTGAGTTGGAAATACAGGGAAAATTTCTCAGCTGGATCTCTGTTATTTGTATACTCTTGACTCCTTCAAAGAATTCCAGCAGATTTAGGAGGCTCAGATTCCTTACAAAAGTCATGTTTACTTTTCCTTAATGTGTTACTTTTTATTCATGCATTCATTAATTCTGTTCATTACTAGACCTTCAGCCAATATGACCAATATGGACATTAGACTTAGTGATCTGTGGTTTCTTGAATTGCCACGGGATTTATTTTTAAAAACTGATTTCTTATTAGTTACCTTCCAGTCCTTTGACAATCCCAGCAATTTTCAGCAAAAGGTTACATGCTAAGGGTATTAGTTCAGATGATTCGTATTTAACATTCTGTAAAAATCTTGTATGAATGTACTCTGCGCCCAGTGATATGTTGTTACTCCTTTTGTCTGGTTTGTAATCTACTCTTAACAACCTGAAATTAAGACAAGCCTTCTGTGAATGCCGTATGAACAAGGTGCTGGTTTGAGAATTTATCCGAGATTCTCCAGGTGAACAGAGATTTTGGAAAAAAAACGAGTTTGGGATTTTTTTAAGATGGCATTATCTTTTCTGAGTGCTTCTTTCATACCTGTATAGCTCACTGGCTCTTGCAATCTTCTTGCTCTTGACGTGTTCAAGAAGGATTTATTACATTTTTTTTATTTCTTTAGCAAACTGCTTCTAAACTCTTTCTTCAGTCTATGTTATTGTGCTTTTACATTTAGTCTGCCAGAATTTATGTTCTTTTTAGTTTTCCTTTTTCAGACACAACTTCAGCTTTTTGCAGGATACCTTTTAACTTCCAACAGCCTCCCTGATCCTGCTGTTTTATGATGCTAGCTTTTTGTTTTTCTCTCAAGTCTGTTTTTTGACAGGTTATATGCATTTGCTTTGAGCCTCCGGTATAGAATCCTAACATAGTCTACCTGCCATGTGAAAACATTTTACCTTTCTGGCTGCGACTCTGAGCATTTTTTTAAACAAATTTCTTCATTTTTTGGATTCCCTTTTTCTGTAATCAAGCATGACCACTGCATTTGCCAACATTTCATAGTATGCAGTCATGAATTAGATAAAAAGATTAAGGTTTTTGGCCTAGTCCAGTCTCTAGAAAGGCTAGCAATACCAGCCATTAACATTTCACTAATGTTAATTTAACTGATTTCATTATCTGAGAAAGGGGGAAGGAAGTGGCTTGCCAGGGCTGGAGATGGTGGGAATTCCTGCCCTGGAACAGCAGCTTCTCTCTCCAACCTACAACATATAAAATGACAGGTAATTGGGAAAAAAGAAATCTGGTGTGATTTGTCACCACATCACTGAAGTTTGATACTAACTAGCTTGAGTGTTTTTGGGCAGAAGCCGTCCACACTGTGCTGGTGGAAACCAGAGCGAGACAGCAGAGTCATGCTGACAACGTCCGGTTCTCACATTAGCGGACGCAGGAATGATCCGGTATGCCAAGAAGCCTGGAAGGACAGTACGTGAATGCAAGTAATTCTTCAGTGTGGTAGTGCCAGAGAACGAGAGCTTTGACTGCTTCATGACTTCAGTTTGCGTATAACAAAATCTTGGATAAGGTCTGACCACAAAAGGACTAAGACTGCAGATGGCAGAGACTGGTCTGCTAGATGATTCTTTTTGGGTCTCTCCAATTCCAGGCCGCTCCTTGCAATAAGTAGTAGCTGCCTACTGACAACTCCAAAGGTGCTCTGAAGCTGGTGGGGATAAGCAGGCTTTGCCAAGCAGCTGCTGCACTTCAGTGTGTGACTAACACTTGCTTAGCAGTGAAAAACGTTTACTCTGAGGTTGAAAGGCACCACCACTCAGCTACTGCAAAATACAGTTAAAGCCAGGGTAAACCAAACAACGCCGGTTACAGTGCAACTGCTGGCTAGCGCTGACTGCTTAGCAACACTGAGAGTGATATGGATACAGATGAATTGACTGTTTTCTGAGCAAGTTGGATAGGAACAGGTGCAATTAGCTGCTAGCTGATGAAAAGGCATAATTATTAATATAATTGTAGATATAATAGACCAGGAATTATTCAGTAAAAGTAAGAAAGCCAATGTTACAAAGAAGGTAATCAGAATGGAAGAGAAAATGACAGCAGTGTGATTTCTTGAGAAGAAATGTAAAGGATTAAGATGATAAATCTGAAATCTTACGGGGTTTCTACTCTCTGACATATCAACTTATATCATATGTTGTACCTTATATACCATATCAATTTAACAATGGTGTAAGGATACACAGAGCTAACAAGGTCTGTGGCTTGTATAATTTCTGGTTTCATATGATGTTAATTTAACTAATTGTATGCCAGTGAAGTTGAGCTGTATTTTCATGAATCTCAGAACCTGCACAGCTCACAAGGGTCTTTGTTCTCCTTCCAGCAGTACTACAGCACAAGCATTTAATTGGATGGATTCTGTGGGAAGTTGAGCTGTAGCTGGTTCTGATCAATATTGGTAACTGATTATAATTATTTGATAAGGCAGCACTGCTTTCCCTTGGCACCCTGAGTGAGTAATTGTGACTAAGAAGTGGGTATGTCAATCAGTTGCTCGCCTGGCCACTGCATCTTAAGCTGTTTTCCATGCCCACTGGAGAGGTGGCTGGAGATAACAGGCTGAACTACACTAACAGAGGCATTAGGAATATGTAGTTAATTATAGGGTGTATAATCACTGAAATGAGTAATCTGGGGAAGATTTTAAGTACATCTCTTCTGATTTCAGAATGGACGTAAGGTAGTGCTGGTCCTGCTTTTGTGCCAGGGGTTGGACTGGATGCTAATGGCAGCAGCAGTGATCTGGAGTCTTCTATAAGAATCTGGAACTGAGAGGCCCAAGATGTATACGATTTTTCCTGAAGTTGTAGCAGTTTCTAAAGTTATGGCAGTGGAATGGGAGACTGGCACCACAGTTCTAATCTAGATTCTTTGAGACTGAGAGTAGTGGTACCAAATGATTACAGACCCTTTTGCCCATTGCGCTGGTTAGAAAGGAAAATCAAGACACAAAGATTTTATTGAATTACTATTTGAGAACTAATCATTAAAATGGCTTTTGATTAATGAGTTGCAAGTCAAGCTGGTTCAGCAAATAGCATTTTGATAAGGTATTTGCAAGACAGATAGTCTTAAGGTGGTAAGATGAACATACAACACTGTAACCTTAATGCTGATGTTAATGCAGAAATGATGTAAATGCACGCGAGCAATTACTGTATGAAGTCACTGGGGTGCCTCAAGACAAATTGAGTACAGACAGACTCTAATTGGCTGAACACAGAATCATTGAAAAGTGAAGCTGAAAGAAAGCTCAGCTGATCACTTGGTCCATCTTCTTCTACAACAGAATCAGATCTGCTTATGACATTCTTGGCATATGCAGAACTGTTGTTTCTCTTCGATTTTGTACCAGGCTTTTGTCTGCTACAGGACTGTCACTGCACCAGTCCTGACTCTGTCAGTACTGTTATTGCATCTCTCAGTGTTCTTTCTTTTGAGCACCTCCTGTTCTCACTGTCTTGACTCAGATCATATTTTCCAGACCTCTAGCCATTATTGTTATTCTTCCTGCTTAGCCTGTCAACCTTTCTTGAGGAGCAGTACCCAAGACTGGACGTGCCTCTGCACTGAGGCATTATTAATACTGAGTACAGCGAAAGGACCTGCAAGATTTCTTGCAGGTAACTCTTCTGTTAGTGTATCTGTGTAGTGTTTTCTCTTTGCTCAGGACAATAACCCCTGTTCAGCTTGTGATCTATCAAAACCTTCAGATCTTTTTTTTTTTTTTTTGACTGCTTTCTGCCAAGCTGATATCTGTCCTGTATTTGTGCGCTTTAATCCTGCCTAAGTTAAAATGCTACACTTTTTACAATTGAGATGACTCCTATATTTATAGACAACTTGTCCAAGTTGTCAAAAGTTTTTAATACTTCTATCCCCCATGTGTTTGTAGCCACTCTTCACAGATTTAATCTTGGCAGATTTAATAACCACACAGTCCATTCCCTCATCCAGGCTATCAATAAAATATTGAATGGAAACAGCTGAGTAACCATTCAATATGTCCTTTAAATTGCACACTGAACCCTTGGAAACTACTCAGTGTGCGGATTCCAACCAGATTTGTGTCGTGACTTCAACCAGGGCATTCTTGCCCTCACGAATGTTGTGTGGGACAATCTTAGGAGTCTCAGTGACATTGAGGTATGTGGTATCTGCTGCTTCTTCCCTATATACAAAGTCTCATCCATTGGAGAGGGGAATTAGATTGAGTCAGCTTGTTTGGTCGTGAGGAGTTCACGTTGACAAGTACTCATCTACTTATTAGTTGCTATGCGCTTATAAGTCATTCAGATTATTGTGGTGTTTTTCTGGACATTACATCTTTTGGTATCTTAGTTACTCTATTTGACTTGTAGAAGATGACTGCTAGTGGTTCCAGTTATATGAAAGTGTAAGAACTCTGGGGACAGTTGTGAAGGCAACAGGTACTAACTTCTCAGTAGGAGGAACCCTGTGCCGAATGTGAAATTCCTGTGATAAAGCACAGAGACACAAAAGGTTCTCATGAGAGTGGTGGAAGGACCATATTCACAAAAATAAATTATTTTATTTCAGTTTGAGAAGTTAAGATGCAAATCAGCTTAATTTAAAAAAGAAATTTCAGGCTAGCTTGAGAGATTTCTGAAGACTGAACCGCAAGTCTGAACAGTCTTGTAGAAATATGGTCAGAGTCATGCAAAACAAGAAGTTGGGAAACCTTAATTTTGGGCTGGACTGACTTCTTTGCCTGTAATAGATAGGTAGTGAACATCTGAGAAAATAGAAATAGAGATTAGACTAAATTTCGTAACCTTTTTAACCCAGAAAGCTTGGATCTTCTCAGCAAAGTGTTTTCTGAACTCTGATATATGCTCACTGTTGACATGAGCTTATTCACAGAACAGAATGACCTTTGCACAGCTCAACAAGAAGTGTGTGTGTGATAAGTTTTGGTATCTCCTGTTCAGTGTGCCCACGTGACTGTAAGTTTGATCTTACCAAAACAAGGTGTTATACTTTGTCTTGCAGCACTTCTGCTGGAGCGTTTGATGCTGTGTGTCTAGCAAGTGTATGTATATTTATATGAAATCTCTAGTATATGAGTCAAGGAAGAAAGAATATGCATTGCATTGGTATGAACCATTTGCTGTTTTTCAGAAACATTGATTTTGCCCGAATTCAATATTCTAAAGGGCAAAAAAATACCACCCAATAAATTCTTATTTATGCTGTGTGTTAGCAAGCCTTTGGGTCAGTACCATTTCCACTGTGCATTTTGTTACATTATGTAGAATTATCATCATGGTTGTGTGTTGAACTGTTTGGAAGATGGAACTGCTGTCAGAGGAAGGAAATGAAAAGTGTCATCAGACTCCCAAAATAGAGGCGGATGTACTCCATGTTGGCTGCTAGAATTTTGAACTGTGTGCAGGGGCCCTGTTACGACTCTTTCTTCTTTCGTCCCTTTTATCACCATCTTCTGCAATATAGACCCACTTCTACTTCCTGGGCCTTTAAGCTTAAGGAGCGATAGAAGTACTCTAGAAGTCGTCGGTGTGTGGATAAGTGTTCTTGCTTACTGGCATCCTTTGGTTTTACGTGTGCCCTCCACAGGCAGGTACTCACTGTAAGGTTGGAAATGGTCTTGGTCATGAAGCGGAGACACGCGTGAATATGCTGAGAACAGGGGTGCAAGGCAATGCAGTACAGATTTTATAACACAGAGGTGAGTAATTTTTTAATGAGTTGCAAGTATTAACTCTGGGTGACTTCCACTACAAAGCAGCTGTTAACATATCACTATGAATTGATTTGGGATAAAAAAAATTAAAATTACATAAGTAGATAAATTTTAAAGAGAAATAATAATGACATTAAAATTGGCTGAAAGAACTGAGCTACAGTAACAATGGAACATTTTAAAAATAAATGGGTAGCTAGGAAAGGGTTTAGGGAGACACACTGCTTGGAGATCACAGAGGCATCTAAGCTTGACAGTTTCTATGACTGCAAGCAACAGAGAAACACAGCCAAGCCCCCACTCTCTCCCAGCATATTACACTGCACAGCAATCAGGTTTAGTAACACATTGCTGAGAAAAAGCCTCCCACTATTTAGTATTCATTACAGATGGCATTTTTCAGATTGCAGCGCAGCAGTGTAAACAAGCCACACTGGAGGAAGAGTGGAGAACGGCGTTTCTCCAAGCTCTGATTTATTTCTTGTTGATACTCACTAACTACACAAACCTGTGGTAGCACCAATTTTAGGAAGGGAAAAGTAACTCTCAAACCACCAGCATTTTCTGGCATTTTTGCAGGAAGCCAACACAACAGGAGGCAAAACACAATTCCTGCAGTAGGACAGGCGTGTGGCTCCCTTGTGAGGCTGAAACATCTGGTAGATTTGTTTCTGTGAGTCGTCGTGGATCCGCAGGCCTGCCTGGGTTCTGCCAGCTGCTTGCTTTCTATTCCATTTTCATTGCATTTCGTAGACCTTGTCTGTGTGAGGATGGAGCCTGTCCCCACAGACAGGGTGCTGCTGGGCTGGGACACCTACATAGGTGAGCAGAAAGCTGCCTGGACAGAGCAGTTTCCGAAGTACCCTGAGACTGACCAAGCGCTGTCATATCTAACTGTGAGATGATGCCAGCTGGTGACATAACACCCAGAGAGCTGTCCTGCCTGCATGCTGATGATGAGAAACTAGATAAAAACGCCCTATCTGAAGCTGCAAGCAATATATCACTGAGTGAAATAATTCTACAAGGGACCAAAATACAATGTTCTAACAGTAAAGTGGAAGAGAGTATTAAAAATCAGGGATTTCTCAGCTACTAAAGAAACTATTTAAAAAAAAAAATCATTAACTCTGAAGCTATATCTGTATGGCAAGCATGGGAAAATTTTAAAGTGTGAACTCACTAAAGGAATAATTAAAATTGCCAGAATCAGGTACTTTTCCAGAGGTATGGTCAACAGATGACTAGTTGCTAAAAGGGTTACTGTAAGAGAGGAAAAGTGCTGTTGAAAAGTAAACTGAAGCTTTGTGTTGGTGCTCACTGTGGTTGAGGTAGGTTATTCTCCCAAGAGAGCCAGACTTATGGGGACAAGTGTAAGGACCTGTCTCAAATTAAATGACATTAAAGTGCATTTTAGGACTAATTGATAAGACAAAGAGTCAGAAATTGCCAAGACCATATGGTAATCACTCAGGAGCTCTGGAGGAAAACAAATATGCAATTATGGAGCTACTATAGTGTGTAACCCGTCACTTAAATCAGTCTCCCTGCAGGGGGGATGGAAGATGGTAAATGTGACAACAATCCCTGAGAAGGTCCCCAGGAGCGGACTGTCACACTTGAGTCTGTACTGAGCAAGTGAATAGAAATTATGAGAAGAAAACGATGAAGTGGATAAAGCCCACCATATTAGGGAAGTTTTTTCCAGTGAGAAACCACATTTCACAAATTCGATAGAGCTTTTGAAAAGGTGCTGAAGATGCAGCTAAGATGACTTAGTCATAGCAACAAAAGAAATGCTCTCGTGGATGAAACCAGTGGTCCATCTGCCTGAGCTGTCCACCTGTTATTGCTGTGACCATGATTTTAAGTCTTACTCGTATCCCCCTCGCTGCCTGCTCTCCAAACTGAGCAGCTCCTTTAGTGTCTCTTGTAAAAAAAGAACTAGAAATCAATTTAATCTGATTGATGGTTCTTTACAAAACTTGTAATTAAGCTGTAAAATCCCTTGCCATAGGATATTATGGATGCTCAAAGTTTACTTGTGCTCCAGGGGTAGCAGGAAAAGTTAATGGAGAGAAGTTAAAGCATAACCTGTTAAACAGTAAAACCAAGGACTGTGGTTCAAAAAGTCCCAAGACACATACTGTTAGAAAAGAGAATAATATTCCAAGAAAGCACTGCTGCATGCCTGCTATGTTCTTAAACTCCTTTCCCAGGCATCTCTGTTGAAAACCAGATGCTGTAGTAGAGAAACCTTTGATCTGACCCAGTGCAGCCTTTCTTGTGTTTTGTTATGTTCTGTCAAAAGAAAATGAAACATAGATATGAATGTAAACACTTGTGATGGTAGCGGTGAACACTGAACAGTGAACGCTGAACTCATCTCCCCACTATACAGGCAAACAATGAATTTTTATTTGAATGCTAATGAAGATCTCGCCACGATGCTGCTAGGTCTCATCTAGCAATATAAAGAGAAAAGCTACATGGTGGAAATAAAGAAAGGATTTTTATAAAGGGATGAAAATGTGTTGCAAATATTGATGTCATTAACCACTCACAGGTCAAAAATATACTTGAAGCTACAGATGTAATTTGAAGTAGGTAAACAAGTATTAAGAAGAACATTTTCTTACAATTAGTGTATCTGTTATGATCTGAAGAGGAGAAATTTGTATCTCTTGTATCCCTTTAATTCCAAATGATCCCGTTTTGTAGTCAAAAAGCAAATCTTTCTACAGCCATCTAATTTATTCTAGATCTCCTTTGTTTTTTTGATCAGAGCTGAGGCAAGCTTCTTTTACAAATTTGTGCTGCGGTCTAGTAAAAGAGCTGTTCCTTGCCAGGAGAATATTCCATCCAGTTCTGAGAAAAATGAATAGAGTCAGCTTGTTTGAGAGGTAACTGATGCTTACTCACAACACTGATAAGCCTGACATTTGCCGAGAAGTGCCACAATTCTCTGTCCGATGAAAAATCCCAAGAGGATGTTTTTTTCAGTGATGCTTCACATTCTATTGACTCAGGGTAAGTTGGAGTCTTCTAAAGTGTTTTACTCAATAAAAGTAACGTGGAGCCCAAGTCCTCTGTTTGAGTTACATACAGATGTACTAGCCTTCCTTGGCACATTTGTTAATGATCATGGTATATTTAAGGATGCTTTACAAGTTGTCAGTGACTTATGTATCATATTTCATTCCTGTAGTGTATTAAAAGCACTTATGCAACAGTTCTTGGTGCCTTGATTGCAGTTACAAAAATTATGCTTGGCATAATGCCGCTTCGCACCTCCACGTAAAAGCCAAAGCTTGTTATGAAATACCTGTTTGTGATATTCGTCAGTGTTCTGGCTGTTAGCATAGTCTTTATATGTTGGTCTGTGCTTTGGCTTTCTGTAGCATCCACAATATCTGGCCATGCAGGATTCTTCTAGAACAGGTCCTGCCTCAAAAAGGCTGTCAGAAGGCTTTTGAATGTTGAAGTAGATTATGTCAAGCAGTTCCCTTTTGATCATTGTTATAAAGATATGTTCAAATAATTCTAAAATACTAGTGATGCAAAATTTTCATTATAGACACTGTGATAATTAGCTGCTACCATATCATGCTCCTTTATCTAGGAATTCCATTATTCTGCTTTTAATTATCATTTTGACCAACTTTCAATGTACAAAGCTATCTCTCTGGTGCTTTAAAATAGACAAGTAATCCGAACAGTGGCTAAGAATTTTCTGACAAAATTGTTTTTCAGGGAAAAAAAATTTCTTATTTATCAAAACTTGAACTTTTCACAGGAACATATGTTCCAGATGTCAAGAGTTGCAAAATCCATCACTTCAGGTGGTAGTTTGTTCCCAAATTTAATCATCACTGTTGTTAAAAAATGTGTGTTTCATTTCTGGTTTGAATCACTTTCATTTTTCAGCCCTTAGTCTTTCTTCTGTCTCTGCTAGATTAAAAAGTGTTGGTTGATATTTTCCCCTTGTGAAAGTATTTATCGAAGCGCCCCACAATTGAGCTGTTTAAATTTCCCAGTTACATGTCCTTCTCTCCTCATATACTTTTTATGGTTCTTTTCTGCCCCTGATCTAATCTTTCAACAGCTTTAAATGTGAACATCAGAATTAGATATACTGGTGGTTTCAATGATGCTGTACCCAGAGGTTGCAGAGATTCCTTCTTTTTCATCACATCTCCCATTTTATCATGCTTTTACCTTGAGCGTTTGTGGTGAGCTCTTTGCCCATTAAGACCTCCTAAGTCATAACCGTTGCACTCCAAGATAGAGTTCTCTGTTCTGTAAGAGCAACCCATATTCTCTGTTGGTTCATTGACTGCCTCTTCTTGAACTTACTCCTCTTGTACCTTGCATAATATTAGGTAGAGAGCAGCCTCTCTCCTTGGATGTTCAGGATTTAATAGTTCTGAAAAGCAGTCGTACTCTGTTTCTATAAATTGGTTCTCTAACCTTTTTTCCTTTGTGCCATTATATCGATTTATTTATGAATAATAGAGGTCCCCATGTTTAGTATTTCACCTCTCAACATTAAGCGCTCAGTCTTCTTTCTCTGGTGACTGATGGGATAACTACTCATATATTTACATTCTTACTGCCCGACAGTTTCAGTGTATAGTCTTTTCCAGTAAGAATTTTAGACTTAGATTCCTTAAAACATTTTCTTTGATATAAAAAAAATTTCTTTCACTTTTATGACTTGCACTCTCTTTTCTGTAGTTTATGGCCACATACTATGGTATACCATTGGTTCTGTCACTGGGATTTACTGTTTTCTACTGTGTTGAGATCTGATTGTATTACCTGGGTTTTATTTCATCTAGCTTTCTTTTTTTTTAAAGTTTTTACTTTCTATACATGCATTTATAGTTCTTAATTTTGGGGGCACTTTTGTTTAGCTTCTTAATCCAATGTCATCTTGATGTAATACAATTTCACCTATGAACTGTTCCCATCCCTGCAGTAAGCTTTTTTCTGAACTAGCTGGATACATAGAGTATTTTTGTTTTACCAACCCTTGTCAATCTGTTTGCCTTAGCTCATGACAGATTTCCCCCAGCTCCCACTTAATTAAACACATCGTATATGTTTTCCTTGTGAAAAGTCTGATTTCACTTTTGACTTTTGATGGAGACCATGACCTCTGGATAGCATCTTCTTCCCCTCTGCCTAATTGGAGCTGTGTGTATAACTGGAAGGATTTCAGAGAAACTGTCAACAGTACCCTGGAGCTAAATCCTCTAGCCAGCAGTCTGACTTTGCCTTCCAGGATCCTTCGCTTGCATTTCCCTTTAAAATTTGTGACATGCAGTAGGACCTCATGCTTCTCCCCAGCACTTTCTAGCATCTATCTAGGTGTCTCATAAAAGACCACTTCATATTCTGCCTACAAGTCAGCAAATCGCTGTCATCACATGCACGGCTGCTGGTATGCTCCTGGTATTTAAATTCCCGTCAGCACAGTAGACCAAAAGTTCTCACATGAAAACGTATTTTCAGATATAGCCTTCCTGGAGTTGTCAGCTTGCTTTTCCTCAGCTGGAAGGCAGCTTCCTGCTATGTTAATACTACGCTGTGCTGTGCTATGCTATTCTATGCTATGCTAAGCTATCCATTGTGAGAGAAGGCTGAGCCTCCTTGAAGGGGAGAGGAGAGCAAGCAGTCTGAGCTTGGCCTATTCCCTCAAGCCCTTTTACACTGTTTTGGTGCCTTATATTTGTTCTCTCTTTGTTCCTCCAGATTAGAAGCTCTGGCCTCAAACTGCTCTGAGTATGTGCTGTGAGAGCCGTGTGGCCAATTAAGACAGTAGCTGAAGCAATTACTGAAGCATTAGCGACTACCCTGGAAGCTCTCGGAAGGCAGGTAGGATCACTGAGCATGATAGAAAGGCAAACACAGTTTACTTTTTTGAAAAAGAGAAATCACAGAATCAGAGAATTGGAGACTGCTCTTCCCACAAATAAGTCTGAAAAAGTATTACATGATCAATTTAAAGCAAATACAAGATAAAAAGAAAAAAAAAGACATAGATTTACCAAGAATAAATCATGCGATCTTACTCTAATTTCCTTCTTTGAGAAAATAATGTCTAGTAGATGAAGAGGAAGGCAGCAGATGGGACATATTTTGCTTTAGGAAAGCTTTTGAAACTGTTCCACATGATTCTCTCAGAAGCAGACTAAAGAAATATGGTCTATATCAGTGTGCCCAGTATTTCTGGCTGGGTGAGACACTTACCTTGTTTCTGTATAAGGGAGAGACCGTATGTTGCAGCCCTTCCTCTAATGCATAACTGTGTTGTGCTATCATAGAGAAGCCAGTGCTTCCTGGGGCAGTGAGATTTATTGCATATGTGCAGACAGATTCTCATACTGTCATGATCAGAGGCACTAAGTGTGCTCCCAGCAAAGATGGCCTGCAGTGTACTCATAATAGTCCATCCAGCGGGCAGCCCTCCCTATGGATGCAGAAAGGAGTGAGGGAGACCACAGTCAAATACATTGTCCTGGCAGGCCCTGTGCAGTTCATAGCTGGAGATTCATCATTTAGAAAGTACATGATACTACTGTAACATGGGTGGCAGTGGTGCACTGTCAGACTCAGAGGTTATTGTGACTGGAGTCCTGCTGGTGTATGTCCTGGGGCCAGTTCTATTCATTTTTTTAATTAATGACCTATATGATTTAACAAAGAACTCGCTCATGAAATTTTTGGATAAACCAAGATGCACTTTGGAGGTCAGGATCAGACTTCTAATGATCTTGAGAAACTGGAGAAAGGGCTGTGTGCCACATTTAAGAAAGAGGAAACAAATACCAAAATAGAAAAAAGTATAGCTGATTGCCTGAAGCATGCCAGGAAAAGATATGGGAATTAGAGAAAATAAAAAATGAAACATGAGTGAGCAATCATGAAAGTCTCGTACTGGGAAGTGTTAATAAAATGTATTATTAAAACATGAGAGCAAGTATCATTTTCTGCAGTGCTGTTGAGGCCTTTGCTGGACTTTTTTGTCCGTGCTTAGTGCTAGAGGGAGCTGGTCTTGTGAATGATGTGTGTACTGACAGAAGAGGAATGAGTAGGAAAGAAATTTTGAAAGTGGAATCACAGTGTTTTAAATTGTCACAGTACCAGACAAGCAGATTCTCAGTCATTGGTGAGGTAGTTTTTACAAGAGAGATAAGCTATATAAATCAAAGTGAAACTGGCTTGCAAACTAGGTTTTAACATTCAAAAGCAATGAGGTATTTTTATAGTTGACAGTTGTGGAAACTCACCAAATAAGCAACAGGACATGGTTCAAGATTGCAACTCCTCTTCAAGAGAAATAAGAAAATTCTTGTAATTTAGAAAAATGGAAGGAACTGAAATCAATAACATTGAGGAAGGAAACAGCAGAGAATGGTCTCAGCAATTAAAGTCCCAGCTAAGCAGGCCCCGTGAAAAATGGGCAACTAGATCAATAAAAAATGTAGAAATATATCTATACAAATGCTGCAACTCTGAAGCCTAAAAGAGGTGAGCTACAATGTCTGATTTTAAGGGAAGTTATTGACATAATAAATGCCTCAAAAACTTGGCAGAAGGGTAGGAAACTGTAATAATAGGGAACAAATTATAGAGGAAGGCTGGAAAGGGGTACATTAGTGGTGAAGCAGTGCAGGGTACGAGGAATTGTCCCTAAATGAAGTTTCAGCAGAGGACATTTTAGAACGAATCAATAAAATGAACAGTAAGAAAGCACCAAGATAAGGTGATACTCAATCAAGAGTTCTGAAAGACCTCAAACACTAGATTAAGAGAAAGCTAAATGTAGCATGAAAAGTGTCATTTAAGTTGACCACACTGCAAGAAGGATGGAAAGTGGCAAATGTGTCTTCAGCCTTGAGAAAAAGGACTCCAGGACAAATGTGGAAAACCACAGATCAGTAAATCTCACTTCCAAACTGAGTAAGTGGGTAAAAACTACAATAATAAAGAGGAGAAGCAGTAGACAATTTCATAAATGTGATTTATTTGGAAAAAGTCATTACAGTTCTTGCAGAAGGAGACCACGTCTCATAAATCTATTTGAACTCTTTGAAGATGTCAACAAGCTTGTAGGTAAGGCTGATCTAGTTGATAAAGTGTGTACGGACTTCCAGACAAATGTCAATAAGTCTTTCTGCAAAGAGTCTTAAAGTAGTTAAGCTGAGATAATAAGATGTCCTCTTGTGAGTAAATAGGACGGAGACAAAATGGGACAAAAAGTGGGAGAAAAGATAGTTTTCCCAGTGAAAGGTGTTCTACAGCTTAGTCATGCTATGGTCTGATTTAGGACCTGTGCTTTTCAATATCCTTATGAATGATTTGGGAAGGGGGGGTGAATATTGCAGTGACAACTTTGTGGATGACACAAAATTACTTGAGATGATAGTCAAATCTGACCCTGAGAAGAGAGGCAGATGGTTCTCATGGCATTGAGTGACTATGTCAGAAATGACATGTGAAATCAATGATAATAAATGAAAGTAGTTTAGGAATATGCGTATTCAGTTATATATTATACTTACTCAACTATGGATTGAACATTACGTTATTATCACTCAGAAGGGGTTGCTGCAGGACAGAAAGAATTGCTGCAGGATAACTCTGCGAAAACATTGATGCAATGGCCAGAGCAATAAAAAATTCTTTCTGAATGAGAGAAATTTTTAGAAAAGGAAAAAAGGAGAAGAAAAACATGATTATGTGATTATGTCACTATATAAATGTTTGGCAAACCCACGTATTGATTAATATGTGCAGTTCTGCTCGTCCTGTCTCATAAAGAATAAAATGGGACTAAAAAGGATGGGTGGGAGTTATTTAGGTTTCTACCTGTAGGTGTCAATCTATGAGGCAGATACCTAAAGTCCAACACTAAATCAAAGCTTTTTAATCTGAATTCCACCCACAGAAAGTGGATGAGCACGAAATGGTTTTTATGTCAGGACAGAGAAAATAGTAAGGCAAGGGACAGAGATCTTAAGATCTCCTAGCTAGCTAGGAAACAATGATGAGGGGATGGCTATTATTTTTAAGAACAGGAGAAATTAAGGATACCCCATGAAATTATTAGGCATCAGGTCTAAACCAGAAAGTCATACATTCTCATATAACATATTATTAAATTGTAGAACTTATTGCCAGAGGCTGTTGTGTAGGTCAAAAGTAGAAATGAATTAAGAATTTCTGGAAGGCTGATGGGAAGCCAGTGTCCTGCCAAACCAAATTACGAAGGCTCATTCAACTGTCAAAAGCCAGGTAAAGGTACATAGGAAGGACTCTGAGGCAGCTAAGTAGGACAGTAAAGGCAATTTCTAGGCCAGAACAGAGACCGGGAGTGAGAAACTGGTGTTCACCCTACAAGTATCTCTTCTTGCGGTCAGTGGGACACCATGAAGAGAGAACTAAAACTGGGATCTCAGGAGTACAAAGTGTGGTATACTCTGACATGAGCTGTGGGGGAAGAAGAGGGAAGGGGAGGGAAAGAAATCTTGTGCAGAAATTTTAGGAAATGAGGGAGACTGAGGATAGCCATAAAATAATAGTCATTAGTGGAGGTAATGGGCAGAACATGGAAACAAGAAGCAGTCTTCATAGCTTATGATTTTCAGCACCTCAGAGTTGACTGAACGAAGAAAATCCTAGAAGCCACTAGCAGTACAGCTGTTCCCAGGGCTTGTGGCTGGTTATGGAAGCTTGAAACATGGGTGCTAGAATTCACTTGCTAGATCTTGTCTTTACTAGAGCAATGCTCTGGTGGTTTTTGAAGACTGAAGTTGCTAACAGCCACATTCAGCCCAGCTGATCTTGCTCTTGCCAAACTCCCTGGGTTTCACTCACCAGTGGCTGAAGTTGCAGATGGGATCCTGAATGCAATCAGTAATGACCCAAATGTGGTCAGTTTGGATGGATTGTCTCAAAGGGATAGCCAACAAGATGTGCAGGGCTGTGGAGAGTAAGACTGGAGAACATCTCCAGCTCTCCAGTACAAGCAAGAGCCGAATTATGAATGTGGCTACTGCTGTAGGTAGGGTTAAGTTTAGGATAAAGCTGTGTATAGTGGTCCCAAACTTTCCTCTTTCAATCCTGCTTTCATCTTCCGTTTTGTTTGGAAGTATTTTTGTCATTCATTTTGTGCTTTAGAAAAATGCTTGTTTCTGTTTTGAGTTACTCTGCTGGCTGTCCCCAGGGTATTTCCACCTGGCTCTTACATGGTTGCAGGGATTTTCTGTGTGCTTAGGCAGCCATGAATTTGGCTCCGCAGACCTCAGAAGGACTCGAAGTACTCTGGAAAGCAGTATTGCTCATCTGCAGGGTGCAAACTCAGAGGATGATGATTTAATTAGATTGGTAGCACTACTTAAAAGCAAAATTGGAATCTAATGCAGCTGTCTTTAAAATACACTTCAGTATTACATAAGAAGCCCATAATAACATCAGAAGTGGAAACCTTTAAAAGAGAGTAAGTTTGATGGCAACTTTTATATCCTTTATTGTAAAGCGTGCTGAGCTGCAACATGGTAAAATCCATTAGTACTTTGGGGACATCTTAAAGTCAGGAACTATTCATTAGCTCAAAGTGAAACTTACTGTAAGAATGTGCAGGTTCTGGTGGGAGTTGCTGTTGCTGAGTGAGGAAGTACCATCCTCTCCCAGAAAACCCAAGGGCTTGAGCTTCATGTGCACTAGCCTGGTAGAAAAACACTGCAGCCTCCCGCTCCTGCATGAAATTCCTGCTTTATTAAGCACCTGAACCAAAGACCATGGTTACAAGTGCATTGCTTCCAGTGCCAGCATGAGACTTCAGCGGTTCACACCCCTTTCTGTCCCCAGTCTCTTTTGATCACGATCAGGCTGTCCGGGAACGTGGAACAGAGAATGGGACTGCCTAAAAGATACTTTTCCCAAAACAGGGCTATTCTTACCTCGGATCCACCTTGATCCACTTTTGTCTGTAGCACCAACACAGTTGTACTGTCATAACCGTGGGGCTGTCACAGGAGCTTCTTATACTGGCACAGCCTCTGAAAGGAAAAGATTTGTAATTACACGCAAAAGAGAGAGTGCTCTGAGTAATCTCAGAGCTTTGGTATGCATATGTATGTTCTTCAGTCTCTGGATAGGGATGATCTGCTTTACATGAGTACTTGTCACCACTGCAGGACTTTGAGCTTACTGCCTGATGCTCTGTTTGAATTCTGTGACCGCAGGACTGTTCCTCGCATTTCTTGCCTTTTCTGACCTAGAAAATATTTACTTATTTTTTATAAATCAGAACTGCTATCCCTGAAAAAATTTAATAAGGTATTTTGGTGCCTGTCAGGGAGTTGCCAATGGAAATCAGGGTCAAAACGGTAGCATGGTTCTGGACTTAATTAGACAGGCTGCTTTTTTGGGGAGAAGTTATTTTAAAGAGTTGAACACCAGGGAATTTTCTGCATTGACTTAAGAAGAAAACAGCTTTAAAATTTGTTTTTCTATTTCCTAGAAAATGAGTTTTCTACACGGTTTTGGATTGTTCAGCCAAATGTCTCTGTTTTTTCATGATATGTTTCACAACATATTTTTTACGTCCAGACATAGAACGTTAGAATTAATCAAAACTGAAATATGTATGGAGAAAGCCATTTCACGTCCATCTCTGTCATGAGACTGGCTGCTCTGATAGGGATTAGAGGTTGTTACACTAATGACTTAGACTTTTGTCTCATTGCCAGAGCAGTTTCCCAATTTAGAACCTTTTCTTCTGATTAATATTTGTATTCCTCCCACAATTCCTGTTCTTATAGGAACTCGTACTGGGAATTATTCCAGACCTACATAATGTCTCTGAAATCTTTTTATCCTTCTGTTTGCTGATCAGTGGAAAGGATTTTAATGCCAGGTTAGGTAATCGAGATAAATCCTAACTTCATCTAACTTTATCCCTCGACCATGTCTTGGACATTCTAGAAACATTTTTTGTGATCCATAAATAAATTCACATAGGATTTTGATTAATCTTTTTTTTGTTCTTCTTTTTTCGGTGGAGCCTCATTACATTAAATGGGAGATCAAACAGAGTGCATTACTACTTCCACTATGCACTAGCTTGTTTAATGCAATACTTTTTTGGGGGCTGTAAACATCAGTGAGTTCCAAAGAGACAGTTTTGCGCACAGCCAGGCATGTATAATATACCTTGGTACTATCCTGAAGCAGTAATGGCTTCTAGTACCTGGTAGTGCTTTCTAGCCCCATTCAATTGTTTGAACTGGCTTACGCAGTGGCACGACGTATACACTGGTTTAATTCACTTCTAACAGCAACTTGCTACAAAGAAGAGGGCGACAAGCTTGTTTAAATTAGGTCTCGTGCTGGCAGTTGAAGCCAGCAAAGGTGTGGGTGCCTGTGCGGTCTGGGAGAGACAGGGCTCTGGGCTCGGAGAGCCACGTCACAGCGCTGCGCTCCTGAGTGCTGCTCCCTGAGCTTCTTTGTGCCCATTTGGGAGGTTTTGTGGTCACAAGCCAGCCACTTCTCATGCGTGGTCACTGGGAGAAGTACACACCTAAGGAAAAGCTTCACAAAAAACTGCATCCTGGTTAGAAAACTGTCTGACCTTGCATGTGGGCAATAACTGGGAGCAGGGCTTGAGCCCATATCTCTTTATGCTTTTTCATTTGACTCCAGCAGAAGGCTTCAAGCTAACCCAGAAGTCAAACTTTTCTTAGCAAGAAGAAAACTATGGTCTGTGTGACTGCCAAGTGACAACTCTGTACCTCACAGCCATCAGGTTAAAAGAGCGTGGGAAAGATGGTGGCTCCATTTCATTTGTAGAACTGGGCTCCGTGTTACCCTTGGCCATCCTAATGATAGGTAGGATGGAAAAAAAACCTCCCTTGCTTTGACCCAGAGTTGCACTTTCCTCTGATGGTTCATTGATTCCCTTTGCTTCCCTTCTCATTTAATAGATTTTTATAAGTTGGGCATTTACAGATCTGCTGCTATTAACATTCAACGTTAGTGGACCCGAGAGCTTCTCTGCCAACTATGCTGGAGCTTCTGAGCCTGCTGATTTTAAAAATGTTCATTGCTGATAGATTCTAACATCTCTCTCACTTGCTAATAGACTGGAAAGTATTTCATCATCTTCAAGCAATGAAAGCAAATCATCCTTCTTTCCAGATACTGAATAAAAGTCTGTTTGAACACTTCTGCATTTTCTGCATAATCCTTCACAATTCTCCTGTCTGCACTGAGCAGTGACCCCATACTGTTGCTAGGATTTCTTTTGCAAACACAACTTTCTTGTGCTAAGCTCTGTCAGCCATGGATTTTATTCTGAGGTTTCTTTGTTTCGTGCTTCTGTTCATGTAGGTCAGGAGTTTTCCTGGCTATTGATTTACAACTAGTTATATGCAGTACTAGTGTTTGACATTTCCGTCTTTGTTTTTCTTTGCTGATATCACTACCAAACTTTAACCATGCATGTCAATTGTTTTAAGATATCGTGTTGAGTATCTGACTCAGTCTGAGATGTTTCACATTTTTTAAGTGTCAGGTGAAATGGCAAAAGGATTAGGAAAAAGATACTATTTTTCTGATGTTTTAAATACATACATACATCTTTGTAATGTATGTTTAATAATGAAAAAAGATATATATAGATTAAAACACCAATAGCAATGCCATATAGTCCACTTCCGACAAGCTAGGGTCTTAATATTTGAATTAGGGACTTAAATTTAGTAAAGGAATAACCCTGATGAAAGATGTACATTTTTTCTGTTCCTTTGAAATCTGACATGTCCTGAATCTCTCACCATGTCAGCCTGTGTATGTTCAGCTGAGACTTGCCAGCGTCCAGCGATGTATTCCAGAGACCTCGTCCAGCAACAAGAACCACTCCTGGCCCCAGGCTCGAGCAAGATTTTACCTGCAGTGCACAGCAGAGGAGCCGGTATGTGCCGGCAGACCTCAGAAGTAAGGCAGATGGGAGGACTTAGGAGGTAAACAGATGTAAGGTAGGAAGAGAAGCAAAAATAGCTGGACAGGCACAGGTGGGGCCAGGGAAAGTCTACAGCATAGAGGTGGAATGATCTGTGCTCATTCAAGCACATTGCCTATTAAGAATGTGGAACGGAGCCCAGCACCACGCAGTGCCTCCTGTGCAGGTCTGGCAGCAAATACATGAAACCACCAGCACAGCGTGTGCATTCAGGCTTGGTCTACTTAAGGTCTTTATAAAGGATAACAACATCATACTGTTATTAGTAACCTCATTATTTGTAGATACCAGGCCACAGAGGGGGATGAGGGCACCAGAATGCTGTCTTCTTCAGCAGCAGTATCTGGGGAACAGCTCTGTCCAGGCTCCTGCTACCTGTGCTCCCTCCATGTGGAGAGGCATCCTGATACAACATCAACAGGGCTGGAGGTGAGGCAAGCAGTAAAAGAGGGCTTACAGATTATGGTATGGTCACCGACGTTCAGGTGGCAAATCTGCCCTCTCTCTCAAAAGCTGTTTGTGCTCCCCAGACTCTTGTATACCTTGTGCTTCATCACCATATGTCAGAGATCCTCATTCCTTTATCAAAGCTGTTACTTCTTGTTCACGCCAGCCTCCTCACACCACTATGCTGTCCCTGGATGGAGTATATGGGCAGGTAAACACGCAGAATACATGCATGTAGAGATAACATACATGCAGCTAGTCCTGAAAGCCCTGCTGTAGTGCTGTATCCTCTCCCTCCCTTCACTTGTGTTTGCTTTGCACTGTAAATTTCAGTGACCACAGGCTATTAACTGACAATCCAGAAAATTATCCAAGAAAAGAATAGATATTTATCCTATGCTGTAAGGTTTTTCCATAGCACCCACTACAGGTCACAAGATGTGAGCAGAGAGAGTCCGCGGCCCTTTGATTTGTCTGAACAGGTTGGTTTTTGTGTTCTTTGTACCTCAAAGCCGGTGGTTTTCTTTCCTCACAACTACAGCTACCACACTTCCATTCTGAGGGGCTTTTCTTTAGTGAACCTTTCTCTTGTACTTGCACCACTGTATCTTTTCATTTTCATTATTAGCAGATGGAGCATGAGTCCCAGTTCTTTCCTTCCATGCGTCCTGCCAAGAGATCTCTGGTGCCTAGGCATATTTTGTGGATACTTAATCTTGCGCTACTTTTCTTCCAGTGATTTTGATTAATTTTATCCATGTACATAAAATTATTTTGAGTGACACTTTCCATTAAAAAAAAATGTTGAAAGTTAGGTTTACTAACCTGATTCCTGTGAAAACGTTTCATGCACCCTTTTTTTCAGATTTGAACTTCATTATTATTTTTCTATAATCCACTTTTAATTTTAAGTACCCAGCATTCTGCTAGTTCACGCGGCACCAAATGACACAAGGTTGCTCTGGAGTGCTCCAGTGAGCGTCTTCTGGGGAATATTGAAATTCCATGGAAACAACATGAGAACCATTATCTGCAACAGCCTCTTCAGGCAAACCATATGGGGTGAAATGTTCTGCACTGCTTCAATAATCCAAGCACAGATATGTTCACTGGTAACTCTGCAGTAAGCATCAGTCATTTGCTTTGTCTGTGCAGTATTAATGAGCCATTTCAATAGACAGCAGGTTTCAACTGTATTTGCTGCATATTCGTGTTGCGTCCTTCACGTTGTTTCAAAACTCTTTCCACTAGATTAGACTAATTAGAAAGTCGCAGTTATTCTGTCAGGTGCTGGGGTGCTGAATGTATGGACCATCCTGTCCAGTCTTGGCTGAAGAGTGGAGCTAGTGTTTGGAAGAGAGATGGTGTACCAGGCGTGCTGCCTCTGCCGAGCCTTCCTCCACGGGGAGGCTTTGCTGCTGCTTCCAGCACTGTTTGCTGGGGCTGCTTCTTTCTATGCACATAAGACCTCCTTATTGCTTTCTGGTTCATGTGTCATACAGGGGTTGTGGTTGTTAGCAAGCAGTGGAGCCTTAAGACACTTTTTGCTGAGGGGCACACATTATTATGGTGGAGGAGTAACAATATGCAAAACCCAGAACAGGGAGCACAGAGGGAAGAGTGGTAGGTTTTGACTAGGCTGGTTTGTGCAGTGCCTGTAAGCATCTCGCCGTGATGCTGTTGTGGTATGGTCAGGGGAAATGAAACACTCCACACATTGGTCTAGGTACCTACAGAGCCTCCCCATGTGGCATTTTCCATACGGCATAAAAATTCAGCAAAATTCTTACACAAGTTTTGAAAACCATAATGTGTACAGCAGCCTCTGGGGGGGGCACTGAAAGCCACACAGAAGGCTTCAGGGGGCACTAGAAGTCACTTGAAATTTAAGAAATACTTTAATTTACTCTCTTTTCTTTTTGTGAGCGTTCAGAAACACAGTCCTTCCTTAAACTTTCTGCCCGGTTCTGATAGCTACATGGAGCTTAACCCGGACAGCAGTTTAAAAAAAGAATTATAAATAGAGTAGTAAGGTTACTTACAGGTCTTTCTACGGAAAGACACTCACACCACAAAGCTTGAACTAACCACTTCCCAAGCAAGGGAACTCACATATTTAAACAGAACTACAAGGATAATTAAAGGAGACTGGATGTTGCCAGCATCACACCAGACTGGCTGAGATGCTGGTAGGTGTTGAGGGGGGGAAAAAAGAGTGTTTTTTAATTTGAGGTCTTTTTTTTGTGCTACATTTGTTTTACCAAAAAAGAGTAGAAAGTGAGCACATGATTTATCCAGCAGGATGGAGCCAGTGGTGCTGTGGTTGAGGGGAGGCAAAGGATGGCAGCTGAGGGCTGGAGGCAGCAGCCACATCCTTGAGCTGAGTTTGTTGCTGTGATTGTGCCAGGGCTGCTGGGGATAGAGCCGGGCTGGCTGAGTGCTGTTGTGCCTCTGGAGCTGGTGGAAGAGCTACAGGTGAGGGGTATTTTTCCTTCTTGTTTGGGAATGATCCTCTGAAGGGAAAAAGCACAGACTAGCGAGGAGCACAGATGTTTGTAAATCTGTCCTGCACCCTTTCAAGTCCTTGTATTTCTCTTTCCATGTTGTTAGAAGCAAGTTTTATTGTATTGCCTGTTCCTTCTCTGTCAAAAATGAACCAATAACATCGCAGTGTCCACCTCTAAGACCCTTCTGGGTGCCTCCTTTTCTCACATCGATCGATGCCCTACCCTGAGTTCCCACTGCCCCTCCACAGCAAGTACAACATCAGGTGGCTGTGCTGGTTCTTCTCTTTCTGTCTCTAGGAACTGCAGTAATTTTAAGTATCTCCCTGTGGAGCTGGAGCAGCTTTTCTGTTTCCAGGGGCAGATGTCTGTCTGCGGCACAGGCCCTTCCCCAGGGCCGCCGGGATGGAGGGCAGCCACCAGGCCCTTTGCGTCCTGTGCTCTGGTGTTAGGCACACTCTCCCTGGCTGAGTCTCTTTGGCCCCTTCACCTTTTTCTCCAGTGTTTGTCTTCAGGTGCTGTGGAGGTGCCTGGTCTCCACAGCATGCTTCAAACATGCTGGTGTAGTGTGGGGGCCGTAGTACTGGGGTTTTCAGGGGGGCTGTGAAGAGATTGCTGGTGTGTTACTTGTCCGGGTTGACTCAGGAGATGGGGAGTTTCATTCCTCTATGTGTGATGGCTTGGTTCCCTGTTAGGGTCTGTGGGCACTTTTGGATTGCAGGGATATATGGCAGAGAGGAGGGTGGGTGAGCAGAGATGGGGGATGCCTGTGTCACAGGGAGAGCTTGCACCAGGAGCATCAGCCTCTGCCCCAGAAAGGGCTGTGGATCTGCTTCCTGAGATGGGAATGGAGCCACCACAGGCAGCACTGCACTGGAGTGGGAGAGCTCCTGCTTGCTGGGGCTGAACCTGCAGCACCCAAGGCCCATCCCCTGCGTTCGGGTGCGGAGACCCCACAGAGGGTGGATGGAAGGGGAGAGCCTGAGGGCACAAGGGTGCTGATAGCTCGGGAGGTGGTGCATGCTATTCCCTGTCAGGCAGGATATTTTGGGGAGCTGCTGGGATTTTGGACTCTTCCCCAGCAGCGAGCCAGTTCCCAAACACCACATTGGAACAGGCTGCCCAGGGAGGGGGGTGAGTCACCATCCC
>Ga0065711_1002997_pt1 | contig 30352 bp, 24 predicted proteins | sample Hoacrofraction12_FD_59098 | JGI IMG/M metagenome (GOLD analysis project Ga0065711, IMG submission 59098) | Hoatzin crop microbial communities from Cojedes, Venezuela - Epithelial fraction 12 v2 (version 2) | ecosystem: Host-associated > Birds > Digestive system > Esophagus > Crop | place...
CTGCAGAGCTGCTCTCCAGCAGGTCAGCCCCAAGCCTGTACTGGTGCATGGGGTTGTTCCTCCCCAGGTGCAGGACCCTGCACTTGCCCTTGTTTGAACTTCATCAGATTCCTCTATGCCCAGCTCTCCAGCCTGTCCAGGTCTCACTGAATGGCAGCACAGCCTTCCGGTGTATCAGCCACTCCTCCCAGTTTTGTGTCATCAGCAAACTTGCTGAGGGTACACTCTGTCCCTTCGTCTAGGTCACGGATGAATGAGTTGACAAGACTGGGCTGAGTGCTGACCCCTGGGGGACACCATTAGTTACAGGCCTCCAACTAGACTCAGTGCCGCAGATGACAACCCTCTGAGCTCTGTCATTCAGCCAGTTCTGAATTCACCTCACTGACCACTCATTCAGCCCACACTTCCTGAGCTTCCCTAGAAGGATGTCATGGGACACAGTGTCAAAAGCCTTGCTGAAGTTGAAGTAGGCAACATCCACTGCTCTCCCCTCGTCTACCCAGCCAGTCATGCCACCATGGAAAGCTATCAGATTGGTCAAGCGTGATTTCCCTTGGTGAATCCATGTTGACTACTCCTGGTAACCTTCTTTTCCTCCACTTGCTTGATGATGACCTCCAGAATGAGCTGCGCCATCACCTTTCCAGGGATGGAGGTGAGGCTGACTGGCCTGTAGTTCCCTGTGTCCCCATTCTTGCCCTTTTTGAAGACTAGAGGCGACACTGGCTTTTCTCCAGTCTTCAGGCACCTCTCCTGTCCGCCAGGACCTTTCAAAGATGATGGAGAGTAGCTCAGCAATGACAGCCACCAACTCCCTCAGTACTTGTGGTTGCATTCCATCGGGGTCCATGGATTTGTGGGTGTCCAGAACGCTTAAATCATCCCTCACACAATCTTCCTCGACCAACAGAAGGTCATCCTTTCTGCAGGCTTCCTCTCTTACCTCCAGGGCCTGGGATTCCTGAGGGCCGGCCTTAGTACTAAAGACTGAAGCAAAGAAGGCATTCAGTAACTCTGCCTTCTCTGTAGCCTCAATCACCAGAACACCGACCTTGTTCAGCAGCAGCCCCACGTTTTCCCTAGTCTTCTGTTTGCTGCTGATGTACTTGAAGAAGCTCTTCTTGTTGTCCTTGACATCCCTTGACAGATTCAATACCAGGGCCTTCCTCATTGCAACACTCTGACAACATTCCTGAACTCCTCCCAAGTGGCCTGTCTCTCTTTCCACATTTCATAGACCTTTCTCTTCCACCTGAGCTTCACTAGAAGCTCCTTGTTCATCCTTGAGGGTCTCCTGCCTCCTTTGCTAGATTTCTTGCTCAGGGGCATGCACTGATCCTCATCATGGAGGAAGTGATGCTTAAACAGCGACCAGTTCTCTTGGACCCTGTTACCACTCTAGAGCCATGACCCACATGATTCCTTCAAGTAGCTCCTTGAAAAGGCCAAAGTTAGCTCTCCTGAAGTCCAAGGTTTTGATACTACTTATTGCCCTGCTTCCTCCACACAGGATCCTGAACTCCACCATTTCACTGCAGCCAGGCTGCCCCCAACCTTCACATCCTCAGCCAGTCCCTCTTTGTTTGTCAGTACAAGGTTCAGCAGAGTGCCTCTCCTTGTTGGCTCCTCCACTACTTGCATCAGGAAGTTATCATCGATGCCCTGCAGGAACCTCCTGGACTGCATGTGCCTGGATGTGTGGTCTTCCCAGCAGATGTCAGGGTGGTTGAAGTCCCCCCATGAGAACCAGGGCCTGTGACTGTGAGGCTACTTTCAACTTCCTGTAGAAGGCCTCATCAACTTCCTCCTCCTGGTCAGGTGGCCTGTAGTACTCACAATAATGTCACCCATATGAGCCTGTCCCTTAATTCTATCTAACCCATAAGCTCTCGACTTGTTCTTCCTCCGCCCCTAGGCAGAGCTCAATACATTCCAGTTGCTCCCTCACATACAGAGCAAATCCACCACCTTGCCTTGTTGGCCTGTCTTTCCTCAAGAGTGTGTAGCCATCCATGGCAGCACTCCAGTAATGCAAGCTGTCCCACCATGTTTCTGTAATTGCAATGAGGCTGTGGCCCTGTGACTGCAAACAGATCTCTAATTACGGTTATATGTATGGTGCAATGTCTCAAGCCACTATTTTTCTGTGCTGATTCACGGGGATGGTATGCCCTTATTGCCTTAGAACGGAAAAAAATGCTAATTCATGACAAGTCAGGCATAATGCCAGCCTGTAACACAGCGTTCCTCAGACAAACAAAAAAAATGCACAGCCTTCTCTATCTTTACAAATTATCATGTCAGAACATACAAGTTGCGTTTTCTTATAAGCACCGAGAACGTAAATTTACAGTCTTACTAACGTATTTGTCTGAATTCCAGTCTCCTTTCCCAGAGTTTTTGTTGCACTCTCTGTCTCTGTATTACCAGCATGATACACCTGTTGTTACAGTCTCGTTAGATAAAACTAGTGTATGTGATTTGTAACCACGGAACTCCTAGTACAAAAGAGCACTATTTTTCTGAGTACTAAGTTTGCTTTTAAGTTGCTATTTCCTGCTATGAAACAGAAATGTTCTGAATACTTTAACATAAAACTTCTATGCGAGGATTTTTGTTTGGAAAAGCTGCAGGAATAGAGGAAAGTTACAAAAGAGAGCTCCTATGTTTTGGAGGAAGAACAGAACTTCTCTAAGCACCACCAGCACTTAGACAAGGTAGCTTCTCATAAAACTACTCTTACCCCTGTCTTTGTTAAAAGGTCGGGCCTTAGTTTTCTATGAACTCAGAATTATGAGAAAGTACAGCCACCAAAAGCTGGCAAAACTCCTGGAGTGTTTTTTTAAATTAATAGATATCATTCTGTGGAAAAAGCAAAATTGATTTTTTTTCCGATGAACAGTTGTGAAAAAACCATACTTTTCATTCACCAAAATTCAGAATATCTGGATACACAGCTCTACACACTTCCTGAATTACTGCAAATTACTTCAGAAGAACAGTCAAGACATGGGTCTAAATTACTATTTAACATCAGTGAGGAACTTGTGCTTGAAGTTGTTAAAAAATGCTCACAAAAAACCTCCTCTGATTCTACATGTACAGTACAAACATGGTAAATGTCCAGTTAAAACCGAGCCAGGATGGAAGCAGCGAAAAAATTGCAGGAATTCCTACCCTAAAGTAGGAACAGCCATCAAAAGGTATCCACAACTGCCGAGTCAGTGTTTGCAGATTGTAGTATTTTCTAACAAGGGCAATTTTTTTGCAGTAGCACATTCTTACATCTCGTTAGGTCACAATTACATTCAAGACAAGGAAAGGAAGCACAGATGAAAGGTGAGGCACAGCAATGGTACAGATCTCCCTATTTCACAATGACTCATAAAGCCAAATTGGAATGGCCTCCTCTGTTTCATATAGGCATGCATTATGCTTTTACTTTCGCAATTTATCTGTCCTATAAGTAGCTGGACAAAAATAACATCCTTCTTCAAATTCGTATCAGAAGGCTACCTTTCTAAATGCAGTATTTATTTGCTTACAATGAATCTGAAAAAAACCACAATAAATTAGGCCACTATTGTGCTAGGCGCAGTACAACATCCCTAATACAAAGAGATAAGGTCTGAATAGTAACCCAGACAATGCAAAAATCTAGATAATAAAAAACCAGCACAGGCTGCGCTGACCAACATGAGTGAACTGGTAGGACAAAAGAGTTACTGCTGATGATGTTGGGTCAGAGTGACATCCACACTACACACACTTCAGAGGTTTTGTTTGCACTTGCCCTAGTCTGTTCCCTTGAGCTGAACGACCATTTGCAACTGGAGTGCGCCTTTCATCTTATCTTCATCTGAAAACCCCATTAACTCTGAGATCGCTCTGTGATGGGAAGAGAGAAAACAAAGCAGGGAAAACAGGAAATTTGCTTCACAAGCATATGCATAACCTCATCTGAAGCATTAGTAACAGATGCACTCACAATGATGTTAAGGAATCGGGCTTTGATCCATGAGAGTAGTTATTAGTTCCGATATGGCTCCAGAGCATTCTAAGACTCAGAAAAACCTCCTGGAAAATACGAGACACGTATGCGTTGTTCTCCCTAACGATCCTGTTCTAGGAGAGGAGATTGGGTGTGGTACTATTCTGGAACTGACCTACAGCCAGCCCAAATGCAGCAGTGCAGCCAAGCTAAAAAATGCCCCGACTCAATTGCAGGGAAACAAAGTACTGACACATTCATGGAACTGTTGGAGCGGGTCCAAAGGAGGGCTACAAAAATGATCCGAGGGCTGGAGCGCCTCTCCTATGAGGACAGGCTGAGAGACTTGGGCTTGTTCAGCCTGGAGAAGAGAAGGCTGCAGGGAGACCTGATTGCAGCATTTCAGTACTTAAAGGGAGCCTATAGGAAAGATGGGGACAATCTTTTTAGTAGAGACAGCAGTTGACAGGACGAGGGGTAATGGTTTTAAACTAAAACAGGGTAGGGTTTAGGCTAGATATAAGGAAGAAATTCTTTACAATGAGGGTTGTGAAACACTGGAACGGGTTGCCCAGAGAGGTAGCGGAGGCCCCATCCCTGGAAACATTCAAGACCAGGTTGGACAGGGGTCTGAGCAACCTGATCTAGTTAGTGGTGTCCCTGCTCGCTGTGGGGGGGTTGGACTAGATGACCTCTAGGGGTCCCTTCCAACCCAAAACTTTCTATGATTCTATGATTTCTATGATTCAAAAGTCTCTGATTAAAGCAAAATCAGGTGGTACTACCCAAGAGCAGGTCAGCTGGCCCTAGAACGTGTAATGCTTTGTGTCCACAATGCTGCCGCCAACCTAATAGCTCCTGTCAGGCTGAACATGGCTCTGCACTTGAGGTGTCTCCACATTTGCAGCAGTCTACTTGCAAGTCACAGGCCACTGCCTCAGTAACAGTTGAAACTGAATGTCAGACACTTGTGCCACGCACATTCATCTCCTACACATCCCATTCTTCTCCTTCATCCAACAGTATATCCAGCCTGCCTAGATTCAGCTATCTGGCACTTAGCTTGTTAAGCATTCTGCTTGCCCTGTCGGAGATGTTCATGAACACTGCAAAGATATCTGTGTAGGCTGGGTGGACACCAAACAAAAATTGTCAAATGCAGCATATTCTAGGCATCTCAGTTCAAACCTTTCTAGGGTACAAAACACTTTGTGGACCAAACACCCCTGTGGGGCATTTTTTTACCAAATTGTACAAAAGGTCTAATCTTCTGTCTTTACAATAACCCTGCAAGTTCACAATTCAGCCTTTAAAGTTTGACAAGCTGTTTTGAGAACTGTGTATTTTGAATGCCACTAACTGAAAACTTTCAGATTTTATGGACTTGAAGCAAAGATATGAAACTAGCAAGTTTCAAAGTCTGTTGCCTCAAAACTACCCCTGACTGACCATGGCTTACAAATTTTATTTGTGTAATCAGCAGGAAACCAGCTTTGCACTTCTTAAGTCTAATATTTCATATTCATGAAGAAGCACAAACACTTTAATTTTAGTACAAACCAAGCCACGTTTCTCAGAAGCAAACAGTGGGACAGTGTTTTAACTTGCATTAGATGATTCAGCATTTTTGAGGTAGAATGTGAGGCAATGAAAAGTTGTGTTATGGATAATTAGTTTAACTAGAACAGTAAAGAAGTCTCAGGTTTTATGCTTTCCTATACTATCACCCATCCAGGCACCAGTTCAACCTGGCCATCCAAATCTCCACTCTTCCATGACCATTGGAATGTCTTTCAGAATCTCTATTTTGAAAAGTTGATGAGCCACAAGCTAAAACCAACGTGAAAATCTAACTCCTATTACATGTGAATCACTCACCTCAGCAACCATTTGACACTACAGTAACCTTCTCACTCTCCCCAGTCACTATCTATGCTCTTTATTTAGATTGTTTTATGTAAGAAAACAATTGTGATTGCAGTGAAAATTATGGTACATCAGTAATTCTTAGTATCTTTAAAAGTACCCTGACGAGAAAGATTTTTCCTCACATTTTTCTAAATGCTTATTGCTCCAGTGCAGAGTGAAAGAGAATCAGGCTCATAATTAAAAACGTTAATAAGCACTCCTTTCCCCAAGTTGTCTATTCACACAATTTATGGGATGGTGCATCAACCTGAATTACTTCCATTAACTTTTCAGTTACAACTATAATAAATTACAGCTCGATGGAAATTTTAACATGTTTACTATTTGTAATGTACTTGGTGCTGCCTGAAATGTACCTCCCTTGAGCAAAACAGGAAGAATAAGAAATTGTTTCCCAATCTACACAGCTTGCTTACCTCCTCCTGTTTCTTGCGGGTGTGTTGCATCGTTCCCCTGAGAAGTGGTGCTGGTTGGGACGAGCCAAAGGAGGCTGCCTATTTGATGTCATCTCCCATGGTCGCATTGGTGGTGATGGGGCCGGTGATGCTGCTGTATAGTCAAAGACTGAATGGGAAAGGCGCTGTCGCTTGGGACTCGGACTGTCTTCGCTCTATACCAGTGCAAAAAAAGAAAACAAGACAAAACCAAAACCCACCTCCAGATGAGTGAATTACAATCCATACTTCAGTATTGCTTTGCAGCTAGCAGTGTTGAGTGACTTATCGAGTACTGCACTAAAACACCATGAAATTAAACATCTGTAAGTAGTTGCCTGTTTATTCTTTATAACACAGATTTTTGATGGCTCTCTAATCCTTAAAAGATTTACTACTAAATTATATTTTACCATCATTAAAAGATAAAAATTCTAACATCCATGCAAACCCGAAACTATATCAGAAAAGACAGTAACATGAAGAAAATAAGGCAGAACCTATTTTACATCCCTCCTGCCCCGGCATTTATAGGCTACAGAAGCATGAAAAGATGTAGAAGCAGAGTCCTCACAACAATGGAATCTGTATTTATCAGTAAGCAGATGTTACACAGTGCTAGCACTCTGTATTGTGTTTCCCTCCTATCAGGTACCTACAGACGTACCTACACAGCTACTTAGACATTTGCTCTGTACTGCAGCCTATTTTAATTCTGCTAGCTCAGTACAGAGTTGATTTATCCTTCCATGTACTAGTACAATAACGGTTATTGCAAAGTACTTGCACTTAACCTGAAAAAAACCCTCTCTGGTTAAGATTCTGTACTTCACTATAATTGTGCAGAGACCATTCACCTCCAAGTAACGTTCTCTTAGCTGGTTCTGACCACAAGTAACTACCTCTCCTCTTCACTGTGTGCCCATGCTATTGAATCACTAAATAAAACTGTCTCTCTTCTCAAAAGTTCCCACAGATGTCTCTGAATCCAGCAGCAAATGCAACAAACATCCCCCCCTTCACTCCACTATTCTGTCAAAATTATAACATGTCACGCTGTCAGCAAGTATAACAACTGAAAATATAGAACATACAAGTTCTACTCCAGAGCTCACCAACTGAACACACAAAACCTAAAAGCAACACATGAACTACCACACTGGATCCATCCTTGAGTCCAAACATCACATAGACTTCTCTGACAGAACACCCCTGGTGCAAGCCAAATTGTAATGTTTTGCTGCTCTCCAGATTGTCCACTCAGCCCACCACTTCCACTTCAGTCTACCACAGCATTATTTCAATTAACCAAAATGACCCCAAATTTGCACTTAACTGCAGATGGCCAATGCAGAGAAAATGGAATTTTTCTGCAATGGCTTAGTATTCTTAAACTGCTCCTCTCAGAGCCTGGTAACCCACAGACTGTTAGAGGTCTTATTTCAGATTTACCTGTAGACTAGACTACGGACCTGCTCTGGTTCTTAGCTTTACAGGGGCCTATCATTTTCTGCACATTATCTGTTGCTTCTTGGTAGGTTACCTTTGACATATAGCTTGTCCTCCAGTGTTCTTTCCAGTGCAAGCACGCTCTTTTTAACATCTAACAGCTTTGTCCGGGTGTTTAAGAGAAAAAAAAGGTATTTTTCCTCTCTTTTGACTTGTGGTCATTTATACTAAATTTCACTCCAAACTCCAGGCTAACTACTAGTTAGGCCAAGACTAAGCTCATTTAAAGTACGTTATATAGCTCAGGTCTAGTAAGCTCTGGATGGCCTGTGCCCCACGACCCTAGAACCAAGACAAAGAAAGCCACTTACGTGACCAAACCATGCTGACTAGTTGTTTTACTTCGTTTTAAAAAGCAATGACAACATAAACAGATAAAGTAAATGCAACAAATATCCCATACCTGCGTGTCAACGAACATGTAATACTCTGTTCTCCTCCAAACACTTACCTAGAATGTCACTCAGAAGCAGGTCACACAGAACATTTTTGTGGACTGTCAGCTTAGTAATATGCTGTAACCAATGCAATAAACTGTAACAATTATTATCTACTCAGATATTTTGACAGCCATAACCACTATAGTAACTGACTACCTCAAACTTTCAGCTTTCATTACCTCAGGTCTTGAAGCATGTCACAGGCTAGATAGATACATGTAGAATGATGTAATGGACGGTTTTTATCAATTATCTGTATTAGCTCTGAGAAGAGTAAGTATACAATGATGCCCACAGATGTTTCTACATTAAAAAGTTGTGAATAATAAAGGTGGAAGTTTTCTGAGGGAGCAAGCTTTATAACAAAACCATTTATTTGGAAGATACAAAGGAACAGAGAAATCTATAAAGTTTTCCTGCATTCTGAACAGAAGCCCACAAGAGAAGCAGAAAACTGTATCAAAACATTCTCTACTTCTGATTTTTTACATTAATGATAAAATGTAACTAATCCTTACTATTATGAAGAAGGAAATAGTGTTATATCTGTTGGCTTTTGTGTGTGACTGGGGTACTTCTTAGAAGACTGTTCTTATCTACCTACAGTTGCATTTTATCCACCTTCAATGTGGGAAAAAGTTAGGTCTAATCTGATAGCAAACAAAGGACAATACAGGCCACACAAGCTGAAGCATTAATTACACCATCTTTGTGTGCTGCCAAGCACCAAAGACAAAGTAGACCCTTTTAAAGAGAGAAATTAATCTTACGTCTGTTTTCCCCAGTCCTTGCCAGCAGTCTGCCAATCATTTACAAAAGCCAGCTATCTAGATCTGCACGCAAATTTTGACTAAAACAACACTGCCTAGTATGTCATTTCCAGAGCTAAGCCATCAGCCTGATTAATACCAAAATTATCAGTCCCCTCAAATGCACTTTCAAAGAGCATTTTATTTTCTCTGTCCACTCCAAAAATAGTATTTCCTTCCCATGTTTGGTCCACATATACACTAACTGCACAAGAAATATGGGTTGATCTTTATCTATCTTTAGCCTAACTAAGGAATTACTTTGGACAAAGGTACTTGTAGTTAAAAATGAGTAACAAGACTAGTTATTTATACTGCCTGCTGTTCCAGTGTATTGATGAGTCATCATTATGCTAACATATCTCACGATTTTTCACCATGGTGACAGAGCTCTCGATCCCCTACATATTGGAGACTGTGAATACAAACATTAGATGCCAAAGCAATAAAAGCAGCAATTCTCCTCTTCAAAGAGCAAGGAAAAGAAACTTAAGATTTGTTACAGGAGGAGCACACACGTCCTCTGGGCCCAGGAATTCCTCCTGCCCAGTCCAGTGTGCCCAGGCAGCGGGGTGGTGGTGGTGTCTTCATCCCAGGCTGAGGGACACAGCTGCTGCCTTCCTTTTTGCAGGTTCAACCAGTAGTAACCAGCTTGCAGGTTCAACCAGTAGTAAAACTAAGCATGTGTCCCAGAGACACAGCACACACATGGCACCAACACGGCTGGTCACAGCCTTCAACAGCACCCACATACAGGACACACACAAACAACAAGGGTTGACAGCCAAGTCCCCTCCTCCTCATGGGCTGGCAGAGACAGAAGGTCACTAGTGCAGGCACATCCACATGGCACTCTCCAGGTTCACAGGCACACACATGTTCATGGATATCCCAAGTACCATCATGGTCCCTTTGCCCACCCAGCACCCCTGCCCCAATCCTAGGCCCCCTTACCTGCCCCACGGGTCCCTGACTCGCTAGCTGGTCCAGCTCGATGCTTGCTGCAGACACACGGCACTCACAGACTTGTTGCATAGGCATGCCACACACGGAGGTTCCCCCTAACTACATGCATGAAACCTCGGTCTGTCTGACATCCAGTCTGGTCCCAAAGCCCCCCTACTCACCAACTGGTCCAGCCTGAAGATGGCCAGCAAATACAACCCCTCCCTCACACACAGCAGGTTTGGGAAAGACACACACACTCACTCCCTGCCAGCAGCAGGCACCAGACACATGGGCTATGACCTGTGGTCCTGCTCCTGCCACCAACACTGAGACACTCACTCACTCTGGTTCCCCCTGGTAGCTGTCTACAGTGGGTCACACACTGTTCCTGCTCCAGGAACTGGCAGCCAAGACACTCATCCACCCTGGTAGCTGGTACTTAAGACCCCACTTGCTCCAGTACCTGACACAGGCCAGGGGTGCCCACATCCCTGGTTTGACTCCTCTTGCTGGCACCCAGTCCACTCACACCAGTCCCCCCACCAGCTGGCACTACGGGTATAAAGTCTGTAGGAAGCCAACGAGATAATCCAGAGGGCTACAGCCCTTCCAACTCCTGACACCGAGACCCCCCACTCACTTCCACTGCTGACACTGCAGACATATTGGTGCCTACACCTCCAGTGAGACCCCAGTTGCTGGCCTCGTCTCCACTCAAGATGGTCTCACTTAGTCCCTGCAGCACTCACACATGGGATACTGAGTGAGATCACACAGAGAGATAGTTAAAAAAAGATCTAATAAAATAGGACAGACTGCAGTGATCAGGCACAGGGCTCAGCCACGCAAGTGTAAAGACTGGCCACAGTTCACGTGATTGACCCCTTTTCTATCTGGTCCCACTTTGTCTGTCCCAGACTCCCTTCCCCTTCACATTGCCTCCTCAGCTGGCATAGTCCCACTGACCCCCTTCAACACCCTGCACCACCAGGTCTGCAACCTTATCGGTCACAAAGTCCTTGTTCACATGCAGTTTCCTGATAGCCCATTAGTTAAACATGACTGATCAGGTTTGTTTCTTGTCTTTGTCTCCATTAAGTTGGTCTGGCAGGTTTGTGTCTCTCTATTTTGTTTATGGCATCCTTTTCTTCCTTATAATCCCTTTTGACAAGGTCTTCAATTAAATAATCTCACAGAAATAAACATTCCCACATTCCACATACCCTCATCAATTAGTGACCAACCAGGTCTTGTCCTTGTCACTGCCTCCCTTACTTTTTGTTGGTCAAGTTTGTGTCTCAGAATGTTCCTATTTATTCCCCTTTTTCTTATTGTCCCCTTTTAGCACTGAAAAGGTCCTTGACCAGACACATTTAACATGAGCTAATGCTCTCTCCTTCCACATACCCTTACAGAAAACACACAACTCTTCCACTAATGATACACAGAATAATTATAAGGATACTCTCAGATACTACATCCCAGGAAAAGTGAGACGAAGACTGTCTCTGAAAACAGTAAAAACTATGGAGAATATGGAAAAAAAACCAATAGCCCCTCACCCCTTGCTCTAAACCAGAATATTTAACAAAAATGAAGAGTGGGTGTAGGGCACAAGAAGATTTTGTTACAGCAAACCAGGATAGTTCACCTCCCCCATCCGAGTATGTAGAGACTGGAGCACATCTTATGTTGATGTCACAGTAGCCTGGGACAGTTCACTTCGCGCCCCCCCCCATCTGCACCTACTTTCACAGAGGCGCCAACGATGGCAGTCAGCTGTGGATCTTGGAATTCAGACAACAGCACATGCACTACGTCAGCAAGTTTGCTACTGAGCAAAACAGGACACTGCATACACATGGTATGCTACTTAGCACAAGTTCAATTATCCACCCCTGTGGTGCTTTCCCTTGAGCTTCTCTCCTGAGCAGGGCTCTGCTGCCTTGGGTCCCCAGTTGATCTGTGCTGGTGTCCTGGGGCTCCCACTGTGGTAGCACTAGGTTTTCATCAAAGCCAGAGCTGTCACTTGGCAAGTGTTGTGTCTCGCCCCTGAGAGATCTGCACCCACATTCTGCGTTAACAGTGGGGAAAAAAGAAACAGGAGGAAAAACGTGTGATCATATTAACTTGTAAGCTGACAGATGAAAAGCTCTTCGGGTTTATATACAAAGCCTTACATTTCCTTTAATATACTCTCAGAATTCTAGCTCTAAATAAATCTAGAAAGGAGCTACTAAAAAGAAGGAAATACATGCAATATATTAAGAGCCCTGTGCCATAAATGGCAAAAAAGTTACATATTTTATGGAAAGATGGACTATTCCCAAGCTTTTTCCAAGACAAAACAAACAAAAGATTACCCAGTTGGACACAGGGCTGCACAACAAAGGACTTGTCTATGCACAAAGATTTGCCAACAGAATCATACAGCAATGATACACAACTTTTACTGGCAAAAGCTCTTTGGAGGAACTTTACCTGACATCAGCAATAAGAATCTTTTGCCAGTATAATTGGGTTTGCCCAAAGAATTTTGCTGGCTTAGTGGCATTGGTTAACGTAGTGATCTTCTTCATCCTGCCAGCTGTGTGCCAGTTCACCTTGAGCACAAAACACTGCTTGCTAAACTTCTGCAGTGTTAAGCAGGATTCAGCACCTCTGCTTCCACTCACCACCATTCACTTCACCATTTTACCTGTTTTCATGAATAAGAGAATGTCTGGAACAGATACCATGACTTCTCTAGCAAGAACTGGAAAATTTTATGGCTATTGATTACGAGCACAATCTGGTGCAACAAAGTGGTAAAGTGGAGGTAAAGTAGGTACATGGTGAGAAAATAAAAATTCTAATACTGCTGTCCACTCCCTGCATCTAGGCACCAAATACAAACCCTACAATGTAAACATTCGGGACAACTGCATTAAACAATGCATCACATCTTTTCTCAAACCCTACAATGTAAACGTTCGGGACAACTGCATTAAACAATGCATCACATCTTTTCTAAGTCCCATTCAGATTTTACTGAAAAACATCACTATCCGTAATATGCAGAGCCATTTCTTTCTAGCCAAGCTTTGATTCAAGACTTGTGACCAAAAGACAATTTGGAAACATGGCTGGCTGGGCATACAGAAGACAACATCCTGACAAAGATACACTAAGATAATCTGAATTCAGTCCAAGGAAAAATTGGCGAAGACACAGCCCTTCTCAAATCTGAAAGCTGTCTCAAACAAATCAGGTGGTTCAAATGAAGGCCCCAGTTATTGGGGCAGGTCCAAAAGTCCCAAAAGATTATACCTGGAGTATGGCGTCCAGTTCTGTGCTCCCCAGCACAAGGCAGACATGGACATACTGAAGAGCATCCAACAAATGGCCATAAAGATGACTAAGCAACAAGACCATGTCTCCTGCGCAGCAGGGCTGAGAGAGCTGGGACTGTTCAGCCTGGAGAAGAGACGAATCAGGGGACATCTCCTCAATGTATATAAATACCTGCAGGGAGGCTGTGAAGCAGAAAGAGCCAGACTCCGTTCAGTGGTGCCCAGTGACAGGACAACAGGTAGTGGGCACAAACTGAAACACAGGAGGGTCCATCTGAACATGAGGAAATACTTCTTCACTCTGTGAGTGTGACCAAGTATTGCCAAAGGTTGCCCAGAGAGGTTGTGGAGTCTTCCTCCTTGGAGACACTCAAAAGCCATCTGGACATGGTCCTGGGCACCTGGCTCTTGGTGGTCCTGCTTGAGCAGGAGGGTTGGACCAGATGACCTCCAGGGGTCCCTTCCAAACTCAGCCATTCTGTGATTCTGCAACAGCACAAAGGAAAGCAGTAACTAATTTTCACTCTACGCTAAACACTAGGCTTTTACAAGTGTTCTCCTGTGAAAGAAGCAAAGGACAACTCAAATAGTACTTTGGGGTAGAGCTGCAAAAGCTACCCTTGAAATGCAAAGCACCCCTGTGAGCATATATGCTTGCCCACTGAATACGAGATGTATCCGGTTATTTAAACCAGGATAACATTTCTTTCCGCCCTTCAGAAAAGACTGTCAAGAATTAAGAAAATCAACACCTAACTAGTACTTCGGATGAAAACTTCACAAACAGAGATCCAGAAACACAAAGCATGACACTAACTGTTCCTACGGCTATAGCAAAATGCTCAGAAAAAATGTAGTTCAGAAGAAAACCCCTCTAGGCATCCTGTCTGTGGGATTTGGGAGGAAACATTCTGTATTTCAGCTCCTAGAGACAGAAGAGTCCCTGGCAAGGCACATCATTCTGAAAGGAAGCCTGCAAGGTTTCCTCCAACTTGCTTTTGAAATATCACCATGTGGTAAGAAAAAAACCCCAGTAACACAACCTTAAAATGGAAATCAATCTACAACAACGTCAGGTTGCCAATACGATATTTGCTGTAGCAGATTTACTTGTTTCAGGTTTCTTCATAATTTCTGTGAATTAAAGAGCCCTTCTGACAGTGAAACAGCGAAAATTTAAACAGTATTTAGTAAAAGGAACTCAATTTGTAAAGTAAAAGCAACACTACCTAACATGGTATAAAGAGGACGCAAGTTCATCTAATTTTTTGTGTCTTTCAAACCCGTGATGGTATATATCAATTAGACTGTTTCCATATATTCTAACAACTGCACCAAGAACACTCATTTTTCTGGGCCATCCATAATTCACCCACAGCTAACAGGATTGATTCATTAATTACTGATGGCAGGCACAATGGCCAATGTTGTTTTTCAGCAACCAGAACTGACAATGAATCCTCCATCTGAAGTGTTTCTGCAAAAGATCTGGGGCACGCCACAGCAAATGGCACACCTATAGCATAGCATATATTCCACCAAAGGCATCTCTTCATCTTACTTATGATCAAAAGACATCAATAACCTGAAAATTTGCTGCTTATTTGACATCAGGCTGACAGCCATTTCCAGGGTTCTCTTTGTATTAGTTCCTTCCCTGAAATCCAATTCTCATTTAACCAGCTGTTTAGGATACACATGAAACAACATTAAGAGACTGCTAAGCCTAAACTGCGCAAGTTTCACACAGCAAATATTTTGAACAGTATTAAGAATTTGATTCTTAGGTATCAATTTCTCATATCAAAAGACACAATATTTCTTTGTTGTATGTGAATTTAAAATTGACAAGAACATTACAAAAAATAAAAAATCTTAGCATCCTATTTGGCATACTGCAGCACTCTCAACAGCAAGAAGAAAAGAAACAAACTGTGTTTAGTACGACTATACATTGCTGATTTTCAAGTTCTACTGCTCATACAAAAAGGACATTGCAACTCATATTTCACATCTGCAGCATTTCATTTTCTAATACTGCATCAGGTTTAAGAATCAAGGAAACAGCCATCTCAAAGTTCTTCAAATTGAATTTTATTAGTATTTGCTATTGCTTGCAGTATGCAAACAAGAATCCTTTGAAATATGAAAAGATTTTGCAATCATTTTACAGAGAAATGAACCAAAGTGATTTCAGTGCTGCTAAACTCACGAAACTGATAGTAAGTATTTTTATATCACATCGAGGTCTTTTTTCTGAATAGGGATCATCACCTCTCATAATCCAAAACACCTGCCAAACATCAATAAGGAAAGAACCCTCAGCTACACCTCCCTCTCTATTAATAAACAAAGTTGTTGGAAAAACATTAATTTTACTTAAAATCCCAATTTATGGTCTAAATTTTGAACTCAACTTTGTCAATGGTGTGGGTGATAAGAAATGGAAAATAATTCATGCTGTTTCTGCAGATGTTTCCTGCAGTTAACATGCACTATGGTAGTAAGCAAAACCTGTTTGACACATTCAGGATCTCCCTAAATATTTGTAAGCTACCTTTACTAAAACTGGAAACTTTAAAAACTATGCAACAAATAGTACTAGTATCCATTATGACTTTTTTTAGATTTTCCATTTATCATTGCCCGCCTGTTCATCTCCAAATTGCCTACCAAGATCTGAGTTAAGAGTGTCCATGTTCTGACACCTACACCACCTAACACAACACAGAAACTGCAATTTCAGGAGACGGTGCTAAGAGCAACGTCTCAGCATATACTGAGTCCTGAACTCCTATTTGGGTATGTAAATAAAAAAGAAAACAAGTTTTTAATTAAAATCACAAATTTGTAGCTGAAGGAAGAGAACTAATTTCCCTATATACAAGGCTGAAACACATTAAACTTTTTTTTTAGCAGGCATAGTGGTGTTGGGTTGGCAGTTGGACTTGATCTTAGAAGTCTTTTCCAACCTTAATGATTCTATAACTTGCTGTGTACCATTAAAATATGTTATTATAAAAAAATTACTTTCAATGTCATAAATATAATGAAATTTATATACTTAAAACAACGCCAGGGCAAGAGGAAAGTGGTGAAATCAATACAAGGTGTTCAGATATAGCCATGTTTTAAAATTGAAAACTTGATCTGTTTGAAATTCTGCTCTTTCAGCTGATGGGACAAGCAGTCTGAAGAGAAGTCTGGCTCAAAGCTATCCTCATACCAAAGTCTTCTCTACATGTAGTCTGAATGTATAGTATGTATTCACTACTGACTTTTTCATTTAGGCATGTGAAACTAACATACAGGTACATCAATAGAAACAGTCAATTAAAACAATTATTAAACAAACTACACTCTTTCAACTTCAATAATTTTTTTCACACATTAAACTATACACCTACAAGCATGCACACACATATATGAAACACAATATATGTAAGTGGACAAGCTAGCATTTGAGCACTGAAGACTGAAACTTCTTGAGTAAATTAATGTTACGCTGACCATATTTGTTGACAAAGTGTTAAAGAATATACAAACACTGAACTGAGGCACACTGCTACCCAAGTACCTGAACTAGAATTTACAGAGGCATGAACCAATTTTTGACAAAAGAATACATTTGAACCAGCAATGAACATCAATAATTTAAATCAATCCTCCCCAAACTTCAGCCCCCAAAGAGATTACATTTACACTGATATAAATGTTACATTATTGCAACTTACTTACTGTCCTTACTGCAATGAGCACAAAGGCAAGTTCAGCACTGGAAATTTCTTGCTAGTAAAAAGACTACTGGCATAATACCTCAACACATATTGTGGTAGAGCCTATTCACATTTGGCTGCCTTGACTGGCTTTGCTTGTCATCACAACAGCGAGCTACATTAGCAAAAGGTGTATGTCTCTGCTCAGCACTACATATATACCACTAAAAATTTCCGTCAATAATGAAGTATTAGGTGTTCTCAGAAACTGACGAAAGCCAGGATCTAATTTCTTTGGGAATGTACCACAGTATACTCTCTACATTCTGCCATTCTCTCCATATGGCTAGAAATTTGAAGCCTTAACAAATACTCCTAATCCATTCTAGAAACTACACAATGAATCCACAAAACAACCTACCTACCTAATTGGTAGGACCAAACCATTATGTAAATATAGAATGTTCTTCAATATACTGCAACATGCACACACTGGTATTAGTGCAAACTAAAAGGTGCCAAAAAACCTGAAGAGTTGTACTTAAGCACAGGCCTAAACATTCAAAGAAGGCTGAGCTATTTAATTTTAAGAATAAGGTACTCTAAGTTCTACCTTACTCAATTTCATTCTTCTCTGGGGAGATCACACAGAACCAGGGAGAAAACATGTCCCAAATGGTACACAGTACAACTGCAAGAGTTGTAGTATGTAACTGACACAGCAGTCTCCAACACCAAAGTGTCAGGGCTCCTCTCACCCTGTATGTCAGTTCTCTGCTTCTCCCATTTCTAACACTTAATTTGTTCTTTCTTCCTTGAGGCCATTTCCCACATAAAAGGAAATTTTCAGAGCTGAAACAAATACAAAGGCTTTACTTTGTCATTCCTACAGCTTAGGACAAATAAACTCTCTGTATCACCTATGAACGGCTGAACACTATGGAATTCCCACTAAGCATGTTATGGTTGGCACCTTGTTAACCGATTTCTTATTAAAATGGATTTATTTACACTACAGAACCATCCTTAACAATAGTACAAATCTAGGATTCCATTTAAGTGGCTGTTTACCTGGACTTTACTAAAGCCTTTGACACTGTTTCCCACAGAATACTCCTGGAGAAACTGGCTGCCCATGGTTTGGATGGATGTACACTTCCCTGGATAAAGAACTGGCTGAATGGTCCAGCCCGAAGAGTTATGGCGACCAGAGTTAAATCCAGCTGGTGGCTGGTCATGAGTGGTGTTCCCCAGGGCTCAGTACTGGGGACAGTTCTGTTCAGTATCTTTATCAATGATCTGGATGAGCGGATTGAGTGCTCCCTCAGTAAGTTTGCAAATGACACCAAGCTGGGTGGGAGTGTTGATCTGCTCAAGGGTAGAAAGGCTATGCAGAAGGATCTGGACAGGCTGGAGTGAAGATCTAAGGTCAGTCACATGAGGTTCAACAAGCCCAAGTGCCGGTTCCTGCACTTGGGTAACAACAACCCCATGCAACGCTACAGGCTTGGGTAAGTGGCTGGAAAGCTGCCTGGCGGAGGAGGACATTGCGGTGTTGGTCAACAGATGGCTGAACATGGGCCAGCAGCATGCCCAGGTGGCCAAGAAGGCCAACGCCATCCTGGCTTGTATCAGAAATGGTGTGGCCAGCAGGAGTACGGAAGCGATAGTCCCCCTCTACTCAGCACTGGTGAGGCCGTACCTCAAATACTATGTTCTGTTTTGGGCCCCTCACTACACTGAGGTGCTGGAGTGTATCCAGATAAGGGCAGCAAAGCTGGTGAAGGGTCTGGAGCACAAGTCTCACAAGGAGCGGCTGAGGGAACTCTGTTTAGCCTGGAGAAGAGGAGGCTGAGGGAAGACCTTATCACTCTCCTGAAAGGAGGTTGTAGTGAGGTGGGTGTTGGTCTCTTCTCCCAAGTAAGAAGTGAGAGGATGAGAGGAAACAGCCCCAAGTTTCCCCAGGGGTGGTTTAGATTGGATATTGGGAAAAAATTCTTCACTGAAAGGGTTGTCAGGCACTGGAACAGGCTGCCCACGGAAGTGGTGGAGTCACCATGCCTGGAGGTACTTACAAGATGTGTAGATCTCTCACTTAAGGACACAGTTTAGTGGCAGACTTGGCAGTGTCAGTTTCATGGTTGGACTCGATGACCTTAAGGCCTTTTCCCACCAAAATGATTTTATGATTCTTTTTAAAGCTTACCATATTTAGACTATGCACTACATATTACAGAGTACTTGTTTTAAACCTACATGGGCTATTTTAATTTTCACTAACAGTTGTATAAGTTAATAGAGTTATTTTAAAAAGCTTTAAAAAAAAATCTTCTCCATTAGTTGGGCTTTGAACACACCTTTTGCCCTCAGTACCTTGTAGAAATTCATTTTTGCACACATCAGACTCACCACAGGCCCTGTGAATATATTAACTGCTGCAACAGCAGCTGGTTCCTCTGCCCCTGCAAAATACACATATTGGGAGGCTGTCATCTAACAGAGGTCATCTAGACATGTATATAACCCTTCTAATGGCATGTAAGGGGTCAAGAACTCAGTCCTCTTAATGTAAGTGACAAATTATGGAAGACAGCAAAACCAAGAGAGGCGCAGTATTTTCTGCTAAGTTAACCTAAAAGAGGAATATGAGAAAATACTGTAGGTCCTCAGCTTTAAGAAACAGCTTATACTTGTGTAGATCTTTCAATTTACTTTAGAAAATAGGATTATTGTCATGCAAAGTCAGAGTAAGTTTTGTTAAATAAAACCCAAACCACAAGATACTTATCAGATCACACATGAAGGAAAAAAAGCCTCACTCCCCCAAGGGCACTGAAACAAGCATGGTTTGCTGACTTCTCAAACCTCATCTCACATTTTTACTAAGGAGAATAAAAGACATGAGAATTTAAAGTGTGCAAGAAATTCAGGGAGATGTGTACTTTTTTCTATACAGTCTCAAGTTCTGCCCTATGCTGAACAGTCACCATCACGGCTACGAACTGTTAAGTCACATTTCAACTACACATATATGTACACATCCAGGCATTGAAAGCTGAGCCAGAGAATACAAACACTATACTCTGTATCTGAACTTAAGGTAGAGTGCTTTAACTGTTCTTTGATACAATAAGGAAGCTGAGAATAAGGAGGAAGAAAGCTTCACATAGGATCTCTAACCTATGGTCAGCAGNGATTCATGTGCAAAATGACCAAACACGTATTCGTCTTGCCAGGCTCTTTTGTGTTCAGATCTAAACATCTTTCTCAAACCCATATTCATCCACTTGGAACTTTGCTATTTGTCTTCACAAGTTCCTTCCACAACATTATTTAAAAATAATACCCATTTCTGCTCTTATGTCTGCAATCCCTTTATTTTCCCTCATTTTATATTCAGCTCCAATGTTTTCCCAACAGACTTACACAGAGAGGACAAGAAAACAAAAATGCCCTCCCTCAGTACTTGTCAACAAAATAGTTTTAAATGTCTTTGCAAGAGACTGAATTCTAAGAATCAGATTTTGAAAACACAGGTCATCAAAAACACTCAGCTCACCACAGCTTTTTCATACAACAATCCCAATACAGATCATCTAAAGAAATAACCTGAATAAGGAAGAAAGGCTCTTCATTTTTGTGTAAAGAGAAAACCATCTCCTAAAGCTTTCATGAAGCCTTCCAGACAGAGCATCTGCTCAGCAGCACCCTAAGTTGTGCCATGGATGCTCTCATCCCTGCTCAAACAATGATTTACTCCTACTGTAATGTGAAAGAAAAACTGGGTCTGTTCTGTCAGAAATTAACAGTACTGGCAAAGACAGACCACAAGACTAAGACAAGAGGCTCCGGAGAGAAGACAGGGTTGAGTTCAAGCAGTTGCCAACTTTGCTAGGACAGATGTGTTCACTGATTTCGGGGACAGGAACAAAATTGCAAGACTGACAAGATAAAAGGGCTACTTAAACAGAAAGCAAGCAAAATACAGCATATATAGTGGCGCTCACAGGAAGCACTGCTCCTTTTTATAGTGTCTGAGGTTGTAGTGGGAAATACAAAAAGGACTAAGAACCAACAACTCTGGACATTAGACAAACAAAGTCTCTGTTTTTTCTGAGAGAGGAAGAGCAAAGGCATCAGTCTGTCCACAGCTAGAATGCCTATAGAAGACACTAGGTGAGGCAGACTTACACTGCTTAACTATTTTTCTACCAGGTGAGGAGCAGTTCCACTGTAATTTAGACAAACGGGTTAGATGGCAATCAACAAAATACTTAAGGTGCAAAAGGGCTTCCTTTTTTTCTTTTCCTTTCCCACTGCTTTTAAAGTGCTGCTGCGGTTAGCATTTTATGGCTTATTAAAGAGCAAAAAGCCCTACCTCTCAATGTTTTGACAAACAAAAATCAGTGGAGGGCACCAAAAAGCAAAGGAAGTTTCCTTGATCTTTCAAGAGCTTAGTAGAAGAGGAACCTACTTACTCCTCAGTGAAGCTAAGGAGTAAAAACTATGAAAACCACCCTGTTAAATCAGAGACCTATACCAGCTTTTCCCATAATAGAATTTAAATATGCCATATTAGATTACTTAACTTTATACAGATGTTTACATAGAGAAGGAAACCACAAACTATTTCTGCATGAACTGGTTAAGTCAAACTTGCATCTTTCCAGAAGTTTCAAGGATCAGTCCTCCACAGGCAAAATAATTTTTTGACTAGATATAGGAAAAAAAGAAATTTCACATCCTACCTGTACCCTTATTCCCACCTTTCAAATCCCTCTGGGGTGGGAGGTGGGGGTGCTGGAGCTACATACAAAGATGAAGTGACAAAAACTTTAGAACTCCACAGCTCGCTCTGCACAAATTCCCATTAGATTCACTAGCAATTTAGACCATGTAGTATGACAGCTCTAAAATGCAACAAGACTACAATTTAAATTTCAATTCAGTAGCCCTGAAGAAATAACTTGTCTTCCTAACTGCACAACCTTTCTACACTCTAACAAGAGCTTGCATAGAAATCATTTTATTATTAAAGACTTTCTTAGTAACAAATTGAAAAAGTAACTTGACTTCATAAACAGTATCACTTTAAATCACATAAATTATCTTCTGTTACAACATTGACAAACCATACTGAAAAAATGTATTTAGATAAGCTGATGCATACACTTCACAAATCCCAACAGCAGCAATGTCAGTGATGTCAGCTTCCAAGACAAAATCGTATCTTTCAGAAAAAGAGAACATAATTATATAGTGTGACTCCCACACCACAGCAGGTTCAAAGGAAGGAGTGATCAGCTTGCAACTTTAACTTAGTATTTATTATAGTTCTATTTAAAAAAATCAAAGTGAACGAGGTGCAAATAAAAAAAAAGTTTAACCTGCTCTAACCATCTCCTGTCGGGGAGATGACAACATAAGTTTCATGTAGGAGAATCTTGAGATCCCTAGTTTATAACCCCCTTTTATTTATATACCACTCCTCGCAATTACCAATTACCACTCTTAACACATACTATGTCCTGCTAACAATTCTCTGGAAACCTTCACATTGTTTTTCTATGTCTGCATAGGGGTTTTTTGCTAGAAAAAAGTCAATGATTAAGGAAGATCAACAACATTATCGACTTTCACTAGCCATTAAATGTGCCATGGCACCTGTTTGCTCTCCTGTCTCATACTTAATCCTGTAACAACTGCACCCTCCTTTCACTTACTGCACACATAAGTATTCAAATGGAGTTCTTTCCTCTTTCTCAGAACACTGAGTGTCTTAATATCACAGCTGCAATACCCCCTTGAAGAGAAAAAAGTTTTGTATTTTTCATCCTCGTAGTGCTGCAAAGCAGTTAAAGAGTCAGTTGGGCCAGCAAATGCAAAATCCCCAGGATGTGGATTAATACCATAAATTTGACAACTAAAACCAAAGTTGTTGCCTCAGTGAATGTCATTTAACAATAAGTGCATCAGCAGCAATGGCTAAGCAAGCGGTAACCAGCTCTGGAATAAGGCAGACTATCAATAATCGTGTTCATCTTACCATTCCAGTTGCCTCATTATACATTTGATAAACTTATAAGAACATACGCATTTGCTCCAAATACTACCCTCAAAAATTTGTTTCTAAATAGAAATGCTATATATTAACAAACATTCTCATGTCTTACAGTTCAATGAACTTCTATGTATTACTCGCTATAAACAATTACAACTTAAAATACATGTCTCCAGAAAACATCTCAACACATAATCAGCTTTAAAATACACTTCTCAAAGAAACAAGAAGCATCTTTCTGATCTAAGTATTAAAAAAATCCCCTTCATGTTCTACAGGAATAGGAATTAACATATCTATACTGAAAAACACTAACAGAATGTCCTAAAACATACGACTGCTAACATCAATGTTTCCTTGAACAGCTGTTCTTTCTCAACTGGCTTGAGAGGATTAAAGACACCTGGAAACTTTATTTTGCTGTAAAAATGGGAGAGGACAATCAGCTGCCTGGTGTTTCAGGGATACTTGCTGTCTCCTTGCACGCAGCACAATGAACCCACTTGTCTTCTTGAGGACAGCACACAGCAATTCAGTTCTACACAATCAGCTGGGTTTTAGGTTCCAGTTCCAACTTTTGCCAAAGCAGATAAAACAATTTTAACAGGATCAAGTGCTCGTGTCCCTCGAATCAACCTTGCCCCGCTCTCGTCCACCTTGCAGGCCGCCCCACATGGAAGCACGGCTCCCACGCAGGCACACGGGGCCGCTCGGGCTCCCCAGCGGCGACCTCCCGCCAAGGCCGCCGGGCCTCCTTCGCCCTCCACGCTTACGAACGGCGGCCCAACAAAGCCGGGTCCGGGATACCCGCTGCAGGGAGACTGCCCTCTTCTCCGCCTCGGCTGCCAGGCGCACCGCTGACAAGCCGGGGACACCGGACGCTGCCGGTGAGGCTCCGCCCCGGGCGGGCCCGCCGCCCTCCTCCACCCCTCCCCACGCCGGTACCTGAGGCCGCGGGGCACGGCGGGTCTCCGCCCCCGCCTCCTCCGCGCCCCCCGCAGTCACCGCCAAGGCTCCCACGCCGCCTCCTGTCGCGTCGCCCCGGGGCCCCGCTGCTGCCGCCCGGGCCGGGCCTACACCGCCCGCCCGCGCGATCGCTTCCGGGAGCGTCGGCCCAGCGCCCTCCGCCCATCACAGGTCGAGTCCCCCGCGCGCCCCTCGCCCGTTCTGCGTCCGCGCCGCTGTCGATTGCTCCCGCGGCCTGCGACCGCCGCCCGCCGCCATCTTCCACTCGTCGGGGGCGCTGCGGCCCCGCGCGCACCCCGCCGTCTCCGGGGGGCGGTGACGTCTCTCTCCAGCCGGCCCGGCCCGGCCCCGCCCCAAGGTCGGCGACGCGGGCTTTCTTTGTTCGCACCGGGGGACGGCAGGGAGCCCAGCGGGCGTACGTTACCACCGCGGCCGGAAGAGGAGGCGACGCAGCTAAGCCACGCCCTGGCTGCGGCGCGGCGCTCCGAAAAGCTTAAGGGCCTGCGCACTGGGGCGGAAGCCGCTCTGTCCGGTGGCAGCGCCTCCGCAGCCGGGCGGTCTCCCGCTCTGACAGCGCCTCCCCGCGATGCCGCTTCCTTCCCACAGCTGAAAGCGAGGGCGCGGGGCTGGGCAGCGGGCAGGGAACACCCGCGACGGGAGGGCAGGCCGCGCCCGCGCCAGTGGAGCAGGAAAACAAAACAAGCTGCCTGCTGCAGATGCAAAGAATTAATGTTCCAGAGGAGACGCTTCTCCAGGCACTAAAGTGGTTGAAAAGCAGTAAACTATACCCTTGCAGCTGCCAGATGTGAAATGAAAACGAAAAAGGCAGAAAGCTACTCACTACAAATAGGCAGAATTAACGGAAACTTGACAGGGGAGGCAGACGACACACACCAAGAGGAACGAATTAGTGCTGTCCTGATTGGACAGGAGGAATTATTTCCAGTTTTGAAATGGGAGGGAGCAAAAGAAATTCCTTCTAATACTCCCATTTTTTTCTGTGTTGTCCCCCACAAGAATGCAAATAGTCTTGTTTTATAGATCACATACAAATAAATGTGTTGCACCTTAAAATACCTGAATTCCTGAATCGTTCTGAGTTCAGCTATATGGATGAGTATGTTAGGCTTATCCTACACCTCACTCTACACCATCCAAAGAGGAAAACAAAGAAGTGGATGATACCTTTTTAGCATTAGAACTTGTAAAATACTTCTCTTGTGAAAAACATGTTTGTAAAGATTTCACAGCCCTCTGGTTCACAGACTGAGGACTGGGTGCCCATCAAGTCAGAAAAATGAGTAAGTTCAGGAACAAGAAATTACTGAAGAAACAGAATATGTACTAACTATAACTGGGAAATTTAAAGATTAGAAATAAGTGAATCAAATCATGTAGGTTTATGTATATGGGTCATAAGTACCAAGCAAAAAGAAATTCCTTACCTACTATAAGAAAGCAAATCTAATAAAAGTAATACTATGAAAGTAAAATAAATGAAAATAAGTTAAAAAGAAGTAAAGCAAGGTAAATATTTGGAAGTAATAATAATTTCCAACCCCTTAGTAGCAGTGAAAAAATTCCATCCTTCTGTGATGCTCCCCCCCCCATTACTACTGGGTGGTCAGTTTGGTTTTTAAGTTCATGAGAACTAAGGAATAGATAACTCGATGACATCTCTGAAAAGAAATGTCCCAAGAGTAGTTAAGAGTTGCACCTTTGGAGTTTCTTTTCAAACTGAGCAAGCATCCTTTAATGGAAGTACACCACTGGTGAAACAACCACCCAAAGGACAAAAAACATTTTTTAAACTAAATAAACTGAATATGATTGAAAGGCTCTGCAGGATAATACACCTGCATCTATCTCTGTTTAAACACTAGTAGGAAACCACTGCTTGGGCATTAAAGCAAAGTAGTATTCCAAGGAATAATAGTTCTTTGTTATGAAAACCTGTCCTTAAATGCTGTGCTCTGTAAAGAAACTTATTCAATTCTGTTATTTAATATATTAAGAATGATGATACCAACTTTAAGTATTTCGTTCATTTAAAAATCATAGGTATTAAACATATACAGCACGTTACACTTCAAAGAAAAATCAAAGAAATTACAACCATGAGAAAAGGGTCCCCTGACTCATGCACTGAGGCTTAAAAGCTCTCACCTCCAAAGCAACACTAAGTAAAATGGGAAATGTACTCTGTATCCAGGCTATACTAGACCTTTTACAAGGCAAGAGGCAAAGTACTGGTTTTGGTGCTACGAAATTGAACAGGTTCTTAGTACTACTAATAATGCTGTCAACAATGACACATCCTTGTTAATACAGGTAAGGCCACACATGAAAAATCTTAGACTTTGGTTTCCTGCTGATGTCACTGAATATGAATTCAAGATTCTCATATGCCAAGTGAACAAAATCAAGTAATTGGGGTGGAAGCCTGGGAATTGTTTTCATTAAGATTACAACATTTGTTTACCATGTGTGGTGTAGAACTTTTCTCATGCTGTTGTCCAGGAAATGAAGACTGGGATTGTGGAGAACCTACTGTAAAAATACATGCAGATTGCAGTCAAATACTATACTTTACACTTCTCCTGCAATGCAAAAACTGGTTACACATGGTCAGCCGCAGAGCAATAAATTATTTCACTGAAACATGCGTATTGACTTATCAAAGATATGTCAAATTATTCTGAAGGCATGCTTTTCATAAAGTTTCCAGAATGAACACAAAAAAGTCCAATGACAAACAAAATATTTTAGATAAATAAATAAACTAAATCCTGCATTGTATCTTTAAATGATTGTCCTGGTTTTGGTTAAAACAGAATCGATTCTCTTTTAATGAATCTTCCTTACAGATAAGTTCTTCTAAGTAACTGCATTTTTCTGAATCTGGCTGCGTATTTTACACAGTGTCCACTCCAAAGCTGGTAACAACTGATGTTTGTAGTTACACTGAGCTAACGGTAGGAAAGGAATGCAGAAAAAGGCCCCTCTTTATCACTATAGCAGCCAAGGTCACCGACAGATCTCTTAGGTCCCACAAGTGACAAGTCGCAAAGGGTCGCACTTGCGGGGAGGGGCGGACAGGACAGGTGACCCGATACTGACCAACGCGACATTCCATGCCATGCACATCAGACTCAGTTTAAAGCTGGGGGATAACGAGGGTCTCGCTATCTTCGTCCATGGCCGGCTGCTGAAGAGGACCCTGCTCGTTCTTCTACCTGCAATACTGATCCGGGTTCTGATCCGTGTATTCCTGAGTCCAGTCCCTGTCTGCTGCGGGATCCAGTCCGGGACTTCCTGGTGCTGCCCGGCAGTGGCTGGCAGGACGCCAGCGCCCGGCACCCAGCTCCAGGAAACTCAGTGTCGGTTTTCTGTATTTTACCTTATTTCTCTTATTATTAATACTATTAGTATTATTAGTAAACCTTTTTACATTCAATTTGTAAGTGTCTCTCCCTTTTCTCTTCCTCTGGTGGAAGAGTGGGGGTTAATAGAGAGCATCTGCCACTCAGTTTATTGATGCCCTGCTTTAAACCATGACAACGATATTCCTAACAAAATGAAGAAGTGCTGTCTCTTAGTAATGGCAGAATAAATCGGAACTCTCATTTCCAAAGTAATTCACACTGGACACTAATAACCAGTTCAAAAACCAACAGAAAAATATGCACACATGTGAAATATAAGCGAAGAGTGGTAGAGAATTGCAATTGTACCCTACTACTGCAACCAGCTGCTTTTAGGAAGCTCTACTTATCATTTTTAAAAAAGTATATCCTTATACACAAGTCCTTCAAACAACCAAAAAACATAACAGCAGACATCTAGTCGGCCTATACCCTCCAGTGACACTAACTGAGCATTAGTGCTCTAACTTCTCTTTTAAAATAAAAGCACAGAGTTCAGTGGCACATCTGAGAAGAGCACAGATGTCTGTTCTGAAGATAGCTCCCTGTTTTTCAAAACAAGCAGTCATTTTAATCAAGGGATCAACTACAATTTCCTATAAAATGCAAGGCAAACAGCTTCATGTATTCTCACAGAAAAATCAAAGCTGCTACCAAATAAAACTGACATTTGAATGAAAACATATCTTTGAAATACACCCAAAACACATTCTTTTTGCTTTTTAAGCTAGTTCCACTTTAGTCAGCTTTTACAGTTGGGAGTTCTCATTTGGTGCAGAATGAATACCAATGAGAAGTTTGTTTTCTACAACCATCCCTAAATATTAGGTAAATAATACCTAAAAGTATTAAAAGTAAAAAAAGTAAAGTTTTGGCCCAGTTCCTCTATTAATACGGAGGCAGTTGGTGTGCCAAACATCTGAAATTTGAACCAGGTAAGCTGCCACACCCCTTCCTACTCCCTCCCCCCAAACCTTTGAAGCATCTAACAAACAGAATTTCCAACAAGACTTAAGTCAGTTTTAAATACCATGATATGAAATAAAACTAAGGGAAGACAATCAACCTAACACAGAGGTGATCATCTGTGTAACAACAGCAAAGGAAGAATGTTAAAAGGCAATGCCAGTGTTAAGTTGGTGCACTAGGATGGCTCTGAAAGGAAATTTCCCCTACCTGCTCCTCACCCAAGAATCCTGCAGGAACAAAGTGTACAAGGGCCAAAAAAAAAAAAAAAAAAAAGGCAGTGCATACTATTGAAAATAATTAACCAGTTAATCAACTGGAAACTTAAAATAGTTTTGCCATATTCTGGATAACATGTTTGAGCAGTATCTGTAGGTTAAACCAGGCCCCCAAATCTAGGATGATACCTAAAAATAAAATTCAATTAAAAAAAAGAAGGAGGGAAAAAAAAAGAGAGGGAAATAAGAAAACTAGGCAGTAGAGGAATAAAAGAAACTTGCACCAAAAACAAATCTAGCTCTAGGATAAGCTGGAACAACTATAAACTTACTCCAGAATTTCAAAACACAAGGATTTGTGCAGTTAACAAGGTGCTGACATGCAAGTCACATTCCACTTTCCAAACCAGATCTTTTGACTAATACATGCCCTTTTCCAGGCACCTCACACCAACACCTTAGTTTACTGTGAAGTGTCATAATTGTAAACAATGTAACACATGTTGCATGCTGAACTAATGTTGAACAATTTGCATTATTTAAGGACAGTAAAGTTTAAGGTAAAACCATCATCAATAACAGGAACATGAAAGCAAGTCTCACAAGCAGTTCAGTGTCAAAACTTTTCCCTTCCGCATGCCATACTTGCACTATTGGTCCAAGTATCATTGAACATTTAATATCCATCACTCTACTGCCTCAAAGCAAGCTAATATGAGAACGTGTCAAAAAAAAGGTCAGGAAAACACTTGCACGCTAGTAGACAGCACTGAACAGAAGCTTCCTATCTGTAAAACCTTAAAATTCCCAACTTCAAATGCAGAAAATACAGCTACTGCAAAAAGGCTTTGAACACTTAGCTAGGCTATAACCTCCAAAACCAGAAGCTACCTTACCTAAAAATTAGAAAAAACATTGCTGTTCTTTATTAACCGAGGGTGTCAACATGGCCAATTACAAATGTTTAGAATGGCAAAGGAATACAAGTAAAAAGAAAAATGCAGTACTGAAGAAAAATTTCTTCTGAAGTAACTAAAATACTGTCTTGAGTAAAATATAATTCTTAATATGCTAGAGCAAGTTCAAAGAGTAACTCTGAAAACTGACTGCTATACCTGAAAAACAAACAATCTTTGTATAGTAAAAGCAATACATAAAAAAACCCCAATGCCAGTGCATCTTGTGAAGGAAACATTTATGTAAGCCTCACCTTGTCACTGTCATCATTACAAATGTGATCTTGATGGATTGAGTGGCACTGAAAGGATGTACTAATGCTACCTACAAAAGAAGGGGGGGGGGGAAGAGAAAAAAAACTTCATTAATACAATAACCCAGTTCCTGTGAATGCTAAAAATAAAGACAAATTTAGAAAACATTCTTTTTTCCCCCCATACACAAGAGAGATTTAGCTGCCAAACAGCTATGTCTCACAAGTCACGCATTTAATTCTGATAACGGAATCAGAGAGACACTGAATATCTCTGGAGATATTCAAGACCCGCCTGGACAAGGTCCTGTGCAGCCTGCTGTAGGTGACCCTGCTTTGGCAGGGGGATTGGACTAGATGACCCACAGAGGTCCCTTCCAACCCCTAACATTCTG
>Ga0065711_1006509_pt1 | contig 30351 bp, 22 predicted proteins | sample Hoacrofraction12_FD_59098 | JGI IMG/M metagenome (GOLD analysis project Ga0065711, IMG submission 59098) | Hoatzin crop microbial communities from Cojedes, Venezuela - Epithelial fraction 12 v2 (version 2) | ecosystem: Host-associated > Birds > Digestive system > Esophagus > Crop | place...
CTGCTCTCGATCCTTTCATCCCCCAGCCTGTATTGATAGCGGGGATTACCCCGACCCAGGTGTAGGACCTTGCACTTGGCCGTGTTGAACCTCATGAGGTTCACACAGACCCACCTCTCCAGCTTGTCCAGGTCCCTCTGGATGGCATCTCGTCCTTCTGGTGTCTTGACCATACCACTCAGCTTGGTGTCATCTGCAAACTTGCTGAGGGTACACTCGATGTTGCTGTTCTTGTCATTGATAAATATATTGAACAGCACCGGTCCCAGTACAGACCCCTGAGGGACTCTACTCGTCACTGGTCTCCATCTGGACATTGAACCGTTGACCACTACCCTTTGGCTGCGACCATCCAACCAATTCCTTATCCACCGAACGGTCCACCCATGAAATCCATGGGTCTCCAATTTAGAGAGAAGGATGTTGTGGGGCACCGTGTCAAAGGCTTTACAAAAATCCAGATAGATGACATCCATAGGTTTTCCCTTGTCCACCCTTGTTGTTACAAAGTTCAACAAGAAAGTTGAAAAGAAAGTTCCGTCTGTGGTTAGGGGATCCTGAAGGCTGTGATAACTGTGGAGTAGTGAAACCAGAAGAGCCTGGAGCACCAGTGGCTCTCAACCAGTGTGCTAAGCTGCCATGCTTTGCTAAGGAGACTTTGGAGGGGGTGGGAGAAGGGCTACAGGATCACTTTGAATTGTCTCCTGTTGAAGTTTGAGCCCAGATTTCAAATAAACATCTTACTGATTTTAAAACTGATGGTGGTGAAGAACCTCCCACAGCTATACTGGTATTTACCCATTCTTGTTGTGAAAGCATGCACCCAAATTTTAATCTGAATTTATCCAGCATCAGCTTGCAGCCCTGTCCAATGGCAGCAGGTCCGTGAGAAGAATAATTCCCTCGTGGTGCTGTGTGAGGATCTTGCTTAGCCTTTTCGGGAGCAGGCTGTGTGACGCATGGTGAAGCTAGGGTGGTTGCTCCTCAGGTTGCTGTTGGGGTGTCGGAGGCTGCCACGTCTGATATTGGAATTAAGTTAATTGTGGGTTTCAAGGATATATGCCTACTGCTTGTAGGGATACTGAACACTTTCCTGCAGGGCACATGAATATGTCAGCCAGAAAAGATGTTTCTTCGGCAGATGTGCCTTGATTAGCTGTCTCTTGTGGTGCGTGACCTCCAAGGTGGGATTCGCATCAAGGGCCTTGCTGGGGGCACGCGGATATCGTTTGGCCGTGCTTGTATGCAGTGCTGTGTGGGATGCCCAGCCTCCCCGCTGCCCTGGCTCGTCAAGTATTGGCCTGAGGAGAGAGCAACCATTAGAGGAGAGTCTAATTGCACCCTGGGCAGTTGTTGTGTGGAGGCAAGCGTGTGCGTTTGGAGGGACAGCGAGCTGGTGCTGGCTCAGGTCCCACTGGGGGGCCGGTGTGCCCCCTCCCCTGCGTGGTCCCATGGCATCCCATGCGTTACGTGATGCAGGTGGGGCAAAGGTGCGGAGATTTTCTCAGGAGTTGCTCGGTGCCAGCACTGAGTTACTGGCAAAGAGCTGGGGCCAGAAGGTGCCCCTGTGATTCTGGGTTTGGCTCAAAGGCCTCGAGGAGATAAGCTAAATGCCTACATCCTTGCTTCAAATGGGAATTGTCGTAATGTTATGTGTACAATGCTGGTGTGGTGGATTACTTCAGCAGATGATGTGACCGCAGTGTTTGAGTCCATTTTTACTCCAAGGTTTTAATTTTTTTCATAATTTGATGAGTTTAATGATTAAACATTAAGTGTTTATCCTGGGACTATTATTAAAAGCCTTTCTTTTGAAATTCATGTGTCTCATTACAGTTTGTGAACCAGTAACCCACCAACCTATGGACTCGAGCTGCAGAAAATACCACTGCTAGGCAACCTTGGTAGAATGAAGAGAGACCACTGCAGTAACTTGACAACATAGGAATAAAAAGCTCAGAAAGAAGTAGTGTTCCCCTTCCTTTTACACCTACTTCACCAAAACCAAAGTGCAATAGGAGAGGGGGGAAAAAACCCAGAATTCATACAAACAGTACCAGCTTTTAACCTGAAGATGGTTCTTCACTTACCTTTTGTGGCATAAGGCTGCAGTGGAATAGGCACCGTCTCACTGTGTGTGTGTGCATTTTATTAATCAGAAATTCATCTTCCCTGTGCGGCTCTGCTTAACCTAGTCTTTACCAGGTGTTATCTGTTGACTACATGTGGTGGTGGCGGTGATAGAAGTCACCCATGATGTGGATGAGAACCAGGACAGAGCAAGGCATTGAGCTAAGACTAGCATTTGCTGCTGTATTTGGATACCAAGCCAAGTAATAAATCTGTTATATTCCCATGTTGTTTTTGTTTTTCCTACTGGAGTCCTTTTTGCAGGAGAGGTTAAGTGTAATGTAAGGTTCCTCCCTACTGTCTGCGCGTGACCTCCAGGATCTTTAACCTGCTTCTTAAGAGATGTTTTGTTTTGTTTCACGGTTCATTTGTGTCTTGCACTGTGTTTGGCTGCTCTGTGTCCAAGCCTGGGCTGATACCCCTGAAAAGTTTTTAAGAAGTATTCTTAAATGCCCTCTTAGTCCTTACACTGCAGAAGTGTTGCATAGCTAGGGCAAGCGAAGGTGGATTTAAAATGCAATAAATGCCGTACAGCAGAAGGAATAAGCGAACGAAGAAAGTGCAATCCAGCTGAAATTTTAGGGTAGCCCTGGGAGAGTGAAGCTGTGCGAGCTACTCCCGGTGCAAACCAGCCCAGTCCCTGGCTGAGGCTGAGAGGAGAGTGGAGCTGCCGCCTGTGTTTCGGCAATGCCCTTTGTGCCGGGTCCGTCCAGCCTGGGGCTAGAGGAGAGGTGGGCAGCACTCGATGCAGTTAAGACAGACCTGGATTTAAAAGACGCTCAGTTCAAGCTAGGTGATTGTGGGAGAATGGGGTTTAGGCAGCCTGAAAGGGAGACATGCCTAATGAGGTATAGCTTACTGGGCAAATTTAGAACAAAGAAATATTTACAAGGGAAATGGATTTTCTTTTTGCTTTGGAAAAAGTTAAAAGAGTTTTGCTTTGTTTTATCGTCACCAATTTAGAGTAGTTTAATGATTTTTGGAAGGCCATCAGCATTAGCAAGAACAGATGCTTATTTTTGCAGTGAACTACTGTCCTTAATTTTGCACAGGAGACTTAATGCAGACTATTGTTTGAGGCTTCAGGAAGACACAGTGCTGCTTTAATGACTTTATCACAAATGAAAGACAGACATTACATGAAAGATACCGCATTGCCCTTTAACAAGGCTTCGTTATTATCTCCCCTACTGTGGAACAGGAGCTAGCATTGCTAATAAATTGGTAGAATTACTTTAGAAATGTGAATTTGCTTATCATTTAATATCCTCCGGTGACCTACAGCTTTAGGTCTTTTGGTCTGCGGTAAGATCTTTGTATGTCAGTAAGCAGCTCCAGAGGAGGTGGTCCCTCCCCATGTAGGTGAAGGTGGGTTACTTCAGCAGGGGAAAAATATTCATTCTTTGGCTCTGCCAAAAGCTATTTTGAAAAGTAATACTCCTCGTGGCCAAAATGTGCAGAGGCTGGATGAATCTGAATGGTAATACAGACCGGACAGTGGATTTGTTAGCTGATGGCTGCTATCAAGAAGTTAGGATGGGCAGTGTTGGATGGCTGCGGTGCGAAGTCTGAAGCTCTTGCTGGTTATTGCAGGATGTGGCCCAGATTCTAAAAACTGGTAAATGTGTCCGACTGAGGCGCATGAAGTTACACTTTCTCAAGTGTTTGCAGAGTTGGGCCGTAAGCTTTTGTTAAAAGGAGGTATGAATGTGAGACTTCAGTCCCACAATTAATCCTCAAATACAGAGAAGAATGAACCTCTAATTTTCATCAGCCTTTTTGTTTCCAGATCTGCAATCTCATCTATTCCTGTGCCTGCTTTTTTGTCCCCTCAAATCATTATTTGAAGATTATGCATCTTATTCTGATTTCACCTCCTAATTCTGCTTGATCCATCTCCATTCCCATGCCTTATCGTGGCTGAATTATGAAAAGAACGACTAAAATGACAAAACCCTTTAACACACCAATATTGTTCTCTGTGTCTTTTGTCTCAAGCTAAATTATCTTGTCGTCTCGCGTCTGAAGAATGCCATCCATGCTTATATTATACATAAACATGTTCTACCTCAGCCTGGGTAATAGTGACAGAAATCTGTCTTATTTTCAAAGATTTCCCAAAATACCTGTTGAAATTCAGTTGAGAATAGTCTCAATAACAAAGCTTGCTTCTTGACTATATGGGAAACTGTTTTATATTCATTCATTCAGCTTGTGTACGTTCTTTGTGTTATTAGAAAAAAGAGCACTTCTAGTATTTGCTGTTGTAATTTATGAATCTCTGCTTCATTCAAATAATTGAAGTTTGTGGTTTTTTTTTTTCCTGAGTTACTTAATGTTTAGCACGACTGATTTGGGGAAAAAAACGGCGTATGGACACTGCACATATATCAATCTCTTCTGCAAAGAAACCAGCCCTTATGAATTTCTGTTGATTTTCTTTGTTTTGCAATAGATGATACTCGAGGAGTGTTATTAAGGTGTTAGAAACACAGCTGATACATTTCATTAGTTGCTCTATAGAGCCATAAATGTATGACATCCTTCAGAAAAAACTCTAGATCTGATCCCAAAAACCATTAAGGACATAACCGACAGGGCGTGATGCGATGTCACGTGAGACGTACCTGAACAGATACAGCTATATCCTTCAGCAGTGCTTGGGGAGTATGGTGCAGCCCGAAAGGGTGCAAGATACATCCCAGAAGGGTGCACCACAGCTACATCAGCTGGATTAACTAAGCCAAGTGAAGCACCACAAGCTGATAAATACTATGGGTGCTGTTTCATGTGAAGTGGAATTCTCATGTGAGGGATAAAAGGTAGCCAACTCCTACAACTTTCTACAACTTGTTCTGAGCCTGGCATTCTTGCTGTATCCATTGCCAGTGACTTAATGACATTGAGGAGAGTTGGGTCAACCGATCGCTGATCCAAGAAAACCCAGCCCAACAGGAGAGAGGGAATGGTTGTATGCATCTTGCAGTCACAGTGTTAGGAAATCACGGATATCTTCTATATTTTCTGTGGAGAGAGGAAAGATGGGAAGAAGGTCGTGGGTGCTCGTTTTGACACAGGTCCATAGTTAGAGCTGGTTAATTGTACCTAAAACTACACCCTGAGGCATCTTTACTGCTTCTGGGACCAAAACTACCTACTTCAGGCATGTCTCTGCACTGCTGCCTTGCCAAACACAGAGTATTTACAGTCTTCCACGTGTTGCTTACTCCTTTGGAAATCAGCCCTCATATAGAATAGAGAGCTAAGGGGGTTTTGCACTGTGGTTGTAGGTGTAGGTTTATTTATTTTGTGGGGTTTTTTTTGCTTTTTTCCCCGGGGATCAGACACAGAAGTGCAATAGAAAGGTAATAGATTTAAGACTAATAGGAAATGATAGCTTAACCAGCTCATTCAGCACACTCACTGCTAGGTTTGCCAGGCAGTCTTTTTGCCAAGCTAACCGAGTTTACAGATAGAAAATGCAGGTGGTGTTGTAAGATGTATGATGCAGTCTGAAATTCTCACTAAGAAAAGGATCGCAGATCCTCTGAGATTTAATTTGCCAGCCGCTGTCTGCCATTGCTTTCCGTTCCTAGGCACTTAATTTGGCTGTTATAGAGCGGTGCAGGGAATGCGCTCCTTGTTCTGTCTGCTGTCGGTTGTTGTGTGTGTGGTAGGAACAGGGAGATTTTCAGTCGTGGGTGAGGACTCCACTGCGCTAGGTGCTATATAAAAGGCGGTCCCTGGATATCTTGGTTTGATTAATCGGAAGTTGTATTTAGACGCTGTTTTAATGGGTATCTTCAGGTAATAATGATCATGCATATTAGGAAGGTGGTAGCAAGTCTAAAAGGAGTGAAGCTGAGAAAGATCTCTGCTCCAANAAGCTCATGTTTAGCTAACACTGGCATGCCAGAGAAAAGGTTTCCCGTATCTGTAATAGTAGAGGTGCGGCAAGAAGATAATTTCACTTGCTGAAAAATTAGATTTTATGAGGATGTATTTGTAGAGGAGAAGGATAATATTTTATCTGCAAGACTGGAAAGAGCTTCAAAGAGAATGTGTGATATTACCCAGAAATCAGTATAACTCAGTATTGCTACAGTTCTGTAGTAAAATCAGTTACACAATATATCATATGTTAAATACATGAACTGAGAAGAGTTTGGTGTGCTTTTATGGACTGAAAAAATAACGTTGGCTTTGGGAGAAGGAAAGTAACCCTTAGATTTGACCATAGTACTGATGTTCGTCGTGAGATTATAGTTTGGTTGCCTTCTATCCCCAGTCAATTATTCCATGAGCTCACCTTGAAGCCAGCCCGCTTTTTCCGATGATGTATGACCTCTCAGCTTGCTCTGCTACCAGAGCTTATGATGGGAATCTCATGGAAGATTTATTCGGCTGAGAAACTCTAGCCATAAAGAAAAACAAGCATGGTACATACAAGGTGTGTATCTTTGGTTACTGTGGATTTCTAAATCCACGTTTTGGGTTGAAAATTGTTCGTTTTACGGAGAGGTGAAAGGTCAACATTTCCTGTACTGCATTAAAAAATAGTTGAAAATGTAAAAAAAAGAAAAAGCGTAAGAAAGATTTTCAACCATCTAAATATCTGTGCTACTGCCATTCCCCCTGGTAACCCCAGTTCCAATGACTCTTGCGTGTGCTCCACATTAGATTTCTTTTGGGATTCCAATATCCACAGCTTAACTGTAATTTTGATCTCTTTTGCAATCCTAATTGGGGAACCAACGCGGTACAGAATTTTGCTCCTTGCATCCTGCCAGAAAGGTATTAACGCTGTAGTCACGGGCGTGCAGAGCACGCCATACCTCAGCTGGTGCGCAGCGCCGTAGTCTAAAGTCCTGTTGCACCTCCACACTGCAAGTCAAAACAGGTCTCTCGTTTCACGTAGCAGTGCAGTTCTCAGATCCAGCGAGGTGAGGTTTAGACTTCGTGCAAAACAATTGCTGGCATCTAAAAAGCAGTTAGTCTTCTGATCTGGTGATTTACCTAGTAGGGCATCTGAAGTTCAATGCAGGTTGCAACTGCAGTGAAGTTCAATAGCTTCCAAGCGAGCATAGTCCCTCGGCTCCTATGGAGAAACGAGTGAAGGCAAGCTAGGTAATCCCCCTTGTATTAACAAGAAAGCTACCTTGAAGTACCTCACATTTACCTCTGCCTGTGATTATGTATATAGCTGGGTAAAGCAGACCTGCTGATGCACAGGAGCTTCTTCATGGTTCAGAGTTCCTTCTTTAACACGTTTTTCATTGAAACTTCTCAGCGAAATAACTGTGAACCACAAAATCTTTAAATCCTTTTGCTAGGAGAAAAGTTAATCATTACGCTTCATCTTGTTCTACTCACCAGTGAATTTATTTGATTTTTTTTTTCAGATGCTCATTAGAGTAGTCACTTCGTTATGATGGTGTGCATTTTGATCAACGGGGCATGTTGGCATGAGAGGAATGGAAGTGTCTGGGCTCTGGCCCTTTCCCTTTGTTTTGGCTCAGGGTGAGGTGAAATCTTTCTGTATTCCTGGTCCTCACTTGGATAATGACTATACTTTTGTTTCTTTAAGGACACTGAGATACTTGAAGTGAGAAGTATTGTGTCAGTGTGCGTTCTTATTTTATTTTTATTATATACTGGCTAGCTTAAGAAAAATAAGCGTAAGCCAGTACAGCTCAATAATTTACAGTATCACAGAGCACTTGAACAACATGAGACAAATGCCACTGTGTTATGCTAGTATCAAAATTATTTTAATCTTTGTTGTTTGTTACGAGAAGGGATTACTTCTAGTTTTCACTTGTTTGTTGATGTTCTCTTAGCTCTTCTTTTCTATTTGAGGTTGCCTTATAAATAGTCTTTTTAATGTATATTTTACTCTTGTTCTATATCCTGCTGGGAAGTACTGAAAGAGCTGTATATTTTTTAGCATTATTGGCTTTTTTCCTTATTTCTCCCTGTGGAGATGAACCCTTACATAAATTACTTTAAGGATCATGTTTTCATGGTTTGGGAGGGTTTTTTCTTGTGTGTTTTTTTTTGTTTTTTTTTATTTTTAATTCCCTTTCTTTACTCCCCTCTCCCACCCTTTGTTTCATGGTGGGAGGATGAGCATTTAATAAAAAGTTATTTAGGGGCATCCGCTTTCACAGACATCCTTCTACAAATGTTGTTACTGCTTGGTCGCGTCGCTGAAACACACCAGAAAATCCTAGGAACCACAGGCAAAAAAGCCGGGGCAGTGGAGCCGCAGCCCGTTGGGGTGGGCAGGGAGCGGGGGGCTGGGGGAGCAGGAGAGGTGCTGGGAACACGGCGGAGGAGGACCTGCAGGCCTTCTCGAGCGAGGCTTGATCATGGGAAGGCTCGTGTTGGGTCAGCCTCCCCAGCCCGGCCTCCTCCAAGTGCCTCCACTCCCCTTGTTCCTCGGGGGACACCGGCCACGCGAGTGTCACCGTGTCCTGCCTCCGTAGGCTGCTCCCGCGGCCTCTGTAGCCTGTTCGCTGCTTCCATAACTTACACTGGAGATCAATATTGATACTGAGGCACTGGCTTTGGCGTTGATCTTCGTCTGCCATGCTGTGTGTGGAGTTTACGTCACTGCGGTAGGTGAGTTACTGGAGAACCCCTAGCAGTCGCCTCAGCTTGTCCTTGGGAGACGGCAGCATCACCCTCTCCTCTCTGGATTACAGATACGCTTGTTTATGTTTTCAGTACCATAGGTGCCCTTCCACACACTTGCCACTTTCTTTGATAGCTGTTTGCCAGGTAGATGGTTTGGATACAGCCTGCTCGTCTTCTGGCATGGTAGCTCTCTAGTACTGGCTGCCTGGTGGCTCTGAGTGCTTCCGTGTCGCCTCCACTGGATTTCTGTGGTGGTTTTGCTTTTTTAGTACTGAACAGGTTTTTGTGAACAGGAAGGTGTAAACTGATACAAGATTAATCGTGACCTTCTGTGTTGCACTGTGGACCAGGGAATTCTTGGTGAGGAGGGCCAAGTGTTGACTGAGGAAAGAGAGGTAGCATTGGGTACCATTAGCGATATCAGATGCTTCACCCTGGGTGAATCCATGCTGACTGTACCCAGTCACCTTCTCATTTGTGGTGCCCGGAAGTCTGTTCCCAGAGGAATCTGTGACTTTTCCATGGACTGTGACTGGTCTGTAGTGCCCCAGGTCGCCATTTTGGACTTCTCTGAAGAGGAGAATTTGCTTTCTTCTGGTTGTCAGGGATCTCCTGTGGTTTCAAGAACCTTTCAGGCATGGTAGAGAAGGGAGCTGAAAGGACATCGTCAGCTCTCTCGGCACCCACGGATGCAGCAAGGTGGATCACATGGGCTTGTGTGGGTTGAGTCCTCTCAGGTAGTCACTGGGACTTGACCTTCGTTTGTGACTGGTGGCTCTGCTCCTTGAACCCTGTCTCTAAGCATCAAGGCTGTGCTGGTGAAGGCTGATGCAGAAAAGGCGATGGAGTACCCTGGCCTTAGCGTTCACTGTCGATAACTCACCCGCCCCATTCAGCCGTGGGCCCGCATTTTCCTGTCCATCCTTTTACTTCTAATATACTGATAGAAGTTTTTGGTGTTGCCCTTGATATTCCCTGCAAGTCTGAACTCCATCTGAGCTTTGGCTTTCCTGACACCATCCCTGGGTACCTGTGCAATATTTCTGTGTTCGTGTTTCATATTCTGTCCCTGCTTGCAACTCCTGCTATAATGACTTTTTGCACTGGAACTCCGTCATGTGTTCCACGTCTTCCAAACTGGTCTGCTGATACTTCTTATTTTCTGAGTAGTGGGATGCACTATTCTTGCACATCGGTGTTTTCCTTCAAGATCTTCCAGTTTTGCTGTGTTCTTTGGCCCTTTTAGAGCTGCCTCCTATGGGATCCCACTTAGTTCCTTGAAGACTTCTGCTCTCCCATAGTCAAGGGTCTGGATCGATTCGGACTAGGTCTCTGCTACTGCCTTTCCTCACTCTCCTCAGGGTCTCAAACTCCGTTGCTTAAAGGTCATTACGCCAAAGCTGCCACTGATTACCACAGCTCCAGCCTGTTCTTCTTTCCACGCAAACAGTGGTCATTTTGGTTTTGTCTGTACGGGACTGTGTAAGAATACCAGAGCGACCACAGTGGATCAGATGAAAAGTTCTTCTTGCCTATATGGTGNACAAGCATACAGCAAGCATACAGCAATTCTACCCTTGTGCACTCTCCAGTATCTGTGGGCGTGCAGACTGGGGACCACGTGAGCAGATACTGACCTTTAGTATTGGAAGATGTCACTGCTTTTTGAGCTCCATGGAGATTTTCCTGATAAACAGAGGTTGTGGTGTTGGTTTTGACCTGTAAAACCTTAACCTGTCTTGCACCTGCCTACTGCCGTCCGGAGACTACAATAAGAGCTTAAGATTTAGTGATAGAGAAGGCAGTGGCAAAGAGAGCATTTCCTGTGACAGGCACTTGATTTATTTTCCCATTAGTCGTAGCAGAGCCGAGTTGTGGATTTTTAGAGAGTCGATGCGGTGAGGTTTCTGGGGAGGGCAGAAGCTACAGCGTTGAGAACATTGTGACATGCAAAAGATTCTTTTTGTTCCTTTGGCTACCTGGGTATTGTGGAAGAATGCTGTCTAATAACTTCATGGGACTCTAAACCTTACGTTCAATAGGATACTTAGGGCTTGTATACTAATATGTTGTCGTACTGTTGAATAAAAAGCACAGAAAGTTCCGTCATTATCCTCTTTCAACAAAACATGCCCACTGTGGAGGTAGTAGTGGTCTAGGCTGTGGTTTTTATGGCAGAACTTTGGTTTGGGAAGCTCCTGTCCACTGTGAACTCTTCTATAGTTGTGCCAGTTCAGACATGTGCAGGGATGTGCTCTAAACCAGAAAAAGAGGGGAAAAAAGCTAGAACACCTTAAAGAGTTTTTCTCTCTAAATGCAGACTGTTTCACAGCTCCCAGTGCGGGTACAGGTATAAACTGATTAAAGTGTTAGATCTGCAACACCCACAGTGCTGTATGGTCCTCAAGGTAAAACACGCTGCGCAAACGTGGCACAGAAAACATGATTGATTTTCATGATAAGAAGCTTTGAAAGTAGCAGATAGAAATAGAATAGAAGCTGAAACTATTCCGGTTGGCTTCTGAGTAGTATTCATTTTTAGAGAATAAAACTAAAAAAATCCGGAGTGGAAAGGTAAGTATTACTTACCTCTGCTCTTGGAAAACAGTTCGTAGTTTGGCTCACTGAAGCCTGAGTTTGTTTCCTTTGTTGCTCTGCGTGCTCGTTTTCATGAATGGATTTAGGCTGAATGGCTTATCTGGAACATGAAATACACTGAATTTTTTTTTCCTGAATAGCCTTTCAGAGTATTGATGGGATAAAGTGGCAATTTAAGACAGCTGTTAGCATAAAATAAGTACGCATGTTGTTAGTATTGAATACACAAGCATTAATTTATTCCTGGTTTAAAATGCCACAAATGTTTCTAGCCTACCCAAGAGTACTCCTTGAGTTTCATCCCGCTTTCACTGACTAGACGGGGACCTTACTGTTGACAGAAAAGGATCAAATATTTATCAAAGGCTGAACAATAAAATAGCTGGCTTATCTAGAAATTTGATAGCTTTAAATGGATTATTGAGAAACACTTGCAGCTTCTCGTAAATTGATATTTGCAGGTTCCTGTCTGAAAGGCCTAAGTTAAAAAGAAACAAGCGGTACTCAAAATAAAGTAAATCCGAGTCACATATGCAGAGTAGGAAATATCTGCTCCACAGTGGAAAGCATGCTGTGGGCTTGTTATTGAAAGGTACTGAATATTCAGCATACAACAGTGAACGTAAATACCTGCTTAGTTTTTAGGAACAGATGGAGTTCTGTTACTTACGGCACCAACTTGGGACCAGGGTAGCATGCAGGAACCTTCAGTCTATAAAAACTGCTACTATAATCTTTAGAACCATTGAGGTGTATAAAAACCCTTAAAATAATTGGAAGAGATCAACTGGACTAAATTTCCTGGCTTTTTAAGGCAGAGTGATGTATTACATGTCAGATATGATGCTTGTTCTTAATTTTAACTCTACTATTTAACTAATCCGTTTCTAACTCATCTTACAACAGGAGTTTTTTTGCGAATAAGTGAATTTTAGTGTTCTTCATGGAGTAATTTTATTCATATCAAATGGAAGGATGTTGTGAAATGTGTATGAGACAGGTTATATTGTTGGTTGTCTGTAGCCTGATTTTTTAGTATGTTGCCTGACTCCATTCAAACGATTTACGGAACCACATAATCTCTGAAAAGATACGTGTTTTTTCTTGTTATCTGGAATTTAATGGTGAGTGCGTATTACATCAGCAAATGTACTTTGAGTGCATGCTATGCTAAAATAACTGTTGAAAAATTTTGCGTGGAGTGTCAGTAGATGGATTTGCCATACTCATGTTAAACGGGAAAAATCTTTTTCTCCTGAATAGTAATATTTTTATGTAAAGGATGCACGACAGGCCAGTAACCGAGCCCTGACTACTTCCCCTGCGTGTTTAGGAGTTGCTCTTTACGCTGAGCGTGTGTTGCTGAACTGCAGCTCAGTCCCCAGCTCCGCTGTGGAAGGTGGAGGATGAGATGGCTGTGGGTGCCAGCTGCTGTTTAATGAAAAGTCTGTCAGAAGGAGTAGGGTATGGACAGCAATGGCTTGAAAGGGTGGAGAAGGATCGGGGACGCTCGCCATCCTTGGGAGCTGAAAGGAGGCACAGGGGTAGAAAGTCAGGGTGGGAATATGTTGCCATGCCAACCACGTAATTAACGGGAGGAAACTGGTAATGAGTAACTGCTGAGTGGGAATTTTAAGAGAAAAACATGCCCTGTGATAAACCAAAAGGTTACATGTTTTGATAGTCGGCCTTCGCCATCCCCGCTGTGAAATCCTGCCCCGGCCATCGCTCTGCTGGAGCGTCCTGCCGCGCTGTAGCAGACGCTGCTGTGCCCGGCTGCCGGCCTGGGAAGGGCTCGCCCGCGCTGCACGATGGGTGCCGGTGCCGAGCCGCAGCCTGGCCCCNGCCCCAGCCCAGTGTGGATGGTACCTGGAGCAGCTGCGGCAGCCAGATGAGGGTTCCACCAGTCTGGCTTCCCTAGCAACTGGTTTGAGTCTTCCCTCTAAATCACTGACTGGCACGTTTACTGTTTGTCTTCCGTGTCGCTTCTAACACAGTGTGAAAACGCTGAGGAGAGGAATTTACAACACTGGCGTTTCTTACAAGTATTTATTTCTAAACCCTGATTAGCCAGGTGTCCTGGAAGTTGTGGGCATGTGTTTTTTTTGCGTGTGGCCTGTAGCTCTGTAAAACCTTCTGACTTTAGATAAAGGAGGGGAGTGGGGGGAAAGTCAGTGATGCTTTATCTGAAATGCTGAAAATGCTTCATCCGAAATGGGCCACCTCTGGGATGGGAAGCAGCTGAATGGTGTTAGTAGGGAGGGTCTCCGGGTAAGTCAGCCCCTGTTGAGTTCTGTGCTGCTGCAGCAAGGCTGCTGCTGTCCCCGGCGTGGCCGGATAGCTCTGCTGTGCGCCGCCGGGACCCTGCCCTTGGGCTGGTGGCTTCTGCTCCTCTGCTGCAGCTAACGGGCAGCAGCTAACGAGGTTCTTCTGCCTGTCCGCGCTGGTGTTTTAAACCTCTGCTTTTTCTGGCAGGGTAAGACTTTAGCAAACCGGCCAAACACAAGAGTGCAGTGGCTTCACTAGACTTACACTACCGGAAGGGCAACGTGAGTGTTCACCAGTCTTACCGAGATTTAATACTGCTTGGAGTAATAATCTTACCATTAGTTGTAGTAGAGGCTTGGTGAGGCATTGGAAGAGGTTGTCCCATTCCTTTGCTCTTCCCACCTTCTCCTTTCCCCGACTCCTCAACTGCCATCCCTGAGCTGACGCTGGTACCTGTGGGATCACTCGGTGAGCCAGTTCAGCTTGCCAGTCTGGCACAAAAGTAGCCTGGGGGAAAAAAACGGCAATAATTTTGGCTTTCTGAGGAGTCAAGCAAATGCCAAAGCAGACTCAAAGTAGAAGGGCTGTGCAGAGACGGGGAAGAGTGGCAATAAATACTTGGGTATGTGCTACCCTTACTCATGGGTTGTGCTTTTAGTCATGCCACATGGATGAACCCTGCGATTTAGGCTTCGCCATGGAGTTTGCAGGTGCTAAACGACTGAAGAAGGCAGGCATCTGGACTCCAGCGAAGGATGGCTAAGTGACGTTACCTGAAATAGCAGAGCCACGCGACAGAGTCGCATGCCCTGATCAGGGTGATGCGGAGGTTCCCCTGCAACCCAGTTTTTCTGACAGAATCTGCTTCTGGTTTTTGTTATGTTTTTTTTTTGAAGCTGTCTTTCTGAGCATGAGGGACTGCACATGCAGAAGAGTGGTGGTTTTTAAACACCGTGGAGAGCTATGTCTGCGGCTCATCCTTTATAGCACCTCTGGTCAGCCTGCACTGTTTCTGGTAATGGGGTGCATCAGCCTTTTGAGTTGCGCATGGACTCGCAGGATCAAGGCCTTTCTTTATGAGGGCGATGTATCTGCATGCTAGAAATCTTGGAAGCATGTCATGCAAAAGAAAAAAAAAAAAGGTGCAGTGGCACAGATCTGTTAAGATTTATTGCATCATCATCTGGCATGAAGCGGTAAGACCGTCCTGGCATGACTGAGCAAAAACAATGGTGTGAGGGTATCATTATTTATTTTGACGCCCAGCTGATTGCCCCTAGATATTTCTGGGAGCCGAGGCGTCCTCAGCAGCGAGGTCTTTTGTTTCACATAGTTTCAGAGATAGTAATTTCAAGGAGGGAATCTTGATCTACATCATGTTTCCCTCTTCAATACATTCCACAGATGAGATGTGTTCATCTGTGAGTTAGTGAGTCTCTGGAAGTGGGAATGGTTTCTCCTGGCTTCTGTTTGCTCCTGTAAAACCTGACAGAGCCCCTGAGCAGATGACTTGCAAGTTTACACTGAAGAAACATAAAGACTGATGCCTTTTACAGACCTGGAGGAAAAACTTCACACAATATATTACCTCTCTTCCGAGTGTAACGAACCAGCAGTTACTGCTGTCTGCATGAACAACAGGAGACTACACAGCTCAAGCTCAAGATACAACCCGCAACATAATTCTGTTTGCTCTACAGTCATAGGATTGTTTTTTGGGGAACATTATTAATGAGTAATAAGACAGTGTTAATGCAATCTTAATATGTATCCTGAGAAAGGAACTTGAAATGAATAAGCCCCTCATTTTTGTATGAGGAACTGGATAACCTGGAGGTGATGCGCCAAACATGAAATTGCGGTGTTTAAACTTGGATAGAGCCTGGTGCTAGCAGAATGGCTTGAAAATGAAGGTCATTGGCCAACAGCGGGATGTACTTGAGCAGGTCAGCTTTTAAAAATCACTGATCAGTATGGATAATACTGTTATTAGTTGGACGTTGTTACTGTTTCATATAGCATAAAGGTTTTGAAGCATTTGCGGCATCTGGGGTTTTCAGTATGAGCTTCGGTGTGCATAAGACTGTTCCCATTATGCATTTCTTGTTCTCAGTATTTTGTTTATCTGTAGCATGTTGGTGTATTTCTATAGATATTTCTTAAAATTCACTTACCAGTTTGCTCTAGGCAAAAAGTGCCTCAACTAAGGCTTTCAATAAAAAAACCACCCTCCTCCTATGAGATACAGATACATGTATTCATTACAGTCCAGCTTCAGTTAAAGGCTCAGTCTAATTTTGAATTCAGAGTGTGTCTCCTCCTAAGTAAATCATTTAGTTCACTGCTACCCACCACTTCAAGCCTGACCTTGAGGAAGTAAAAGAGCTAATCATCATTCTCCTAAGCTTTGTGGCGGGGGGGTGAAAAAAGATGGTTGGGCTCTTCTGGGCCAAGGAAAGCACTCTTGTCACGAATGCCCTGAACATCTTCATCTGGTCAGATTTTAGCTGGAGAACCTTATCTGAGTTCAGTTGTCAGGGAAGAATGTATGGAGGAGAGTTTATCTGGGCTAACCAGCCTCTAGGTAGGTAAAGAATTCATAGACTGGAAACAACGGTATCCACTGCGTCCCGATAAGAACAAAAAGTCTGTGCCTTTTGCAAAACACAGGTATTTGTTTTGTTGCTCTCTTTGGGGGGTGAGATGAATGCTGCACTAGATAATGTTCAAATGAACTTTGTGTCCCAAATAGGAAAAGTTGCCTTTACATCTGATATGTGTGGTCTCATCTTTACTGTGTTGTACTGACCCCGTGTCCTCTCTCCTCAGTCTAAAAATAAAAACGTGCTCAAAATCTAACAGTCAGCCCTGTGGATTTCACTACACTTCTTAAATCCCAGTGCAGCTCTTAATCCTCCAACCCCAGAATAAACGTTCTGTAAATCTGTTACCCTGGTTGATGCCTTGGCTAACTTCAACTGCAAGGTATCAGGTAGCCTCACTGGGGGGCAGTGGGGCAAAGGACGAGACTGAGGGAGCACCTTGGTCTCCAAAATTGCCATTGCTGCCTGGTAGCCACTGAACCCTCAGCCCCTGGAAAATCCTCAAATGTGGAAGCTGAGTGGTGTGAGCCCTGCCCTCAGGCTGCTGGAAGCTTGGGATAACTGGGGAAAAATAACAAACTTGTATTGAAGAAAGAAACTGTTCCTTCATCTCATACTTCCTTTATCAAACCATCTTTCATGGTTTTGTTATTGGGAACATGACAATGTAGATGCTTCACAACCTATTCATTAGGTTTGTATCGCATGGCATCTGACGGAGTACGCGGCATGAAAGTTTGAGAGGTAATATCCACAAAGGAGCTAAGTTGACACTTAACAAAAAAACAACCCAAAACCTTTGTTCTGTGGGCATGTGGTGAAACATACTGTGCATTAAAGCGGTTCATGATTTAAGTCTAGTTGTGTGGAGTGAGGTGGCAGCAGTAGTGGGCCTGATTGCAGCTGTGCAGTAGCTGAAGGGGACCTACACGAAAGCTGGAGAGGGACTTCTCACAAGGGCATGTAGTGTTAGGACAAGGGGTAATGGCTTTAAACTGAAAGAGGGTATATTTAGATTAGTTATAAGAAAGAAATTCTTTACCATGAGGGTGGTGAAACACTGGAACAGGTTGCCCAGAGAAGTTGTGGATGCCCTCTGCCTGGCAGCGTTCAAGGCTGGGTTGGATGGGGCTTTGAGCAACCTGGTCTAGTGGAAGGTGTCCCTGCCTGTGGCAGGGGGCTTGGAACTAGATGGTCTTTAAGGTCCCTTCCAACCCAAACCATTCTGTGATTTATTCGGAGCCACTATAACCACCACAACGAGTCAAACCAAGGGTCCATTTGGACACGTGCTCCAGCAGCGTCTCCATGGGTGAAGAAAACAGGGAAGATGTAAAACATCCATGTTGTGTGATCCTTCCTTGGACGTAACTTTGATCAGTCAGCAGTTTTTAGGTGATTTTAAGCCCGTTGCTATACTTGGACCATTGTGTTTAGTAGCCGCTGATGAACTCTTCCCAGTGAAACTGTTTAATCCATCTTTTAACTGATTAATGCTTCTGGTCTCCAGAATACCTGTGGCAATGTGGTGCTAATTGCAGGTGTTACATGAACATTTTCAGTCACTTTATAGCTGTTGTCTGCCAGTTGCACAAGTTGTAAGGAAGTTTCCACCAGGAAAATCCATCAGAATTTTGATGTTTATCATAGGGCTTCAGTCATCTTTTTCTGAAACCAAGGCATATTATCTGCTTTATATAACCTTGAATGTTAATTTCTCAGATCAGCTTTGTAGCCTTTTTTTTTTTTTCCAGTGCTAACATAGCTTTTTAAATAACAGATGCAGGATTCTCCTTCAGTAAGTTAGGTATTTAAATGTTAAATAGCAGTGTCTGAGCTAATCATCCTTCGTCTCTAGGACAGGCAAGACAAATTACCCTCTGGCCCCCTGATTTTTCTCCACTGGGTAGAACAAGTGCGAGGTTGAGCAGCAGAGATGAAGGTGTCAAATATACATCTGAAGCTAGAGGAGGTGAGTCCCATGGGGGGAACCAGAGCTGTGTGGTGCACGTTGGATTTGTTGTGTGGTGGCTTTTTCTGTTTTGCTCCCTCCCTGCATATTCCTCACGTGCCAGAACGTGCCCAAACACGGTTGAGCTGACGCTGTCAGGCAAGTGTTCACAGTAGCTTCGAGGTCTCTTGAGACATTTGTGTTGTCATTCATTATATATGAAAGATACAGATTTACAATGAGTTTTCATGCTTTAGGTTGTGGTTGGCTTAAAACAAAAATGTTACCTAAACCTCTCACCCCCACCAGCCGCTGCCAAAAACAGGAAGGGATTTTAGTCAAAATCCTCAATGTAAGTGAAGTTCACTCTTGAAAGATAGGAGGTCTTTACCATTTTGACCATGTCTGTCTTCCATGCAGCATTTAAAGGAAGATCCTACACACCTTACTCCATAATCTGGCATCTTCAAGGAATCATCTTGTTTTCCAAGACAACTGCTCTAGTATAACCCGTTACCACCGGAACAGCTACATTTACATGTGCGGCCAGTTTACCGGTCGTCATTGTATATGCACAGTAAGGGTTAGTTTTCCCACATGCATTACATGTTATTGCCTTGTCACTCAGAATTGCAAGTTCATTCTGCATGTCCTCGTAGCCGGAGATCTGACATAACAAATATAAGAAAAGTCTCTGAAATGTGACTTAAAAAATGGAAGTGCCATATATTAAGTGTTCTTCAAAGGCCCAAGAATACCACATATTAAATAACATGACCTTTCGTGGCAATCTCTTGATTTAATTAGCATCGTCGTCTCACTTACATGACTGCTGTATGTCAAGTGGCAAGTTCTTTCTTGGCACTGCGCTGCTGAGTGTGAAGCCCTCTTGCCTAGGAAATGGCGCTTTCTTTGTGCACATCCTGCTCTGGCCGCTACCTGCTTCCACTTATTCATTGATTCAGGGTTTGACTGGCTGGAAAGTATATTTAAAAAAAATTCCATGTCTATTGTGAAATGTAAAAAAATCTCAGAAATCAGAGGTTTGTATGTTTTAGATATGGAGAGTGCTAGTGGGATTATTGGCTATTTCTTGAAAAAGGTGTGTTGTGCTTTGCAGATACATTGTTTGCGAAGCCAGTAATGCTAGCAGAGATCATTTGCTGTGCAGCTAAATGCTGCTAGATCATTTGTTGTTATCTCATTGTTCTTAACTGGAATTGGATTGAATTTAGGATCTGCAGAGATCTTTGTTTTTCTCTGTTAATTAAAAAATAATACTACATTTTTTGACCTGTGTATTGAGCCTGCTGTTCATCAGGGATTGTTTGTACATAATGCACCTGAAATGAAGCCTTGGGATTTACTTTCCACTGTTATTCAGCTATTTGTCTTTAACTTCTTCAGCTTCTGAAGTGTAGACTGGAGGATGCTCAGTGCCCGTCTCCATTGTCCTCCTTTTCTCCCACCCGCACTTTATCATTGGCATTATTGCCCTGTCTGCTTTGGGTCCGTTTAGTTTGGTGGGTGGGTTTTGCACGTCCCTGGAGCCTCACCCCTGTGGCCCTTCCCTGTGGGGGGGATTCTAGAAAGGAAGGCTGACAGGACAGGTAGCGCAGATCTCCTGTGCCCTACTGGGAACACAAGTGGAGCCCATGAAGTCAGAGCCCTCTGCGCTGCAGGTTCTCAGCTTCACGCAGTGGTGAGGCCTGGCTGGTGGGTCCGTACGGCAGCAGGGGATTCAGTAAAGCTGAACTCGGATTGTGCTTCTACAACATAAATGAGAAAGCTTTTATACTACTTAAAGTGTCTGAGAGGCATCTTCCAAGTGAAACAGAGCATCAAGCGGTCATGGGTGACAGTGAAATAACAACTATGACCTGTTGTCTCATTCGCTGGTGGCCATTTGTCATGAGCGCTGAACAAATGGAGAGCTTTGTACAAGTGACAGTGTGTGATCAAGTAAATTAAATACACGGGAAAATGCTTGAGGGACAGCAGCACAACAAGTCGTCCGTGCGTGGTCCTGTCGATCCCGGTGGGATTACTGGCAGGAGGTGGCACCACTGAGTGCGAGTCGGTTGTACAGCGCTCCCACTGCCTGGGCAGATGTCACTGTCCGTACCCTTCGGCGTTGCCCTCAGGCCCTGCTTCGTTCCGTCGCCACCATCCCATGGCATAAGCCAGTGCTGCTGCTGGCACGCAGCATCCTCCCGCCTCCTCTTCTTGGCTGCGCGTGGTTGACCCAAGCTCCTTCCCATCACCGACAGAAGCATGTCTGGTGCGTCGGAGCGCGGAACCGATACGCAAGAGAAATTAATCCCTTTCTGGGGGGAAGAGGTTATTTTCAACCTGCTGGTTCCTTGGTGCCGCTGTGCGAGTATCTATGGCAGCGTGAGGGTGGAGGCAGGCTGGGGGCAGGAGGGAGGTGGGATTGCTGCTTCTCGTAGCATCGGGGTTCGATGTCAGTTTACACTGACCTTAGGATGGTGGCGTCATGCCAGCGCTGCTCTAGAAAGACCAAGTTGACAAGTCAGTTCCTTAGTGCTGGTACTGCCTGCTTGGTATTCATGGTAGCTGGGCCACTTATTATTATGTGAAGATTTTCATTCTGCAGCCCTGTTCTCAAGTATTTCTGATTTTACACTTTGCATAAAACCACATCCCTATGCTTACTAAAAGAGTTGCTTTTTTTTTTGTTGTTGAAGGCAATAAGATGAAGCAGAAACAAAATAAAGATTGAACGAAAGGTGTAAAGAAGAAGAGGGAAAAGTCAGCTTTAGATGTTTTCAATTGTTGACTGAACCTCACGTTACTTCTGAGCACAGAATAATCACAGATTTTCTGGGGTCCTTGGGAGGATTTCTGTGGACTTTTGTTTGAAGGAGTTGTGCAAAGATGGATCCTAAATCACTGTTCACACTCTGGATGATCTGATTTTTTTTTTTTCATTTTGCGGTTCTAAGGTATTAGAAAAATACAGAAAATATTTTTATAGAGAATAATTTTGTTTAATTTTCTTTATCTGATCATCTCCACGAACAGCCTTTTCACTAGCAGATACAATTCATAGTGGGTAAGCACCAGCAACCTTAGCTTTATGTTCCCTGGCATTCTGTTTGTGTCTATTTTATGTGGGTTTCAGATCATGTCATTCAGTTCCTGCTTAAGACATTGCCTGTACTGCTTTGGACATCAACTGCATTGATCATCTTCAAAAGTCTATCATCAAATACTTGTTGAAAAAATGTACTGTCACAATTCAAGCCAGTAGGGAAAACTCTTCTGATTGATTTTCTGTTTAAAAGTTATTGACAATATAAAATATCATCAGAGTAAGGAACATTTTCAAATATGTCCTATTTAATTTTAGAGAAGGAGTCAAAATGTCATAGTTAATTATGAAAAATCTAATTTTCAAGCTTGGATCCCTCACCCTTCTTGAGACCAATGGTTCATATCTTAGCAGAGGTTAATTTCATTCTTCATTTATATGAAATAAGTAAATTGAATACCATGCACTTGGCTGTGTGGGTGTGTTTTGGATGGGATCTTAAAAACTGAGATCCTGTTTATTGTGTGTGGGTGTTAAAGATCTCACTGTCACGCTATATGCTGTTAGTAAGTTGCTTAATACCTTCTACCCTTTGAGATGTCTGCATTTCATCAGTGTTATGTGTACATAGTTGCAAAATGTTTTGGGGTCCTGCAAAAAGAAAGGTTCCCCATGTGACAGTGTCTGTTGTACACATTCATTGCACCGATCGCAATGGTGTTCTACACCATTTGTTATTGTTGTTTGTTGCATTCATGATTATTACTGCATTAATCAGTCTCAAAAAGTAGTCATCTATTTAATATTTTGAGCTGGCACAACAGAAGTTTTATCCAAACTTTTACAACACTACAAAGAAAGTTTAGTTGGGAGCTGCTCGCGAGCCTTCAGAAAGTGCAGCGGTGGTTGTGGGGCCCGGTTCCTTGCTGGGAGCCCTGACTTACCTCAGTTGCTGCTGGAAGCTGAAAATGCTCAGGACCTCGTGGAAGAAAATCCATGCAACATCAGGCAAGTATTCAGTTTGTCTGGAGGTTCAGAAATTTACTCTTTTCTGTGAGCATTTGTGACTTCTTGTTCTTTGGAATCACTTGAAGTCAGACATAATATCATTTATAATAATCCGATTGGGGTGAGTTAGTCCGTAATTTGTACTAATACCCAAAGAAAAGCATAATAATAGGTCAATATGGAGGTAATGTGTAGAGCTAAAGACAGCTTGGCCTGAAGATATTTCCATGGCAACAGAAGGGTCCCTACAGATGTCTTCCTTCTAAACTTGATGCTGTTTATTAAAGGCTGTCTGTAGTACAATCTGTAATTATGATTAGGTAAAGAAAGGTTGCGAACGTGGGTGGACTGCTTGGCTGATGCTCTCTGACTGATTTGTTTAGCGCAGCTTTGAAATACAGTTACAAAAGAATATTAAAAACCTGTGATCATTTAGCAGTTTCTCTCTGCAGGTAAGCCGAGACTTAATTCGAGACTGTTGGCTGGTTAGAGCGAAGTATCTGAACAACAGTATGGGGAGGATAGGGGGAAATGTTTTCAAATGCTTTCAGCATGATGACTATTAATGGTAAAAGAATATCCAAAGCATGCTGGACAAATTTTTAAAATGCTGAGCTACGCATAATGAGGGAGGTAATGCACAATAAAGTAAGGTTTTGTAAATTAAAAATAAGCTTCTTTAAGTAGAGGGAGACAGAGGGAAAGATAAGACTGTTATCTAAAGGAGAAGAGAGAATAATGGATGACAGAAGTTGTTGGAATATGGCTTGACTTTTCTTGCTTCTGTCTTTACAAAGAAGGTTAATTGGGATCAGCTGCTCGGCACGGTTGAAGCTAACAGGAAGGTGGTAGGAGCACAGGGCAGAAAAAGGAAAAAGCGAGTTAAAGGGCATGTTCATAAGTTAGATGCATTCAGGTTTGTGGGCTTAGGAGGGGGTTTATTCTGGTCTACCCAAGCACCTATTGAAGCAGCCTTGAATCCGTGAGCCATTACCAAATAAAAACAGTAAAGGACAGGTGAGATCCCCTAAGAGAGGGCACGTAGAGAGTATGTTCTTAAAGCAGAGAAAGAAGGAGGATTTTGGAATTGCAGACTGATCAACCAGATTCGGTACAATGAAAGATCCTCAAACACATAATTCATCAAAAGCAAGTGGCCGTGAATAAGAGAAGGTTCGACGTTTGAAGATAATTTTGTAATAGAACATGTAGATTTTAAATCTCCTAGTTACAGTACTGAGGACAAAAACATATGTAATGATGGAATACAGTGAGTTTGTGAAATGGATTTTATGAAATGGTTGCTTGAGGTACTGACTTGGTGACCCTGTAGCTAAACTAGACTGGAGGAACAGTCTGACTGTTCCTTCTTGACTTCAGTAGGGCTTTGGTTACAGTCATATATGGCATCTTGGAAACAATCTGGAGATTTACTCTGTGTGTGATTATTACTATGTGGATGACTGCAAACGTATGCAAGCATGCTATGTGGATGACTGCAAGCGTACAGAGTAATTGGTGATGGTATGCTGTCTGGCAGAAGGATATATCTGGTGGGGTTATCAATTTGTGGATGGTAGGATGCAGCTGGACAGAATCAGAGGATCGCAAAGTGGCTGAGGCAGACAGGCACCTCTGGAGATCGTCTGGATCAACCCCTTGGTCAAGCAGGACCACCCAGAGCAGCTTGCTCAAGGCTGTACCCAGTCCATGTTTGAATATCTCCAAGGATGGAAGCTCCACAGCCTCTCTGGGCAGCTTGTTCCAGTGTTTGACAACCCTCACAGTGCAGTAGTTTTTCCTCCCTCTCATGCTGAAGTGGTATTTTCTGTGTTTTGATTTTTGCCATTGCTTCTTGTTTGTTCACTGGGCACCACTGAGAAGTGTCTGTCTCCATCTTCTCTACTCCCTCCCATCAGCTATTTATTATGCACATTCATGATAAGATTCCCCTGAGCCCTCTCTTCTTGTGGCTAAACAAAACCTGTTAACTTCAAGCTGGACTGCAAGCGCTACAGAAAACACAATTAAAATTGGTAAACTGGAGGTGAGATCCAGAATCATTAAGAGGAAGATCAATACAGATAAGTGACAAATAATTGTAGAATGGAAAATCAAGTTAATAAATACATTGCATGAAATAACCGAATAGAAGAAACATTGACAGAGAAGTATTTGTTTAGAAAGAAGAAAAAATGATAGCGTTCAAATTCTTGGAAAGTTGTTTATAGGCAGCACAACAAACATATGTTCTTCATGGTCTCTGAGACCATGATGAGAAGTTTTATTTTTCAAAGGAAAAACTCTGTAATATTAGTGATAGCTGTGCACTGTAACAGACCACCTCCCGAGGTTGTAAACCCCTAATTCTTAGTAGTTTAACAATAAATCTGTGTGGTTCAATTTTTAGGACAACAAAATTAATTAGGTTCTACCTTCAATATCACGTGCAGCCTTACTTCTCTGTGCCTCTGTGATCTTCTATAAAGGGATTTTTCTTTGTTGCAGGGGACGGGCATCCTTTGAATAAGTTTTAGGATGCGGTCTGTCATCATTACCGTAAAGTATGTTTCTTTAATGTTTTGCCTGTTTTTCAGTTAAGAACTGAAACAAGTGTGAAAACCTGAACCAGCTGGCAGAACTAGGGTGATCCTGTAACTCCTTGTAGTGTGCACACGTCTGATTAGGGGCTAACTCTGTCATTACCAGAGGAAAAAAATCTAGCAGCAGTCCATTTTACAGTGTTAATAAATTATGCCCTCATGAGTTTTCCTCACTTGTTTGCCTGGAACTGATGTTTTAAATTGTAGCTCAGTCAGAAAATGTTACTTGATATTCATGGTAATGTTCACGTCTGCATTCGGAATGTAGTGATTTCAGCAGCTAAGTAAACAGTGAGTAAGAGGGGAGGAGAAATGTAGCAAATAGATTTGTGAAATAATTTTTTTATAATATCTTGCATGAATAATATGGTATGGTGCTCTTCGGTTAGTATTAGTGGTGAAGCGTTTTGCAGATTACTGTGTGTAAGCACATGATCTCAGCTGAGACGGGAGCAAGAATACACTGCCCCAATAACAGAAAATCTGGTAAAAACAGAGGGGTGTCTCTGTGTATCAAGACAAGAGCAAATCAGCTTGTGAGTTATAGCCAGTCTCTGCAGAACTTTGCCAATCCCTTACCAATGTCTGAAACTTGACAAAAACTGTAAAGCATTGGTGACTCCTTCTACAGCCTTTTATGTAAATCAAAAAGACATGGATAACGGGCAGGAGCTACGTACAGCTGAGCAAATACTTTTGCTTTCCCCCTGGTTGTTTTTTTTTTTTGGTCATCATTTCAGCATCTCCTGGAGAAGACCTGTTTATTATTTATAAAGTTACCCCCTGATTATATCTGGGTTAGTGGCTGGGGGGAGAAAAGAAAGGCAATTGGGGCTGTTCCTCGAGCCCTGCGAACCTGAGCATTTTGTGTCAGGTATTTTGTCTGAGCCTTGCAACTATTTTGTGCTTACCTTCAGCTTACCATAACTGCAGGAAGATTCCTGAGGGCCTATTTTATTTGAACTAGACAGTGATGATGGCTTAGTTCTAGAAGTGAGAAAAGAGAGATCCTGAGGTATTTGTTCAAGGCTAGTCAGTCCCCAAGTTGAATGATAAGATGAGGTACTTACTTTCTAACCATGTCTCATGCTGAGTACACTTTATTAATGCTGTAAGGGCTGAGTCATCTGCTAATTTTTCATGGAAATGAAAGAAAAAAAGGACTTTTTTTTAATAAAACATTTCTTTATAAACTAGATGGAGAAGGAAGGAGGCACCTGCCTCCGTGTCTATGCTTCATGCAAGGGTAGAGTAAATGACTGATGCTGTTGTAATCTCCAGTATCTCTAGGTGAGGTGGGTACCATCATGCAACCACGTAATCCTTCCTCCCTTAACTGTGTTCACCATGGGAGTTTAGGTTTGAATTGCCTTGGGATGTAGAAAATTCTGTCTCAGGACAGGAGCCCATTCTTGTAGGAGCTGGTCACATTTCCACCCCACCCCAGCCTCTGAAAAAAACAACTGAGTCATTTCTCCTGTAGATTAATCAGTGCAGAAACATGCTTGTATTTGAGAACATGTTTTTCTTTTCCAAGTATTCTGCAGCAGAAAAATGGCTGTGTCCATGTTTATTTAAACTCTCCATACCTTGCCACCATCAGAAGGAGGAGGGTGCCGGAAAGCTTTTCTGAAGGGCTATGATGTCTAGAAGTTGTGCATGACTGAAGCAAGGGGTTTGAAGATAATGCATTGCTTTGCATTATCTATTATTGCATTACTTACTCACTCGTACTTCACGGGTGTTAAGAGAAATATATTTGTTTTCTCATGCCCTGTTGGTAGGTAAGAGCTCTGTCCTAGTCATGATTATAGTCAAAAAAAGGAGCAGTGATGTATTTGGTGCGCTGGTTAATGTCAACGTGGAGTTTGCATCAGCTTTCCAGGAGTTCCGCACATGTAGTAGTGTTACTGTTGGAGTAGTGATGGAGTAAAACGAGCAGCCTGGGACATGTCTATGGACACTTAAGTAGGCTTTGGGAACAATTGAACTATTTCACCAAACTCTGATCTGCTGTTATGTTTTAGGTGTTTAAAGCAATGCAGTCACTGTTTGCAACTCAAAAAAAAACGTTTTTCTTTGAAGTGCGGCGTCCTGCCTTTGCTGCTTTGCACTCTCTGCTCTGGCTGTACGTGCACAGTTCGGGGAGATGCTGCTTGGCGATTTTCCTCTTCACTGGGTCAGTTAAGGTAACTGCTCAGCTTCAAGTGTTACAAAGAAAATGAGCTTAATACACTCACATTTAAAAGCTTAGATTGTTTCAAAGTCTGGAGAGTAGCCTCACTTTAAGATATTTTCCTGTAGCAGTCACTGTAATATGTTCCTGAACAAGAGTGTCAAGCTGCAAGACTGCTGTTACCTGAAAGAACTGTGTTTATTACTGCTGGAAAGTAGTAGAGAAAAGGACTTTGAAAGGAAAATACAGGGTTAGTCTGCAAAGGATCAGAGCTGAAAGTGCCTGAACAGTGACTGGTGCTGTGGAAAAAAAGCAATTTTTAAAGACATCCAGGGAGATAACACATCAGCGGCTTTGCTGTACTGTGCGAGTCATAGAATCATTAAATAAAAACATGGAATCATTAAGGCTGGAAAAGACCTCTAAGATTGTCAGCCCAACACCACCATGCCTACTAAACCGTATCCCGAAGTGCCACATCTACACGTTTTTTAAACACTCCCAGGGATGGGGACTCCACCACCTCCCTGGGCAGCCTGTTCCAATGCCTGACCACTCTTTCAATAAAGAAATTTTTCCTAATATCCAATCTCAACCTGACACAACTTGACACCATTGCCTCTTGTCCTGTCGCTAGTTACTTGGGAGAAGGGACCAACACCTGCCTCACTACAACCTCCTGTCAGGCAGTTGTAGAGAGCAATAAGGTCCCCCCTCAGCCTCCTCTTCTCCAGACTAAACAGCCCCAGCTCCCTCAGCCGCTCCTGATAAGACTTGTTCTGTAGACCCCTCACCAGCCTCATTGCCCTTCTCTGGACACGCTCCAGCACCTCAATGTCCTCCGTGTAGTGTGGGGCCCAAAACTGAACACAGCACTCCTGGTGCGGCCTCTGTTTTCAGGGCAGTAGCTATATTATGATGAACATTTGGTTTAACAGTAGTTAAAAAAAATGTTGCCTCATGGAAGGTATTAGAAAAATACTGAACCAGTATGTTTCACTTACAAAGACCCTGTATAAGCTTGCTGTGCTATGTCAGGGAGGAAGAAGTAAGGAGGGGGGCCCTGAAAGAAGGAATCTGAGGAGCACGTGTCATGGCACTGCTTTCTTCTTGAGAGAAACTCTGCTTGTTGCTGCGTACAGAAAAGATGTCTGGGGTTTATTGTTTGCTTGCTTGCTTGCATGTATTTTTTCAAGCTTTTTGATGTTCTTAAACATACTGTTATAGGAACACTTTCTCTACTTTTACCATACAGCCCCTTTGACATAGAAAAGCTGTGAGTAACCTAATAGCAGCCATAGTCCATGGAAGGTTTTTTGGGTTTGGATTGCCTGTACAGACAAGGTTCTGGATTCTTGGTACGTAGACTTGGTTGGATCCACTCACCAGGACTCAGAGCATATCCAAAGATGTTTGCTGTTGAATCTTCAGCATTTACATTATATACTTTCTGACTTAAATATGGAAACTTATAATCTTCATCCCCTGACCATGACTGCGGATTGAACATTTGATTATACATGAGAAAAATGCATCCAGAATGTCCTTCAATTCTTGTAAAGTTTTCAGTTCCAGACTAATAGCTCTTTTTCCTAGCTGTGACTGCAGCTGAAATCAGAATAAAACCCTGTTGCCCACAGAGTGTTGGTAGTGATTAAAAACAGGTCCTATTTTAAAAAAACTGGCTTCTCCTTGGCAGAGACATTCTGGTATCAAATTTAATCTCCCTACTGCTGTTCCAGTAGTTGGACTAACATGTCTGGGAAGAAAGTCAAAGTAAGGTTTGGAAGACATTGCGTAACAACGTAAATCAATAATTCTGGAAGAGAAGGTAGTTTGTAGGGGAGGGGGTGTGGAGGGGTGGAGTGGAGCCGCCAAGAAGAAGATGCTTTTATTACGGTTTTCTTAAGTATAGAGTGCAAAGTGGAGCGTGGAAAGGCTGTGCCCCGTAATGTCTGTGGGTGGCAGGAGATAATGTTTAGTGTGTGGGAATGGCCTTTAGGGACGTTGTCTTTATCAGGCTATCCGATTTAAAACTAAAGATAAGATGCAGCCCTCTAAAGCTGTCTTGTGATACTGTACCCTCAAGTCTACTGTAAGAGCCACATGATGATGTTTGATAGAACAGGATTTAGCTGCTGTTGTAACTGGTAATGCCATCATTGTTGTTTACCTGAGGTTCTCTTCTTTCTTTGATCGTTGTGTTCCCAAATGTCTTTCTGTGGCAGCTCCTGTCCCTCTGTAACTGCAAACCAGAGGGAAATGGCTGTAGTTCCCACTACTTCTACCTGATTCTGGTGGGAAGATAGCATTATGTTCTCTGCAGAAACTTCGTTACATTTTCTCAAAACAAGTATTTCAGTTCTGGAACTTTTTCACTTAGTTTTTCATACCAAGTTGGATAGTGTGGAGGAAATACAAAGCCAGTAAAAACAGGCTATGTCAGGAAAGGAGATATTTAGATCATATCAAGGTCTATATAAGCAATGAAAAATAAAGACCGTGCTTCTTTCAGAAGGACCTTTGGACGATTACACTGAAGTGACTGACAGTTCGCTAGAGAACTGACAGTGGTCCCAGTGCTCCTCAGGCTTTTGCAGAGGGATGTATCCTGTTGGACAAAAACATCTACGTGGGCTGACTCCTAGGAGGAAACGTGTGAACCTGCATTAATTACTGACACGTTCTCTTTGAAGAATACTGCAATACCCAAAGGAGCCAACTGATGTAAAATTCATGCTGGCTTTTTCTTAAAATGGATACTTTCCTAATAAGACTTTAAATTCAGTGAATTATGGATGTCCTGCATGGCGGAGGCACATGAATGTGGCACAGAGGGAATATGGCCAAGGTGAGGGGGTGTCCATATCTCTTACAAGTCTCTTTGGCCGGTAGCATCAAGGAAGCAGCACAGGGGTAGTTAACTCATGGTAAAGATTGCCCTAGGACCTCTATCTTTGTTAGTTTGATAATTCTTAGGAATGGTTTAGATTTGTCTTGAACTTGCACACTGTAAGAAGAATGATTAATGAGATTTGCAAGTATAAAGAGCTTTTGCAAACCATGATGGTTTATTTCTGAGAGCTTTTTACCTCTTTAGCTGCAGTGATTTCAATATCTGTCTGAAGATTAAAGTTCTTTACTTTATCTGGGGAATAAATCGGTGACAGGATAAAAACACTGAAAAGCGGGATCAGGAACTGTGTGACCTGTCTTGAAGATTGGACTGAACAAAGCTTCTTAGATTTCTTCTGTTTGCATACATATTCCCCCATTATTTTTTGTCTACTTTTAAATATTTTTTTTGTTTTATTTCCCCT
>Ga0065711_1002999_pt1 | contig 30345 bp, 20 predicted proteins | sample Hoacrofraction12_FD_59098 | JGI IMG/M metagenome (GOLD analysis project Ga0065711, IMG submission 59098) | Hoatzin crop microbial communities from Cojedes, Venezuela - Epithelial fraction 12 v2 (version 2) | ecosystem: Host-associated > Birds > Digestive system > Esophagus > Crop | place...
AAAAAGGTCTCTTAGGAAACCAAATTGGTGTATGGAGGTGAAATCTTATTTTTGTTCTTAGGAAAAAGAGGCGATTGTCTCTTTAAATCCCTTTTAAAGAAATTAATTACTGTGTATGATTTCATTTAGTTAATGAAGTCTAATGTGTGCCTCCAGGAATTGAAAAATTACATTAATTTGTGTTTTTGATGATACTGAGATCTCTCAGGTGAGCAGTTGTGTATCCCAATCATTGTCCATGTCATCCTTTACCTATATCTTATTGATGCAAGTTAACATTACCAACGAATGGATTTGATAGTGCTTTTATGAAAACAGGAAGGAACTGAAACTGGCTCATTAACCTTTCTCTCTGTCTCCTGTTCGAGAAAATGGTGAAGTCAGTGCTTTCTGGAGACTTCTTATACATTTACTTTTTTTTTTTTAATAATGATATGGAAATTTCTGGTAATTTAGGTGTGAGGGGTAAAAGGTGGGTAAGCTGTTGTTGGGATGGTGTTATATAGATGCGTGACATTGGGATCTATGAGCTGGGATAGATCTGTGTTGGGGCAGATGAGTTTGTTAGCAACAAGGGTGCATTTCATAAAGCAGATGTCTCTAAACTTTGGCTCTTGGGCAGCTGCATTTCTTCTCTTGATCCTGACCAACAGCAGAGGTGTACGCTCTGAGTTTTTAGTTTCTGGTGGCTGTGGGAAATGTTGCCTTCAGTTTGTACCCCCTGAGTTACAGACTGGGGACTGCTATAATAACTGTTGATGCTTCAGCTTCCTAAAGTCTGTTTGACTTAGAAAGACCAGATCAGGTTTTAGAGCAGCTCAGGTCTCTTGAGGGAATGTGTAACAGGCACTCTTTCAACTGGGTAATTAGGGGGAAATTGTGCGAGCTTTTTCCTCACATTAACTACATAATTAGGTCATACTATCTAAGGTAAAAGTGTGTCAAAGTATGTCACCAACAGCTCTGTATGTGATCAGCAGATGTTAAAAACTAGTTTTGAAGTTCAAGAGAGTCAAGCTGATATTACAGTTAAAACTTCAAATTTCTGAAAATGTTGACCGATGGTACAAAATGAGTATACTTTTTGTTAGTCCCACATATTAATGTTTTCTGTGTCTCTGTAAAAGAAAGCTTTTTCCCAGTTCAGGCCTGCTGCACCACAGATTGGCTAGGAAACCATTTGCATTTTGAGATCGAATTGATCTCAAGTACCGATATCTGTGCTAAAAAGCAGGTGTTGGCACCAAAGCTTCTGTGCTGTGAATCAGGAGGGATTTTCGTTTGTTCGTTTTTAAATATGAGACTGAATAAGCTTCACTTACCATTTTGTGCACCTCCTGCCTGGATTTATTTTTGGGTTGTGACCTAAGGGTGAAATGCCTTTCAGGTTTTATATTTTGCATGCAACAGTCTTATTTGAGAAGTTTTACTGATTTGCTTGGAACAGTGTAATTATTTTCTGGTGTTTATTACTGCTTTTGAATATGTACTTCAGCAGATCTGTTCACTACTACGTAGAATGTTTTTGCAAAATATGCATATTTGAAAAACTAACTATTGCAAGGGAATGTTGGAATAGAATTAGGAACTATTTTACTACTATTTGTTTAGATCCAAAGGCAGAAACACGACTGTATATTATGGTGAATGACTTTGAATTTCATGTGTACAACCGTTCCGAGCTGTATGGACAACTTCAAGAACTGTTTGGCTTGGATCCCACAATAATTCCAGCAAAGAAAGATGATGAAAAAGCACAAGTAAATGGGAGGCAGAGAACACATACCGATCTCGAAAGGTAAATTGTTATTCATTTTGCTATTTAGTTGATGCTTTGTTCTGCAAAGTGCCGAACTAGTTGGGTAATGTTTTGTTAACATATGCTCTGGAGGCCAAATGATTGAAGCACAGATGAGACAGAAATTGCACTGACAAGCCTGACAGTCTAAATCTTTTGCCTTTCCTCAGACTTCCTACCATAATAATTAAAAAACACAACCAACCACACCAAACACTCCTTGTTTATTGATCAGAGACAGGTTGAAATACCTATTTGAAGTACGGTGTGGAAAGAGAGCATGTGTTGAAGAGGATTATGCTTGCAGAATAATAATGATATTGCTCAGTAGAAGTAATAGCTGCTGAAGACATTGAATGGACAAAATGTGACGTTCTATATGGTGTTGGGAGGACTTGCTGGGTTTTGAGCTTTAAACTCACGCTGGTTTCACAAGTTGTCTTTTTAGAGGTGTATGTTTGAGTATAGCTGCGCAAACCTACTTTTCTTATTTTATTTCTCTTTTTGGGGTACCCCAGAAAACATAGTGCAGGTCTATAAGGAATTCTTCTCCATGGCTTGTGTGTAGTGGAGTCAGATGTTCAATAATACACCTCTCTTTGGACAGAATCACACCAGACTGATTTATTGCCAGGAGCAGAGAAGATTTAATGAGACTTGAGTCCTTGCACTGCTGCTGGCCAGGCCAGTATGTGTTACTAAATTACATAGTGGGCAGCAGCAGGATGCTGCGGCAGGCCTGAGTTTGGGTAAGGGCTGTGCCTCCAAGCCAGTCTCTTCATGTTTTCATCTTATGCCCTTATTGACGGGTGCAGGAAGAACTTCTGCCTTTTGGGAGGATGTGTCTTGGGAATGGAAAAATCCCACACCTAAACAGGAATATTTAGAACAGACCAAGTTCCCCTGAGGAAGATTTATTTATCTATTGCTCTGTGTTATACATGGCAAGCTTGTTTTCTGCATTCGTCAGCTCAGTGTACCGGTACCCAAGGCGTAGCTGTGTATGCCTCCTGCTGCTATTCCAGGCTCTGGAGGAGTCTGCAGTAGTCTGCTGGCAGGTCCTGTACAGGAGACAGCCCTGTGGGAAGGAGTGTTCCCTGAGAGCTGTGCACTGAAGACCCCTAGAAGAGAAGGTTGGTTAGCTCTTCTGCAGAAAAGACAAAATAATAAACCCCATTTTTTTTTCCCGTAGTGTTAAAGTAAAAACAGAATCTCAAGACCCTTCTTCTTCATGGAGATCACTTATTCCAGTCATTAAAGTCAATGTGAGCACGGTAAGTGAAAAGACTCTGATAATAAAAATATTTAGCAGTATATGATTAAAAATCAGGCTTACCGTTCATTTTTCTTATACATTCTTTTTAAGTTGGGGTTTTGGGAGATATTTGGGGTTTTTCTTCTTTTTTCTTCCATACATCTTTTAATAGGGATATTTGGACACATTCCTTAGAAGTTGATGTTGCCTCCCCAAAAAACAGGGAAACCTGTTATGGAGGTGATAGACAGACTATTGAGAGTTTAATGTACAAGGTAATATTTTTAGATATGCACAGAATATGGCCAGGTTTTTTGTCCAAGGTCTTTATTTGCATGTGGCTAGTTAAACTGCATTATTATAGGTTAATATATACATATTTGTAGAAGAGCAGTGTATCATGAATAATTGGGTTTTCTTTTTGATTTAGGGTCGCTTGGCATTTGGAAATCATTATCAGCCACAAACACTTTGTATTAACTTTGATGATGCTTTTTTGACATATACCACAAAACCACCTTCAAGTCACCTTGATCAGTTTATGCACATTGTGAAAGGAAAATTGGAAAATGTTAGAGTCATGCTGGTTCCAAGTCCAAGATATGTTGGTCTGCAAAATGATGAGTAAGTGTTGGGTTTTTTTGTTTCTGTATTATTTTATTCTTTAAGAAAAAGAATAAAAGAATGTTGGTTGCATTTCTGTGACCTTACTTTTCTTTGTGTGTTTAGAAAGTTGGCATTTTTACCATTCTGAAGGTTTTAAATGTTGGATCGTTGAAACTATTTTATTTATGGAGAAAAGTACTCCTTTCTATCTCATTGTAGTTTTGTGGGGGGTTTTGGTTTTTTGGGTGTGTTCTGCTCTGTGATTAATATCCTGCATTCAACTTTTATTTTCCCACACTCAGGTACTATAGCTGTATGCAGGCTTTAACAGCTCTAAATTTCTAGGATAAATGCAAGGTTTAAGGTGTTGACTTCTGTAGAGCTGATTCATGTATGGTATGGAAAATATTTTAAAAGAATGGGCAAAAGATGTGCAATACTCGCTGTAGTAGAAGTTGTTATCTTTTGAAGACAGATTGGTGATCCTTTTACCCCTGTGTGTTCCACATAAGTGGGGCTACGCAGCTTAAACTGAATGGTGCTAAGTCAAATAAAAGAAAGGGTGCTTGCATGAAATTATTTGACACTAGGATTCTTATTTTATTACATTTAAACCAGCAAGACATTTGTGTGCATACTGTATTAACATTGTTGCTTGATATGGTATGAACATCATACCCAAAATTTTATGCATTGTCTTATTTAATACTTACAATATTATGTATTCAAGAGACAATTTGGACAAAACTGCTAGATTTCAAAGTCTTTCACAGGCGTTATTTGCTCAACAAAAAATAAATAATGTATACTGTCCTTGGACTACTGCGTGTATGAGTTTATGTAAAATGATTATATCTATTTTGCATCTCCTAAGCAACAATATCCAGAAAACGAATTATGGTGTTTGGAAGTAAACTGCATCTTTTGACTGTACGTTAATCGGCTTTGTATCAGCCAAATACTGCCGTCTATAATATGCCTTTGTTTTCACATAGTGTTCTGTGGATGTGTACAGAATCTTACTCTTCCAACATGACGACAAAGGAAATTTCTCCAATTAATATTGAAACCAAACAAGATTAAAACAAAATAGGATTAAGATCCTCAACTATTAGCTTTTTCTCCTGCTTCCGCTAAGTATTTGCTTTTTATGCTATTACCATCCCTACAGCTCCTGATGGCTGTACAATGGCATGTGTGCAGAAAACATGTGCCCTAATTTACTGGGTAGATTCAACAAATGACCCAGTTCACTGGAAGCTGAGAATGTTTGAATCTTGAGGGCCTGCCCTTTTACACTTCTTTGGCTTAAAAATTAAGCTGAGTGTCTTAGCTGTTTTTTATACGTGTATTGCCTGCAGGAATTTCTGAAAGTTGAAGTGACTTGATGAAATTTGTAATAGACTGACTAATCAATACAAACATCAAAAACCCACCTTGACAACTGTCATATTATATTACACGCAGACACCTCAATGCCTTCATCACTTTTTGCAAATAAATCCTCCAAAACCCGAGGAAAAAAAAATGGTGCTGGGAAAAGCAGATCAAAGCAGAACAAGTTTGGAGAGCAGTGACTAAATCAGCAGGCTGAAAGTGGAAGTTTAGGATAGATGTTAGGAAATACTTTTTAATGATGACAATAATCTCATTATAATTTATTGCCATTATCTAATCTGGTTTTGCAGATGGCCTGTGGTTGGGTTTCTGGGGTTCTGCCACCTCCATCAGCAAAGTCCAGCAAGGTGTAACTATTTCTGCTAAGGGTGGGATAGGTGGCCTCATTAGGTACCTTGCTCTCCCACTTTCTGCGGAGATAGTTTCATGTGCACTTTAGGCTGAGAATACAGCTGAAAGAAACAGTACTGTTGTCTTTTTTTTGTATGGCTGTGAAGTAAACACTGATCATGGAATTCATCCCTATTAAGAAAAATGTATCTTGGTCTTAAATCGAAATTGGTTCTGCTGCTGGATTCACTGCCTGTTGGCTATCACCTAACCTCTGACTGTCCTAGGACTGACGCAAGGAAAGATACTGACTGCTTTTCTTGGCTGCTGTGTTGTGTTTGCTATGGCCTGTGATGCTTTGATAATGTAAAACTGTAAGCTGCTTCAGTCGTCTAATGTATATTTTCATATTCTTCTTAAAAAAGGAATTGAAAAACTAGTGGCAAGACATGACAATACAGAGGATAACTTTCCTCTTTGTGGGACAAATTCACGCTGAACATGCAAAAACTTTTATACAAGTGTAGTGAGTTCAGTCAGATCAGAGCAAGAGGAGGAAAGGGAAGTGTTTGATGGAATATGCAGACATGGTAAAGATACACACTAATGGAACTGGAGGAAAAGAACTGAGGAAGACGTTCAGCTGCCACATGGGTTTCAGGTGTATGGGGTTTTTTTCCCTCCCCCTTCACTTCCATTTAGTGTTAAGACCTCATAGCTTTACTCCAGACAGTGGAGCATGGCAGAGGTGATGAGGATGACACAGCAGTGGGTGTCTGACAGCTGACAGGAGGATTTGGCCATTCTGTCAGCTCCTAAAGCTTTCCTGTGGATATTTCTCTCTTTCCTACAGCTCAGCAACAGTTGCTGTTAGGCCGTTAAGTCAAATTGTCCATCTTGAAGAAGGCTTAGCTCAAAAACTCTTTGTAATTCTATTTAAGATGGTGTTTTAGATTAAAATAAAATTAATTATTCTAAGTCAGTGTAGGTAAATGCTATTGGGAAGGCAGAAGTAAACAATTGTTAAATCTGCACTATGTGTTCATACTTTACAGTAATTTTTATTAAAACAGTAATGTAGTTTCTCCAGTGTATTTCTGTAGGCTTAGGTAAATCTGTGTATAGTGTTTCGAGATCTATGCACTCCGTGCTGTCACTTCATGTGAAATTCTATAATATAATATTATTATATTCTATAATATAATATTATAATATTCTGTGTTTCACGGAACAAAACACGTACCAGATGGAGCAGCAGGGAGTAAGTACAGTTTGCCGTCTTAGACTGGCCACCTTGCACTGTGGCTGCCCGACCTTCATGGTGAAATGCAGAGCTGCCGAAAGGAGATGCAGCTGTGCCTGACTGTGTGCCCCGCTGAGGGTATGGTCAGGCAGTGGCAAATGATTTTGTTGGACGTAAAAGTTACTGTCAGGCTCCAAAGTTTTGCATCTGGCTGTGTTATTGAGCTTCCCCTCTCTTGCTTTACAAAGAGTGGCTTCCTTTGAGCCCCTGTGAGTGGTACACTCAGCTTGAGAGGCCGAAGTAACTAGCTCACGCTGCCGTGCTGTGGTGCGCTTTCCAGTCTGGCTGACCTGCAGGTGCCTGTCGAGGAGCGTGGGCAGAATAATGAACTTCCCATGAACTACTATTTATATATCTATAAATGTTTTCCTTCCTGCTTGTATTCCTGAACCACTGAACATTTTTTTTCACATCTTACTCTATTTGCATCTCATTGGGGAGGCCAATTCGCTTGTGGACAGAAAAAAAATAAATAATTGGAAAATTAGGAGTGAATAGAAAGTATTTAATCTTTCACAGCTGTTGTTACTCTCAAAGTAAAATTGGTTTGAAGTTTCCTGCTCTGTTGCTTTTGAAGAACTTCTGGCAGCACATGGGATCTGCGTCTGCTGTCTTACACGTTTTCAAACCTTTCCTGCATTTGAGCTGTGGTAAAATGTGCGATGTGTTTCTAACGGGTCGCACTCTTAGACAGTGTATTTCTGCCATTGGGATCTTCTTTTTTTTGTTAAGAGGTGACAATTTATAAAAGAGGCTGGGAGGTGGCAAAATGATCTTTTGCAGTAAAAGTAGAATTTTCACATTATTATTACTGCTATAAAATGTAATGCTATGCAAATTAACGTGGTAACACTAGAAGAAAGGGATAGTAATATGCCAATATAATAGTGTTAGGGGAAATGTTTTGTATATTAGTTTTATCACTTAGATCCTTTTATGTTGAGGGAATTGTTATTAAGGAAGAATAGTCTTTTTTTTTTTTTTAACTAATGGTCTAATTACTGAAGATGTCTTGTCCCTTTGGTTGAGAGTGCTATTTTAGTAAGAAAGCAATTAGTAGGTGAAAGAATGATATAGGACAAGGAGAAAGGAATTCTTGATGGAAGAAACATTGAGAGTAAAACTTTGGTAGTTGCTTGTGATTTATAATACCTGAGAAATGTCTTTGTGTAGAGAAACCTGGTGTCTTCATGCTTGAGTTACCTAAAGTAACTTAAATATTTAGTTAATAATAAAATAATGATCGATTATTTTTTGCAAATCAGGATAGATGTAGCATAGCAGTATGACAGCAGCCTTTTTGATGGGAGACTTGAGACCAGATAGACTGGAATATTCACAGTGTTCATTTTCAGAAGTTCACTTATTCTGAGGTAGCAGATAGAGCAGGAATCACAGCATGATAGGGAAGGAAAGAGAGAAACTGAAGTTGTAACCTGCACTTCAAATTTAGCTTACAAACAGCTGCATTTGGACAGACTGTGGAGTGGCCCAGGCACTTCGATCTTTTCCGTCCACCCTTCTGGTAATGTGACAAGACCGATGCCTGGTAGACAAGGCAGCCTGTGGCTCTTGCAGGCAGCCTGCAGCCAGGCTTCTGGCAAGACCAGAATAGACACATGGAGCTGATGTCTTGGGATCGCATCAAACTTGCCAACAGAATCTTCCTGGTCAGGTACCACATACACTGTATCTCCACTGTGGGCTTGCTTGATACAGATAGCAGTTTTATTGATGGTTCCATGGTTAAATACGTACTACTTACAAGGTACAAGTGAGCCTGACCTGTGTGATCTTTTGCTTTGTACTTCATAAGTTGCGTTTAAAATTACTCGAATTCGTAAAGAGTGATCTCAGTGCATTGCTTTTTAATCTTTATCTTTGCGCTCTTTTCCATTACAGACCACCGAGGCTGATGGGTGAAGGTTTTGTTGTAATGCAGTCCAATGATGTTGATATCTATTATTATATGGATGAACCAGGTACCTTCTATTAAATACAAAGATAAAATGTTAAGGGATTTGAAGGCTATTTGTTTATTTAATTGTCTGGACTTGCTAGACAATTTATTCCCTTTTTTATGCTGAATAATCTCTGTGCTGAAAGAATTAATGTAATGTTTTGGAGCCAGTAAAAGTGTTCATAAGTACACTTACGAATGCTTAGAAGTTCATAAATTATTTTTTTCTGCAAATGAAAAAAATTTCCATCGAAACAAATGGGAGAGAGTTCTCGTGTTTCATATTTGGAAGTGAGTGAAATTTTGAGTGGCGTTCTTTTAATCGTTGTTGTCAACTTCCAGACTATTTCGTGTAAGAGGCCTGGGGAATTCCGTAGATGAAATAATTATACATGTAAACCTAATGTTTTTGTTCATAAGTAGTTTTATATAGATGTAGGTACTCTGTCAGCAGTGCCTTCCGCAAGTCCATATGCAACATGGAAGTGATTAATCTTGATATTTATTCTTGAAATAAGTAATGTTTTAAGCAGTAAACTTCAATTATGTAGGTTTCCATAAGTACTTCACCAGCGGGAACAATTTATAGTCAATACCTACTGGGGTTTTTGGGAAATTTACTTGGTGCATCGATTGCTGAGTATTGCAGTGTCTGTCTTTTCACTTTAAATCCAGTGCATCACAGTACCACTTTATTTTGCTGGAGTTTTTTTTGGTTTGCAAAAGCTTTTGCTCTGGCGCCACTTAAAGTATTGCCTGAATCTTGAACAAAGGGAACATGTTCAGTAGTGATGTATACTAATGTAGGGCAGATGGCAATTTTGGATCGTCGCTGAATGACTGCTTCAATTTTTACTAGTAATTCTGGGTCTACTGTAGTAAGTCTTCCTTTTTATTTGCTTGCATTGTCTGTAGAAATGATTTGAACTTAATCTTATTAATTTCGGAACTTGGTTTATAAGTAGGATTCAGAACTGAATGTGGATGTATGAAAGCCTGCATTGGTAAAAAGCATACTTAAGAGATAAAACTGTTATGTATGTCAGCAGTTCACTGACATCAGTGAGCAGTGCTTCAGAAAATCTTGAGGATTTTTGGTCATATCCTTGCCCTTCTTCTGGGAGTCTGTGTTGAATTGTGGCTTGATATTTAGGTACTGTAGTGGTATCAAATAAAACTGACATCAGGGTACTTTAATTGTCTTGTGCTTTGCAAACATTTTTCATGCTAATTTGAAGCAGCTTCCTTTAATAATGTGTTTATTTTATTATGTAATATAGGTCTTGTACCAGAGGAGACGGAGGAAAGTAATGACGGAGAAACAAACAACGAAGACAGCAAATTACAGGATCTGCCACCATGCTGGGGTTTGGACATTGTTTGTGGAAAAGGAACAGACTTCAACTATGGACCTTGGGCTGATAGGCAGAGGTATTGTCATGATTTACATCTTCAGATTTAATCTTTAGCATCTGTTATTGTGGAGAAAACATTCTAAAGTTTCCAGTATGCAATTGCTCAAACTTCTAATTTGTATGGGGAAGACTAGGCAGTCTAAAAAAAGAGTCCCACCGCAATGGTTTAGTATTAGTAAATTCAGTGTTGTTTATCTTCCAAAGTTAGGATCACTCGGTGAATTTTTATTATTAAATAATTGTGTTCCTATTTTTTGTGAACAAAGTAGGTACTGTTCATGAAGTGTTACATACCTAAGGGTTTAACCTTTTAAGTCGTTACCTTTAGACTAGTTAAGCTGTTAGCTCATGGATGAGAATACACTGCATATTGATGAGTAAATTTTATGTAAGTACCAATCGGGCTATGAAAATAATGAGGGGGGAATCATTTATCCCTGCTGAGGAGAATCAACCACTTGATGTGGTCTCCAAAGTATTTGTTATCTACATACTTAAGTGACAGAATACTAGGCCAGAGCTCTACTACTATTCTTCACTTAGCCCTCAATGTTTTGCGCATGGGTATTTCTGGTGGAGGCAACAGAATTGTTCAGAGAGTAAAGGACTATCAAGTAAAAGTGGCATAATCGGTGCTTTCCCACTTTTCCCCTATTAATTACAGATTGATACTTCTCTTGGCGTCCATTAATTCTCCTGTTAACCTATTATGATTAACTGTCTCTTAGGAGTGTAAGGATGGCAGACCAAAGAGTAGTCATTAGATATGACAGTGTCTTAAGAGAATTTAAGAGAAAATGCCAATTTCTAGAACAGTATTTTGCTAGGAACATGAAGTCAGCAAATTATTAATGATATTTTTAATACCACCAAGAAAGCTTACTCCATGATGGTATGCTTTTTATAATTTGAACTGGCTAAACAGAAGGCAGTTTGGTACCTCTGAAGTGTCCATAGAGTTCAGAGTTAGATACCTGGGAACACTTTCGTGTCGTGCTGTAGTTAGAAGATAGAATTTTGCAAGTGCCTGAAAGTTTTAGAAGTACAGATCTCTAGGACTTCTATGGACTTTGTGCTCTCAATTCATATAAGGGTTTCTATAAATATCGGTCTTTAATACACCATACAATAAAATCCTGAGATTCCCCAGGATTTTGACAGTGTGTTGTGTGGTGTTTGTGGGGGTTTTGTTGTTGGGGTTTTTGGTGCCTTTTTAAAAAACGAACAAACAAACAAAAACACCCACAAAAAAACCCCCAAAACAAAAAAAAAATTTAATCTGCTATAGTGGGCAGGTGCTGGGTGCAGGAAACTGCTACCCCCCTTAAAAACTTACTTCCACCCCCTGGAGTCCCGTATAAGTTATGCTGTCGGTGCTCATCACTGTGGCTTTCCTTTCATGTAGCTGCATGTTCAGATATAAGTCTGCAGAAATATAGGCTTCATTTCACTCCCGTTCTGAGGTCCTAACTTTTTGTATTTTGTTTATTTCTGGGCACTACATCAACTATTTATGTGCAAAAGGAAGCATAAACAGATTACTTCCTACTATATTTTTGTAGCAGATTTGTAAACCAAAGATTAGTAATGAGAAGAAAAACATAGCTTGTTTGCCATGTAATTTAAAATATTTTTTTTTTTATAAATCATTCATGGTCTGTCCATGTATGGCTTTTATCCAAAAGTCACTTCTTGTCATTGAAACTTTTGGAGTATTCAGTGGAGTTGCAAGGCTCCCATGATGAAGACTTTAAACAAACATTCTTTCTTATCACATCCAGTGCTTGTCTAAAGACTCCGCTAACTGCAAAATAATTAAGTGAACCAAAAAGAAGCATAAATATGTGTAAATATATATTTATTTCTTCTGTGAATAAAACCAACTCTTGTTTCTTCTTCTTCCCTCCCTAGAGATTGCTTGTGGAAGTTTTTCTTCCCACCAGACTACCAGATTATGAAAGTCTCAGAAATTGCTCAGCCTGGGAAACTAAGACAGATTCTTGCTTTTGAGCTGCGGATGAATATTATTGCAGATGCCACCATTGATTTGCTTTTTACCAAAAATAGGGTAAATAATGAAAATTTACCTGGAAAACAATTTGTCTACTGTGTTCACTGTGCTTTTTGGTTGTGCATATTTTTGTTTGTCTCAGGTGTTTATTACAGAACTATGGTTTTAAAAGTTAAAAGACTTTTGGTTTAATCTTCCACAATTATGGGCAAACCCTTCAAAGAGAAATATTAGCTGAGAGGCATTAATATTTCTTGGCTTATTTTAAGTTTCTCTTAAGCCTTAAAGCGACATCTTAAGTCATGCCAGCTCCTACAGTCTTGGGAATTCATCATCTGGACATTTTCTCTGCAATCTTCCNTTTATGGTAAAGCTCACAATGATGAAAAGATAATTTCTTCTGATATGGGGTGAATATCTAATAATACTGGACAGATGATAGTGGGGGGAACAAAAGTTGCATATGTGTAGAGTTTGGATTTTTCTTCCCCCTATTGCTACTCTTACAAGTAGGATATAGCGTGACTTCATTGTACACCTGTTTTCTTTTTCTTCTGTGACTGAAAGAGTAGTGTTAGAAATATGTATTCATCTGCCTTCTCAGATCTTAAATCAGGATATCTTACGCTGTTTCTATAAGTGGATGTAAGTCAGCGTTTGTTATGCCTGAAAATGGTGATATTTGGTATCAGTGCACATAGGTAGTTCACTAGTAATTTTTCTGAAGGCAAGAAAGTCTGTAATCATCAGGTGCCTTAATCCAGGTTTGGATAGTGATTGCCAGAGGCACAAAGTACACTGGTTGATGAGGCAAGCCTAGAAATAATGCTTGGACTTTTTTCCTTTCTTGCAATACAGGAAACTAATGCTGTACATGTAAATGTTGGTGCAGGATCATATTTGGAAATCAATATTCCCATGACAGTAGGTGAAAATGGTGAGTTAAGGCTAAGCTTAATTTGTTTTCGTAATGTTTTTCCTGAACAGTGATCTTAATTCCTTTGTGTTTGAATGTCTTGTAGTGTTTTTCCTTTGTGGCTAAGAGATGTGTATTCTTATGTAGAGTAACAAAATGTATTTCCTTGTACATTTCATTGCAAGATATTAAAGCATGTACATACTTAAATAGTGAAGTTACCTCCATTTTTTGTTTGGGTTAGGAAACACAAATCCTTTAACCGCTAGACAGTGTATCGTTTAACTGTGTATATTGAAGCAGATTACAGATACATTGTCAGCTCAAAGCAGGAAGACTTCTTCAGTAATATTTGTGTGGTAGTTGAATCATGCTGAGAAATGTGTTATGAAAACTAATGCAATAGTAGTTTATTTAAACAAAACAAACCCCAAAATCCAAGCTAAAGTGGAGATAAATGTAAAGTTATTAGTACGTTCCTTGCATTTACTCATCTTATTGACCGAAGTCCTTTGCTAAATTATTTGTTCTCTTGATTCTTTCTGGAATATTTGAGTTTTATGCTGCGACTTAAACCAAGATCTCCAGAACCTGAGCATTTCCAGACCTAGCAAGATGACTGTTGTTATCCCTCCTACATGAAAGCAGAACATGTTAAGCTCTTCACTGACAAACAGTAGAGGACAGAATTGTTATAGTACTAATTTCCATTGTGATATTTCTTGATTGTTAGTGGACTGCTGTAATCACTGGTAAAAATTATTTGTATGTTTGTGTAACTCTTATGTCTGAATGAGTATGTTTTATATCTTTTGTCTGCTAGGCTATTCACCTACAATTAAAGGGCAACTTCTACATGTTGATGCCACCAGCAGTATGCAGTACCGGACTCTCTTAGAAGCTGAAATGCTGGCTGTAAGTTTGCGTTAATAAGCACAAAGCTTCAGTCCCTAGAGGATTTTTAATAAAGAACATACTTGTTTGTCTGTGGAGCAGTTCATATTCTTAAACAATACAGAAATACGCCTTTTGAATGTATTTTGCAAGACCTTAATATGTAAAGAACTTACATATACACACATAGCTATGCATATGTGTAACTTTCAGTGACATACAGAATTTATGTACCAAGTTAGATGTGTGTTGAAAGCAGTGGAGGGATTGGAGTACCGTTTACAAATCTTGCCTTGTTTAGTGTGGAGCCATGTGTTCATTAAGGCTTTACCTTAATAAACGATTACGCTCGCTAGTTGTGCTACAGAATGTGTGTGCATAAATACTTAAAAGTACTTCAGAGTGCTTAAACTACTTGAGAAAGAATACTGCGTTATTCTTTTGTTTTCCTAGTATTTCACTTCCGCAGTACTGTAGTTCTGGAGGCTACCTTTCTCACTAGTTTTTAAATGACCTGACTAAAATTATGTTTTTATTGTCTGAATTTGAGCATCATATCAATGGGTGAAAAATATTATAGTTGGAGGGATTTTATCTTTAGTGTATTGTGAAAGGTGACTCTTTTAATGAAAACTTTGATTTATAAATTGCTTGGTACATCTGCTGCAACAGATGTATCAGAAGTTCATAGTATACCTTTCCAAATAAATGAATACACTAACACTTGACCTTCAAACACAGAAAGAGAGATTAAATTATTAAGGAACTGGAGAGGCCTTCTGTTCATCCCAGCAGGAAAACAGTTTTAATTATTCAGCAGAGTACATATGTGAAAACTGCTGAGCTACAGGGTCAAGCACTGTAATCTTTTCAAGTAATTCTGATGCTTTAATATCTTGTTCACAGTTTCATATTAATGCCAGCTATCCTCGGGTATGGAACATGCCACAGACATGGCAATGCGAACTTGAGGTTTATAAAGCAACCTATCATTTCATCTTTGCTCAGAAAAGCTTCTTTACAGGTAACTTCTTTACCAAATAAGTTATGTATCAAATTAAATATTCTTTCTTTAGAATTTCTTTTCAAATTTTGCAAAGGTGTACAGGGTCAGGTACTGTGATGTCACATATTTAGGACAACAAATTGTTTCTGAGGACAAAGTTCCTGATGTTTTCTGTTGCCTGTAAGTGTCTAAGTACAAGAGATTCTTATGTTTGAGTAGACATACCAAGTAATTCGGTCTTCTCACATCTAAACTAAATTTGATCTGCAGTTATGGTAAGTAATCTTAAATTTCAGATTAATTTATTTCTATCAGAAGCTATTGATTTGTTTAGTATTTGTCACCTAGGATGTTGATTTCTCTGATACCTCTTGTTGGCTGACTGATTTTCAACTACTTAGGCTTTAGGTCATGTCCTTGTGGCTGACAGATGATGAGAGAAAGTAATTTGCTCCTTAGGCTTTTGGCTGTGAGGAAGAATACACGTGCAGAAGGCAGTACAATCTGATACAGCATCACCAAACTGTTGCTGAACGTTCCAGCTGCAGTAATGGAAAGAATATAGCCCCATCAATGTGGCACTGCCTGGGCTAATTAATGCTGCTGGGAGGAAGGATTAATTAGTGCAGGCATAGTGCCATGCTAATAAAGTTATCCTCCTAGTGAGGCCACAGCCATTATGTGTAGAGTAGTGCAGTATACAGCATAGTCTACCAATCTATTCAGAGCAAATGTGAACTTCTACAACAACACTGTTCTGTGTGTTAAAAAATATTACTAACATACACGTTCAGAGTATCAGTGTGGAAAACCAAAGGAAAGCAGTTGGTACTCTAGCACTTTTAGATCAGTGTGCAACTTTTCTACTCAACAAAAACGAACTAGAAAACTTAATTAAACTTATGGCTTTCCAATTTAAAAATCAGGTGAGAAATGGGAGATGGATTCACAGCAAATATTTGTGGAATATCTGCCAGAGAAATGGGTACCGTGTCTTGTTCTCTTTTTCTGTAAGACTTACAGTTTATAAAAAGCCAAAAACTTCAAAGAAGAAATCTCTCACTTGATTGCTACTAACTTTTCTTTTATTACTTTATGTGGGTTTAGATTTGATCCAGGACTGGTCCAGTGATAGTGCACCTGATATTTTTTCGTTTGTTCCTTATATGTGGAACTTCAAAGTTATGTTTCATCAATTTGAAATGATTTGGGCAGCAAATCAACACAACTGGATTGACTGTTCCACCAAACAACAAGAAAATGGTGAGATCGCTTTTTTATTTGTACAAAGAGTACATACTACAAAAAATATGTACAAAACATAGAGCATATATAGAGAGAGTACAAGAATGATAAAATTTTTACTGAAAAAATGTGTGTTCAGTGGAAACTACCCATTTTGCTACTGTTGATGTACATAAACCATCCTAAAACTGCTGCAAGTTGTAACTTACTTCGTACAAATGCATACCTTTTTTGGGGAGAGTGCAGTTCTAGATCATGTTTTAGCATTCATTTTTTAAGACCCTTTGAATCTTTGATTTAGTACAACAGTTTGCAGAGAGCAACCATGAGATCTTGACATAGATTCAGTAAGCTAAAGATTCAGTAAGCTCACTGAAAATATTCACTGGGGAACAGATTTTTTTTTTTTTTAAGTAATGTAGGAAAAATACCGTTTGAACTCCATATAACTGGAAATGCCTGTTTCCTGTTCGTTTCAGAATAGGAGATAATGCTGCTAATTCTAGATGAAACTAAGAGGCACATTTCAGAAAGCCAAAACCTTATTTAATGTGCAGTTTGGTTTATATTTATTTTAGTGGTCTACTACTACATCTTATAATTTTAAAGTAGAAAGAAGATGGTGGATTAAAAATCATGAAGTTGTGTTCTAGTTAAAAATAAGGCTCCCTACTTCATCAGAAGCCCGAGGAACTTTCAATGTGTGTTTCCCTGTCCAAAAACTGGTGTGTGAAGCAATAAAGAAAGTCATAAGATATTAGTTACGGTTGGTTTTATTGTCTGCTTGCAATTTCATTGTGCTAAGTACAGTGTATTTCTATAAAGGACAAGATGTATGGAGTAAATACTTTCAGAATAATTTAGTACGATGTACTCTAAATAGACAGTAGTTAAGATGGCAATTTCCTGTCATGAATTCTTGATATCTTTTCATTATTTTTACCTGTATGTTTGATAATTTGTCTAAGAACAAAATAGGGAGTAATTTTAAGAAATTTTTTTTTTGTTTGGTTTTCCTCTTCTCTCTCAGTTTATCTAGCAGCTTGTGGAGAAACATTGAACATTGTTTTCTCTCTACCTTTCACCGAGTTTGTTCCAACCACATGCAATACTAGATTTTCTTTAAGGGTAAGTTCTTCCCCCCTCATCCCTCTTGTCTTCTAAATGTAAGATAGTTTCACTATCTTCTTCAGTCAGGAAATTTTGAGTAAACTCTTCCCTGAAAGAAAAACACTCTCTTTCACTTCTGGTTCATAGAATTTTTCTTTAAGTAACCCAGAGGTAAATGGTTTCTGTTACTTATATGAAGCAACCAATCATAACCTGTTTTAATTTGTATATACATATATATACACAAATAAAAATATATTTTAAAAATATATGTATACATATGCTTGATACATACGTATATATACACACACACTTAATATGTATATTTACTATATGTACTTAGACTGTGTGTGTCTATGTGTGTATTTTATCACTTGGAAATATTTTCCCATTTACTTAGAAGATGTGAAAATCTAATGTATGTTCAAAGACTGGAATGGGTAACCTCAAACCATTTTAGAAAACAATCTTCCAGATTTTTAAGAATTTCTGTAGAATCAGTAATGATGGTAAAGTGTTTTTAACAGACACAGCTAGTTCTTTGAAAGACTACTTCTTGTCTTCTGTAAAGGAGAAGCAATCTGCTGCTACTAAAAATAAAAAAAGTAGTTGATGGTGATGTTGATAATTTTGTGTAATTTGATAGCAAAGCAAGCGATATTTTATCTATGTGTTGTTTTTTTTTTTAAAGTATGGTTTGGTTGAGATGTCGGGTAGCCTTGGGCCAGTTGCTTAACTTTTGCAATATCGCTTGAACAGCAGAAGAACAGGAATCACTAAAAGCCATGCCTCTGTGTATTACAGATTGCTATAGTGTGTTGTTATGTGCGAGTTACTGGACTTGTAACTGTTCAGAGCTCTTGGGATTGTACTAGAAATTGGTGGGTGCTGTGGTCAGCAATCACATGTGATCACATGTGAAAACTGAGATTTCTTGCCTCACTTTGCCTGTAGAGTGAAGATGGTGGCGCATATGAATGTGCAGATAGCGTGAGCATTCTACATAAAGGGAATGTAAATTAACTTTTCTCTTACTAACATTTGATTTTAGGGAGAAGATGTTGATCTTCATTTGTATCTGCCAGATTGTCATCCTAGTAAATATTCTCTTTTTATGTTGGTGAAAGATTGTCAGTCTAATAAAATAAGTCCTGAATCTTGTATTTCTGCTGAATGTCAAAGTAGTCAGAAAACGGGCAAACCCAAATGGAGGAACGTTACTCAAGAAGAGTGAGTTTTACTGTGGTATATATTTATGTCTTTATATTGGCTCTTCATATTTACTTATTTTGTTTGTGATGAAAGCAACCACATATGTTTGTGGAAGATATTTAATGAAATTATTGTACTTCAATTAAAAGTGTGATGTTTCTTTTTGAAAGGGCTGGATGGGTTGAATGCTGGACAGTCCCGAGTGTTGTGTTTACAATTGACTACTCATGGCACCCAATTTATCCTCAAAAAGCAGACGAGCAGTTAAAACAATCCTGTAAGTGTCACTACCTTTTTCTTGTTGGCATGTTTCATTTCAGCAACTGCTGTGACTTTGTTGGATGAAACTGCTTAAATGTGCAGAAATGAATTCTGAGCTGAACTACTATTATATGTCACATGGGAGAATTCTGATCTTTAGAATGCACCAGGTTTGATTTAACAACTGACAAGATCTTGTGATGCAAAATTTCAGAAAATGTCCCAGTTCCCTGTGTAAAAAGAGGATACTGTCTGTAGTTCACTTCTCCTTGTCCTTAAGAAAGTGTATCTCTTAAATTGGTTGTTGCATAACATAAAATATCACTTGGTATATTAAATATTAAGTACGATATTTTTGACAGTATCATGTTCCTTAGCCTTTCTATGTTTTTTTTTTTTCTTTTGGATGATGTGATGTCGCCTTATGATTAAAATGTTTAAATACACTGCATATGAGATATAACATTGTCTTCATATCCTTTATGGATATGAAACTATGAGATTTCATTGTAGCTAGCACTGTTGAAATGAACCGTGGCCATCAGATGTGGGTGTTAGACTGGTCAGTGAAACACTGATTTCTCAACAGGAATCTTTAAATTTTAAATGTCTAAACAAGATTCCTAAATAAGAAATATTCTAGAAGTATGTGCTTGCAAAAAAAAAGGTTATAAAATGCTTTTATCTCTTCATTTATTTTAAATGCAGAGGGAGGTATGCAGGAAGTTATGGGGTTACATAAAAGTCTTTCAGGTTGAGATGGTGGAAGGAGAACCGATCAAGGAGAGGTATTAGAAGAATAATGAGGGCTAATTTGAATGGGCCTCGATCAGCAGGTGTTAGAAGACATACTGGATAGCTTTTTTAGGTTTTGAGTTCCAACAATTCAATTCTCAAAGAAGTCACATTTTAGAGGACAAAGCAGAAAAAGTAAGATTCATCTTGCAAATGTTCATTAAGTGCTCTTGTGAGACTGTCAGCTTGAGTCAAATGCAAATACTTCAAATTTGAAAACGTTTACTCAAAATCGTCGCAATTGAACCTGTATTTGCAAGCTTGTACGTACACAGGTAATTTCATCTGCAGCTTCCTTCAATGAATAATCCAGCACATTCCAGCTCACTTCTAGTCTATGATGCTGATGTGTGTTTGTTACAGTAGCAACATCTGTATTTTCTTTTGAGTCAGTCAGTGGAACTCTTTAAGTCTCTGAGAAACAAATGTGTTGCATTACGAGAGATGCAGCTTCCAAAAAAGTGGTGATCTCACTGAGGCATTTAGCTAATTTATAACGTATAACACAGGGCAAGCACTGAGAGAGCATTGTAGACAATAATGGTAAGTTAAAGCCTTGAAGGTTTGCTGGCTACATATGTGTATTCACTGTAGTTCCGTATATGCCAGTTCTTCCAGTTAAACTGGCACCTGAAATCTTACTCCATCTGGAGCATCAATTTTGTATGGTTTTCCCATAGAGTTCTTCCCAGCAATCGCAATCCACAAACCACTTCCAATTACTCACTTTCTTCTCGCCGCCTTTCCTTGCTTAAAAAAGACAAAGCACTTTCTTCTCCCTAACTCTAAATAAAAAGCAGGGGTAGGAAATAAGATTTGAATTTCCAAACTGTTTTGTGACTAGAGTAATCGAGTTGTTTGAGAGGAAATTTTGGCCTACAGAGCTACTGGTTCAGAATAGTTTTATAACGTAACTCTCCAATTTTCCTGTTTATTTACTTTTGTTTATCCTGTAGTAGCTGTGTTGTTGTGGGAAATCTGCTACACTGAAATGAAAGCATGCCTTTGTTTAACTTAAAAAGCAAGATAAACAAACCTTTTTTTCTTTTCAGAACTTGAAGGATTGTTTTTCTCTTGCATAATTAACATTGACTAAAATATTCTATGTTTTCCTGTCTTCCCATAGTTACCAGATATGAGAAACCAGTTTTGTAGCGTAGAAATATTAACATAATTATACAATCCAAATTAGAAAACTGCAAATGTTGTATATTTAATACATATTCATACTTGCAGAATTTTGTCCACCAGAAGCCTAACTTGTAATGAAAATCTGTTTTCTTCTGTATTTTGCTCCAAAGTGTCAGAAATGGAAGAAACAATGTTATCTGTGCTAAGGCCATCGCAGAAGACAGCCGACAGTGTGATTTCATCTCCCACAGCTTCAGCCCGCCTTCCCCTTGACCCCTCAGAGCTGCCCCCGGATAAGCTCCATGTGGAACTGGAACTCTCCCCAGATTCCCAGATCACCCTGTATGGACCCCTGCTCAAAGCCTTTCTGTCCATAAAGGTAGGCATAGGAACACAACTCATAAAATTTGTGGGTGGCCACATGTAGGAAGGGGAAATAATTCGTTTGAAATGTAAAATTAGAATTCCGCAGAATATGTAAATTCAGCTGAAAACTTTTTGTCAGTACTAGTTTGGAATGACTTTGGTGATATGGCATAGCTGGGATGAATTCAGTTGGAACAGGCTTATGAGAAGACATAATATATACATGTAGACCCATCTCAGCATAATTTTACTTTCAAGGAATAGTGTATGCTCTGGACTTCATGTGCTGAAAATTTCTTCTTTGACTTTTGCAGTAGTGAAAAAAACCCCAAAATTAAAAAAAAAAAATAAATCCACAATTATGATAAGAGCTTATATTAACAATGACTTTTACACAAAGATATATCCGAACTCATGCTTTTAGTGCATTTTCAGTTCTGCAGCGTCCTAATTGTTTGTTTGTTTTTGTTTTAATTGGATTCTGTGATATTTCTGGAGTTAGGATCATGGAGGGGAAGGGGGAAGGACATGACAATATGTTTAATTTAAAAAGCTACTTCAATCAATATCAAAGAAGAATTTTTCATCCTTTTCTTTATGTCAATTGATTATGCTTTAGAATGTTAGTTTGTGTTGCTTGTGTTGTGTCCTCTTCCACTACTGATCTCTGGGGTGGCTAGAAACACTTTCATTTCTTCCCGCCTCCCTCACCCTCCCTTGTTGTGATAAAAGCAGAGGCGATTGAACATGTCACTTGTATTTGACTGTTTGACTAACAGTGAAATACTTTGGGTTTGCTGAGGTAATGCTTCTGGAGGCTTTCATTGTGGGTCAGAGGGTGAGGAATTTTCTGAGAGGTGATCAGTATCAGGACTCATGCTGAAAACAGTCATTTTTGTAAATTTATATAAGGTATTGTACATAAGCAATGAATAGCAGAAAATATTAAGTTTTGGTAGAGTATAGGACTTGCAAATGTGCTCATTATTTTTTCATGTTGCCACTAAAGTAAATAACGATTAAAATTAGGCCACTATTGCATCTTGAAAACTTCGTTTCTTCTGACACAAAGGATATGCACCCATATTTGAATTGTTTATTGAGCTCCTCTTTTTGAGCCCATCAAATTCATGAAAAGGTTCTGTCTTTCCAAGCAAAGCAGCACTTCTTCAGTGCTCTTTGCCTCTGGAGGTACGTGTAAACAGTGCTACATTAGATCCCTTGATTCTATGGTGATTTAATTTTTTTAGGTGCAGATTTCCCAGATAAAATTTAGCTTGTATCTTCTAAATCTCAAGAGAAAATTTAGCTGAATGGCTCATTTTTGAAAATGTGCATTTATTGTTCTTTGTAGTATTTTTGTGACTATTTGCATCTTTTTGTCCAGCTGTGCTGGCAGGGTCTCTTAATAGATTTCTAGAGGTTTTTTTTATCCTTGCTTTCTTGACTTGTGGTTGATCTGTTGTTTTCAGTTTGTTTTCGCTGAGCTTTTCTAATACTTGTGGGAGAGATTCCTGGATGTGCATCGTTCATGCAGTTTTGTTAAGCTTTCTATTCTTGGGAGAAGTTGTTTGGTGTACTGCACTGTGTTTCTTACTGGAGGGCTTACTGGCTGAGAATGAATGATTTATAGGTCCTTGCATCCCCAGCAAAAGGTACCAGGAGTAAATTACTGAAATTCTTAGCACCCTCTGCTGGGCCTGCCTTATGAAAAATATTTCAAGGTCTTTATCCTAACATTTTCCCTTTGCTAAAAAGGAAAGCAGATTGTCTTTGTTTATTCAAGGTTTTTTTTTTTTGTTTGGCCACAGAGGAGTGCTTAAGTCGTACGCGTTAACTCCAAAAATATTTCAGAGACTCAGTAGAAAATGGTAAAATTACATATCCATAGGAGTTGTTATTTCAAGGCTGATAATGAGCCTGCCTTTTCTGCAAACCTTTTTCCAGGACATCAGTACTTTGCAGTTACTTGCTTTCTGTTTGCTGCACACTTCCTCTTTGCTTTCTTGCGCTGCAGACATGTGCTTACGAAAGAACAAAGTAGTTTTGGAAAGCAAAGGAGGTGCAGAAAAGGGAAGGAGGAGAGCAAGAAACATCATAAGATTCAGATCTGTTTCAGTTTAATCTTCAGTCTAGTCCTCATTTGTCTGCATCTCACAAGTCACCAGTGGAGTTTGTAATAGCTGGAATATTTCTGTTAATATGAGAGGCCAAGGGACTGAATTACTTTCTAAGAACGAGGGAGTAATGGCTGTGTCTCTGTTCTAACCTCTTTGGTCAGGAAGGATTTTGCTTCACAGCAAAGTGTTTGCTTAGTCCCCAGCGCTTCCCACATGCTGAATTAGCAAGAAAATGCAACCTGCATCATTCAGAAAATTCTTCGTGAGAGTCTAACCTTTTTTTTTTTTTAAGCAGAGGAGGAGATGACAAACTATCAGAAATCTGTTTTTCATGCACTTAATAAATCACAGAAAATTGATGACTTTTTTTTTTTTTTTAAAGTAGTGATGCATTTTCTGTTTCTCAGTAGAATTTGGCAAACCACAACAGTTACTTTGGTCTTAGATAATTGAGGGGGATTGGCTTAAAAACAGGGTGGGTTTTAGACCCAAGGGGAGAAATTTTTATGAACTAATATTTTAGAAGCATGTTTAAGACTTTGAAACATGCTGATAACAAGTTTCAGAAGGTTGGAGGAGAGTGACTTCCTGCAGGGTGTTTTGTGTTCTTACTCTCAAAGCTGTCTAGCTTTAAAAGCACAATAATCTGTTTAAAATGTCAGTAGTAGTACTTCAGAATAGTTGCTTGTACTGGATGCATCTGGAATATCAGTACTTCGAGAATTACTGAGTGCCCCTTCTTTTCCTGCAAAGCACTGGCCTAAATTTGCTCGCTTAAGGTATCCATTTTTCATAACACGAAAGTGTATATGTTTCTTCAGGTATAGGTTATAGCAATACCGCTTATTTTAGGGAGGGCTAGCAAACAGGAAAAGATTGGGTTTGTATACCATTATATATCATTTGTGTATCATGTATATCATTCCCTAGGAAAATTATTTTGGAGAAGATGACATGTACACGGATTTTGAAGAAGTTATTTCAAGCCCTGTTTTGTCACTGTCAACATCTTCAAGCTCTGGATGGACAGCTGTTGGAGTGGAAAATGACAAAAAAGAAAATGAAAGTTCAGTCAAGCCAGTTCACCCTCTTGCTTTACGCCCATGGGATATCACTGTGCTTGTTAATTTGTACAAGGTACATGGGCGATTACCAGTGGTAAGTACTTTAGAATCTTAAAATGTTTTGTTTTGTGTAATTTTTTTTTTCTAGTTTCATAATCTGCAGTTAAATTTAACTCTCTGGAACATTAAGTTAGGGTAGTGCTTACCAAAGTGTGTGTATACTCCGTACTAAAATTGTGGCTATCTAAAGCAAACAATTTGAGATATGATTTATTTTTCTTATCTGGGAGGCAGAACTGGATAATTTTTATGTGACATTTTGTTCAGTGAACTTGATCTATGTGATAATATTTTTGATTGACCATCATGATTTCTCTGCTAATTAGCAAAACTGTCTTCTAATGGTGCATTCTGCTCTGTGCATCTGCATTCTGAGGGATCCCCAGGAATTCAAATAAGAATCCAGATAAAAAATTGGGTTCACCCAAATGGGTTCAAATTGCTGTTTATGCAATTGTGGAAAAGTTTTTGAAATTGCACAGGCTTCTTCTTGCGTATCCACTTGGAGGAAAACTAGCGTACTTCCTGCTCATGGGTTTGCTTGTAATCTGACAATTTCAACCATGTTGTGTATTTTCGGTTTCTGAAATAGATGTGTTTAATTTTTATTTTAGCATTGCAGTCCAGATGGTCCTGAGTGCCCTACAGCTTTCTTGGAAAGGTTGTGTTTTGAGATGAAGAAAGGATTTAGAGAAACAATGCTTCAACTTGTGCTGTCTCCAGTGAATTTGTTTCTGAATGACAACTATCAGGTAGTAAGAAGTTTTTTATGTGTTTGTGTGTGTGTGTGTTGTGGAAGTTGTGGTGATCTTAAAACTGAATTCTTTTTTTGTTAGGGCCTTTTCTGTTGTACACATACAAAGTTTATTAAGGTTTATGAATCATAAGAGGGATTAAAGGAAAATCTGATGCATATTTTTTTAAATCTTATTTCTGCTTTGCATTTTGGTGAAATGCACAAAAGAGAAGATTGTATTTTCTTAATTTTGCTTAAAATCTTTCTAGAGAAGATTCTCTAGGAAACGGAGCGTAATATTCGTACTTGTGTTAGAACCATTGAGTGATCTCTGGTTCGTGGGGGGGCTTTTTTGTTTGTTTTGTGTGGTATGTTGGGTTTTTTTTAAGAATTTGGTTTTAAAAGGTACTGTAAATACTGACATATGTAAACTTTGTTCAATGGCTGGATGTGTTTCACTTTTTCAAGCATATAGTTTTAAAACCACATGTCTTTGTAAATAGAATAACTGCATCTTTCACATACTCTCTATGACTTTTATTAGACTGAGTCACACAGCTGGTTCTGTAGCTTAAGGACAAGATACTGTTATGACCTACAGTCTTTTTCTCGTGAGGGAGTCATGAGCCATACTTCAGAAAGTACTTGATATGAGACAAGGTGAAGTGTTGTTTGTGGCTTGCCAGCTAGCTGTACACTACTTTGATTTTAGTAAACTTGCAAGAATTGCCCATATGGATGAATTTAACTTAGTGAGGAGTTTAGGCTGAAATTTATTAACACGAGAGGTTACCCTGAGTCAGTGCAGGTTAGAGAATAGTTGGAGTTCATATTTTATTTATGCACATATTAGTTGCATTAAAAGCACTATGATACTTAAACTGTGCCTCACAGATTATCTTGTTTTCAGTCCCTGTGCCCTGAAATGTGTTGCTGCCAATGGCCTGTATGAAATAAAATTTAAATTATTTTTATCTTATGCTCATTCTAGTGTTTGAACACTGGTGTACTGTACACGGATGAAGATGCATGTCACCCTATTTTTTTGGACTCTTCAGTCAGTGATCTAATGAAAGGAACTGGTTGATGCTTGTTTAGTCTTTCCAAATTTGAATCCAGTGTGCCACAAGCACAAAAGTACCTTAAATATAACTACTGACTGTAGACTGACTAATAGATAAAAGAATTGGACAAAATAATGAACTTTCTTGATGGCAAAGAGTTAAACGACATCTTAGGAGGTTCCATGTTAGCCCGCGTATTTTTGAATTATTCTGTTGACATCTAATTAGTAAAGAAGAATTTCCCTGTGAGAATGTAGAATCTTAACATCTTGGTTTTTGATTGCAACATTGCAGTTGTCTTTAGCAGCAATCTGAAGAAAGTGATGGTATGAAGTTGCAGGAATTGCAGAGGAATAATCTATATGGGATTAGTAGGACTGTCTTTAGAGAGAACTGCAGAAATTGGATGTACTGACAGCATGGTTGCAGACAAAATTCTATTTTTCTCATAGCTTTTGTCAGGAGCTAAGTATCTGGATTGTAGGGATGAATGTGTATGAAGTATCTCTGACTACACAGGTTTTGCATTGCTATTGGCATACTCTCTGCAAATACTAGCTTTAATTTGTTTGTCCTTAACAGCGACCTGCAGTGGATGAAGTTCTTCGAGAGGGTCACGTCAGCCTGTCAGGTCTGCAGTTGCGCGCTCACGCAATGTTTTCAGCAGAAGGTCTACCTCTTGGAAGTGACACTTTAGAATATGCATGGCTGATAGATGTACAGGCTGGAAGTCTTACAGCCAAAGTTACGGCACCGCAGGTACCATCTAGAAACTATTCACTTTGAAGTATTACCTTTGTTCTTTTTTGTAAAATTGGCATGGTGTGGATTTTTGGAAAGCACATGATCTCAGCTGAATTTGGATGCGTCTGTGCCTTAAGTAACCTTTGTTTTATAGTTTCAAAATCTAACTATTTCTATAAATGGATAGGAGATACCAAATGAGCTGAATCTGATATTCATCTTAAATCTAGGTGCAACAGGGTGGCTAGCGTTATATGAGAATTGGAAGGGATGGAGGTAACACAGCATGAACAAATCGGTAGTGAATACTGTTGTCACTACATGTAAACACTTGTATGTTACATCTAAGTCTGTTAATGTATTTTAATACTGATTAGAAAGGCAACCACAGTATCTACGTACACTTTCAGAGGTTTAATCACAGAGTAAATAATACTTCTTTGTAAACAGAGCAGTAGTTTTGGAACACCTTCAGCCATAAACTCGGTAACGTGATGAAGAGGAGAAAGGAAAATCTATTCAGAAGGTTTAAATATGAGATGACTTAGTTGTCTGTGACTTCCTCTGAGGTTACTTTTATGTTATGATGCTAACTTCTAGAGGTGCAGGTTCATTACCCCCGCTGGTTAACTCTCTGGGAGGGACAAATGAAGGCTTCAGTTGTGACTGCAATCTGGAAGACAATTTGATTATTCCTCGGATGTAAGGTTCTTGGAAATACATAGACACGAAGGGATGCTGCCAGCAATAAGGCTGTCAAGTTGACCATCTGGCAAGAGTTTAGCTTGCATGTAAAGTTCTGGCTTTCCATAGAAAGCTGTGCACAAAATCACATTTTATAGTAGCAGACAAATGAGATAATTTGTGGGAGTGTGGGCCTCAGCAGGAGAGTAGCTGGTAGCTCACTCACGCTTCTCACTGCATAAATTCTGATGCTTGGTCTCACTGGAACATAGTTTGCTTTCACAGTATTGGATTTTCTTGGGTCAGTCTTAGCACTAACTCCCTTTAGTTGTGCCATTTATGTTACTTTTATTTTTCCAGATATAATAATGACTCCAAGTATACAATAGGCAGATCACTGATTTGTTTCTGGTGTGGGCTGTCAGATCTTGAAAAAGGTTGCTTTGTCAGTGTATTAGGAGACATGAGAAAAGGGCGTAAATTCTATTTAGTAGTTACTGTTTGGTTTGTGTTTTAAATTTTTGTTAAGACACTTCTGTGTCCTCTTATTCCTCTAAAATTGGCATTATTTTCTAGAATTAAACACCTATTTCATTAGGAGACTTCTGCAGCAAATAAAATCAAAAGAAGGCATGCAAGCAATTTCAGTAAATCTAAAGAATAGACTCTAGACACATTTTCATGCTACATATACAGACTATTGTGGTGGTATTTCCCAAAATGCTACCACTGATTTAGATAAGCTATAGTATTTACTCCACTGCTCTATGCTTCAAAATTAAGCCTAGTTGATTCAAAGTACTCAAAGGTTAGAGAACATTTCTGAATGCTTCATGCAACTTCATGAATTTCTTCCCCTACAAAGCCATTTTCAATTGTATGCTTCATACAGGATTTTGTAAAAATTTTTTGTTGTTGTTGTCAGCACTGCTATGGAGCAGAACTTGAATTTGCTGTTTCAGGATCATTGGCTTTTTTCTGCCCATAATGTGATGTATTGCAAGAATTTGTGAAGGGACAACACTAAATGGAGGAGGACAGATTTTGTGCAGGACAGTCATAGCTACATTAAATTCCAGTTAAATTATTGTGTATTTTAAGTACCCTTTCCTTTGGCTAGCCAAAGAAAACCCATTTCCTTCTCGTAATAGAGACGGAGAGTCATGAATCATTTCCTTTATGAATGAGCTAACTATATAAAAGATTTAAGTCAACAATAGGCGAATTACTAGATCCAGTGAGGTTCAGCAGTGTTCTGTTTAGCCAGTTCCCTCCTATGCTTTCTAAATGTAACTTTGTTACTTATATACAAAGAAGCCTGACATTTGGGGGGTTGGACTAGATGACCTCTAGGGGTCCTTTCCAACCCAAAACTTTCTATGATCCTATGATTCTATGATTTAAATGGTGAATGGTAATAGAGTATTTCGAGGTGGGCTTTTTGAGGTAAAATAAGGGGAGCTCTGTCTTTACAACGAAATTCTCGGTTGACTGTAATAGCAAAAGCTGTTTCCTTATATTAAGAAATCTTTTAGAAATTATATTAAGAAATCTTTTAGAAAATTATTTAATGTCACAGTGTTATCCTCAAAAAAACTAGAGAGACTTGCATGTTGTGGCGCACACACACAAAAATAAAAAGCAAACTCTAGTAACAGGAAATAGACTATGGGTAAGCAAGGTAATGCAGCCAGAACACTATGGTGGGGTCTTCTGCTTGTTTTCACTTCTGCTCACCTCCCGGTCTTGGGGGATGATCTCTCAGTACTCTTTCGAATACCAGAAGCGCATTTTTGCATACTTATTATTAGGCAACATGTTGTTATTTGCTTACAGCTTGCATGTCTTCTGGAATGGGGGCAGACCTTTGTATTTCATGTGGTGTGCCGGGAGTTTGAACTGGAAAGGCCAAAATCTGTCATAATATGCCAGCATGGAATTGATCGTCGGTTTTGTGACTCTAAGGTAACCTTTGATGTGTCTTAATTGCTTGCTATATTTGCACAGGTTTTTTGGAACAGTTTAGAAATCCAGCCTTGAAGTTATCAAGACACTTGGAGTATATAATCAGATTGGATGTTCCCTTTGATAAATTATAGCTAATTATCTTCCTAAAAGAAAAGTAGTTCTCTCTGGATTTTCCTGTGGATGTGCACAATGTTTTTTTTGCTCTATGAATTATTTGGAGAAACGGTATCCACAGGAGTCATGCCTAGTTTCTTGCCTCTACTGTGATAATTAAGGATCAAAGGACATACTCCAGTGTCCCATAATAGACAAAGGTCATACTTCCCCTCGTGCTCCTGGCACGTTTTTATGGCACTTTTTCATCCTGTATCCTCTGTTGATGAAACATTGCTTTGATGGGAGGCTTAAGCTGACAGCCTGTAGCTTCCATGGACCGCTTTTGAAAGTTATTTTTCTTTTTTAAAACATGGAATGCTTACTTGATCATCGTGTCATTGTGGATTTTGCTGTTGGTGCTTGTTTGCTGGAATCCATGTGCATGGTCACGTGAAGACTGAAGGAGGCTTGCCATGTATGAAGTATGATTCTGGGATTTAATCTCTTGAAATCCTCCTGGTCTTTTTCCAGTTTTTGTAATGTTCTCTATTAGCAGGCTTAATTTGTCTTTTGCTGGTGGAAACCAGGAGAGCCAACTGGGTCCCCTGATGTTGCTGGACAGAAAAATTAAACATGCACTAGTGAAAAAGAACCTTAGCAGAGAAACACCCCATCTCGTACTCATGTTAATAGTGTAGAATAAGTAGCTTTTTATTGCTCTAGTTTTGGGCCTCTTAAGCACAAACTGAACTAAAACTCCTAGTGTAAGTTTAAATCTTTTTTCTTCCCCCCCCCCC
>Ga0065711_1031176_pt1 | contig 30341 bp, 29 predicted proteins | sample Hoacrofraction12_FD_59098 | JGI IMG/M metagenome (GOLD analysis project Ga0065711, IMG submission 59098) | Hoatzin crop microbial communities from Cojedes, Venezuela - Epithelial fraction 12 v2 (version 2) | ecosystem: Host-associated > Birds > Digestive system > Esophagus > Crop | place...
ATTAACTGAAGCAGAGAGTCTTGCATCTCCATACAAAGGGGTTAGTTCCTGATAGGGGCTGGAAGTCGCCTAGAACCAGTCAAGACCGACCCTGCTGTATGGATGGGAGCCAAGAGAAAACTGAGTTTGCGCAGAAACAAAGGTCAATCAACGGACACCGTGATGAAGAGGATAGGCCTTCATCTTGGGACCCCCGACGACCACCACTAGGAGGCACTGCGCAAGTGCAACTGGGAGGAGTATATGGAAATTATTTCTCGGAACCAATTTTGATATACAATGAGGATAGATGCATATGTATAGGTGTATTAAAAAATCTAATGCATATATAATATTTGATTGTATAAATTGAAGAGACACGTTGCTGCTCAGCGCGCACGACTTTGGTGGGACTACCCCCCGTGCTGCCCGGCGCCAAATAAACATACCTACTTTACAGTCTTACAGATTGTGGAGTCTGCTTTCTGCATGTCAAGAGTAGTGGCCTAACATGCTGGCACTGATGGAAGAACGACGCTCCTGCTGTGAGGGGAAGATCTCTCATCCCTGGGAAAAGGGATCGGAGGGCATCTGCACTGCAGTCCCATTCCTTCAGAGGCACAAAGGTGCTGTCTTCTCTTCCTGCAGATGGGAAGCTGAGGCAAAGATCAATTTTCTCCCACCACAGAGGAAGCCCATGGTGGAACAGAGACCGGGGCCTGTGTCTCAAGTTAATGCCCTCGGTATCTCCTCTTCATTGCAGGCTGTCATGAAGACCCCTGTGGTTTTGGGGAAAGTCACTTCATCTGGACCAAGACTGGGAAGCACCACGATGGATTTCAACTAACAAATGGCAGCAAAGTAAGAAAGGAGAAAGTGAAGCCTGGCCCCTGAGCAGAGAGACATTTACGCATGCCCGTATCTCTAAAGGTTTCCTCAGCATTTAGCATGGATGTAAACTCTCTCCTCTGAACGGCACCCAGAACTCCAGCTGGCTCTGGCAGACTGCGGGAGGCACACAAGTGAAGTCTAATGAAAGCCCAGGCACAGCATCCCCAAAGTGACAGTCGCTCCCGTCTCAAGCAGGAATGTGAGCTGCCAATTCCTCCCGGGCTAGCAGAGGGCAGCGTGATTTCGGACGGTTGCTCCAGTGTTGGGGTGTCACTGTCTAGCTGAGCATCCCCTCCGATTCAGTCCTTCCCCCCAGCCTGCCCGTGGCTGCCAGGTTTATCATGCTGCGTGATCTTGAGTCAGCAGGAGAAGAAAAGATCATTACTTGCTTTTTTTTTTTCTTAATTCCTTCCAGGATAATAGAGACCTCCCGTCCCCAGTTTTGTTATTCACACGAGATCGTGCAGTCCGGGACACTCTGTCCTTAAAGACAAAATGAAAAAAATAAGCAGAAATAATATAAGTCAGAGAATATTACCGTTAACGAGCAGGACTGCCTGCTTCACCTCCCCCTGCACTGCCCAAGAAAGTGCCGATAAAACTAGATAGATAATGTGACTTGATGCTGGTGCCTGAATACATTAGTCAATTTTAATCTTTTTATTTTGCAATAATTATGGCATCGACTGTGCCCTTTCTGTCTGAGGGAAAGTTTATAATGCTTGGAAGCACCTGGGTAAGAGAAATGGGTTTTATTGATGTCTTTTCAGATGATGCTTTGGCACAAGGTTTCTCAGGGGGCCAGTGCCCCCAGAGGGTGCATTCCCACCCAGCGCCAGACCTGGGTGGGAATGCACCCTCTGCAGGAGGGAAAGCAGGGCTGGCCTGGCTGTGATGCTCACACAAAGCGGGGTCCCCCCCTCCACTCGCACCATGAGCATGTGGCCTGGCTTTCCCCACACGTTTGAATGTCTCCCTGCTCCAATTCTGGGGGGAACGCTGGGATGCTGAACGTGGCCGGTGCTCTCCAAAGGTCCTGGGGCCCAGGAATGGGCATCATTTTAGGTGGACTGGTGGGAAGTCTGAGGGGCTTCATGTGCACCCGTAACAGCTCATCTGAGCTGGGCAGTGTCCCCGTTTACCTGTATTTCTACACTGCCACATCTACAGATCTACAGCTCTAGGACTGCAGAAGGAGATGTCGGTGGCACCAGAGTTTCTATTTGCATGTATCACGAAACACGCAGCACAGCCTCCTATTTAAACAGCAAATTTTTGCCAGAGCACGAATGCCTCCTACGAGGCTCGGGGTGCCCTCAGCTTGCACTGAAGTGACTCGCAGCCGAGGGCACTTGCCACCTCCCGGGAGGTGCTGAGCGGTGGGTAGCACGGCATCGGGAGAACCAGGCTGGGGCAGCAGAGGCGGAGCTGGTCGATGCTGGAGGACGTTCTAAGTGCTGGATGATGGAAGTGTGGTATAGCACCTGTTTCGCGAGGTCTGGCTGAAATCGATGCTATCAGTCCCCTGCTTTCATGAACACTACACGCACCCACACGATGTAAAAGTAGCATCTCGCCGATCAAAGCCAGCTCCGTCTCTTTTGCATCCACTTTGCTATTATTCATGCTGCACAGCTGGATCAACGTGTGGCACATTGCAGGCCTTCATTCTTCTTGCTTTGGATTACAAGTATTTTTAATGTTTACCTGGTTGGAGAAATAACACATTTTACCTAGTGATAAATATACTTTGTATTTATTCGGAATAACAGCTTAGATTATGAATCCAAAGGTGATGAATGAATTAATTACTTGATGGATCAAAGTACAGCAATGTACTTCGGGTTCTGGTTACACCAGGGAGGGTGCCTAGGAGGTCAGTCCATCGAAGACGTTGCATTTATTTTATTTTAATGTTTCTTGATTTCAAAACAATAAAATGCTGCTCATGGGTAAACTTACTAAACAAAGGAGACTGCCAATGGGCCTGACAACGTTTCCTTGGTAACATTTCTTAGCTTTTACCCCAGTGATTGATATCCAAGGATAGCCATTTGCTTTCTGCGGAGGAGCAGAGGAATATGGCTCAGTGATTCTCTTCCTGGCTCCTGAAAGCAGAGAGAGGAGAGGCAATCCATTATACCTGATGTGACTTTACTCATTATTTAAAAAAAAAAAAAAAGAAGAAAAAAGAAAAACCGAAACAACAACCAAGGAAAAACAGGAGACAAATTGCACTTGGAACCTGATCCAAAAAACTCGCTGTACTTGACAGAAAAACTCTTTGACTTCACAGGGCTTCAGACCAGACTCCTTCTGTGTGTTTAAGACTGACTGTAATCCGAACACATTTCTCTGCTGCGCTCTTTGCTTTTCTTGATTAAAAACCTGTTGTCCCAGGAGTGTTTCTTTTTCTGTTTGTGCTACCCAGCCCCACTGTTCATGGGGGGCCCTGAATACCACCCTACCTTGGAAAATGAGCAGCCAGGGGGGGCTGGGTCCTGCTTTGAGGTCGCAGTAAGATATCCCCGAATTTAATACAACTGGGGAAAACCGCATTTGCAAGTCCAATCAGAGCTAGTCAAAAAGTGATTTTAGGTGCGTGAGGGAGACAGGCTGGACAAGTCACCCTTCACAGATGAACCCCACTGCATTTCTCTCACTCCCCATTGCCCTCTCATCCCTCTCCAGCAGCTTTGCAAGTATCCTCGCTGTCTATTTGCAGAAGTACCCAAACAGTGCCACCCATGCTAAAGCCCTTTGCAGTCACCCAAACGACAACACTCATGCAGTGATTGCGACCGCTAATAAACGTGCCCGGCTGCCAGTGCTCCAGCGGTACTGCCAGCTTCAGTCAACAACGGCTCCATGTCAAACGCCAAAATCCGTATCAAATCAGTCCTGAAGACCCAGGAGACATCTTTCCCTCCTCTGCAGGCATGCTCCTGGCACTCTGCCATGGCTTTGGCTGAGTGGAAGGAGACGACTTTGGGTGACTTTGCAGCTCCTCATCGTGATCATGGGATCTGGAGAGAGAGCTGGGAGGGCAGTTGTGCTCAGATGCAGCGATGGTTTGGCTCCATTTACTTCTCCTTGGCCATGCCCCCAGCACAGTCCTATTTGCAGGAGGCTTGAAGGAAGTTGTCACACTGGCTCTGTGCTGTTTGTCATGTCCTCCCCAGGTTTCTCTTCCTCGCTAAGGATTTTTCCCCATCTTTCCCTTTTTCAGAGTTTGAAGTGAAGGTAGTTGCAGTTCTGCCCCCAAAAAGAGGGGCAACCAGCTTCACCACGGCAGCAGCAATTATGTGCTTCTTCCATGAGGTTACAGGAGAAAATACAACATGGTTGTCTGAACACCTCAGAAATCATTTCAGCCAAGCAAAAAGAAGCAAATTCATGAAAGAATACCTCTGGTTTTTGGATGGTTGGGTACCTGACAGATTAATCCTTCCTTCCTTTCCTGCAATTTATCCCTTGTGCCTCTATACCCCAATTTTAGCTTTCTCCAAGCCTCCCCCAACTGAATACCTCTTTCTGCGCAAGTCTCCTAAACCTATCGCAGTGCACACAGCCATTATCATCTTTTCTTCAACTTTACCACAGGACCTCTCACTCCTTTGCAGCCCTCCGAATGCCACCAGCAACCCCGAGGTTCCTTGGTCACCAGAAGGAGAGAAACAGAGGCCGGTGTGTCCAGATGATGGCCCAAATAGCCACCTTCATGGAGGAGGTGGCCGATTGCAGCTCTTGTGGCTGGTGCGGTCTGAGGTGCATGTGGTGGCCAGGAGGCTGGGGGAAGGACTGACGGGCAGGCAAAGGACATGCAGTGAGATCACACCATGCCTCATTTCTGTCAGGGAAGGGGCTAAATCGATGAACACACAACAAATCAATGCTGTTGGGGTTGGTTTTTTTTTTTCGGTAATGTGATCTTTTCCATTAGGATGCTCACCACTGCTCCATTAATAGTTCACATTCAGCCGCCGGTGCTGGGTGGTACCCAAGGCCTGAGGAAATGTAAAATTAAAAAAAATATGGACTGTAATTGATCCAGCAAGTTGTATAATCATATGATACAACTGGGAGATTTTATTTTTGTAAGCAGAGTACCTTATTTTCTGAAGCCTGAGATACATTCACACAACACAGTAGCATTATATTGCTTATAAAATTATCTAGTCCTTTTTACAATCCAACATCAGTACAGTCTGTCCCAAATAATTCTTTTTAAGATGCACTCCACAGGCATACTGTGTACATAGTTATTTCTCTTTGTTTTTCTCCACTATCTGTTTCATCCGTTGTCTCCCTCTCGCCAGTGACAGATCATCTGTACCTGCAGACATAAATAAAGCCTGTTAGTCCTTTAAGGGCACCCTCCGTGTCCCAGCCTCAGCACTCCTGTTGCTGTTTCTCTTTCCTAAATAGAGATAGTTCAGTGGATGGCTTTTGAGGGTTTGGGGTACGAGCCTGTGCCCACGGAGGAAGGGAGGGGGGATTTGTGGACCCCCTTCCTCCCCTGTGCAGAAGGAGAGAGGCAGCTGAGGGGCTGCAGCCTGCAAGAGCAAGGAAGATGCCTTTGCAGACAGGGATTTGTGCAGGGAATCCCTCTCTAGGGAGAGGGGCTGCTTTCTGCTCAGAGAGAGGATATCTTTTTCCCAGGATCCAGGGAAAGGGTGGCTTGGTGGGCTGAGCTCTGGGATGTGCTGCTGAGCAGCCAGCTTGGTCCTGCTCACTGACACCCAGCATCCCACCTGCCACCAGGGAGAGAAATCTTGCTGGGGTGACAGGCAAGTGAGCTTTGGGGTCATCTCCTTGCCCTGAAGAGATCACCGAGCACCCCAGCAGTGGGAGCTTGGTCTCCAAAGCGGGCTTTTGCGAGAATCCAAATGAGAATACGGCAGCTTCCAAACCAGTGAATCTCAGAGCCCTGAGGACGGCAAAATAAAAAGCAAAGCGGTGGAAATCAATCCCCCCCCTTCCTGGCCAACCAGTCCTTCCCTGCAGGCCTGCTGTGAGGCCAGCAACTTTCAGGAGCCTCCTGTGTCTCTCATCTACAGCTGAAGCCTCTATCTACCTACCTCCATTCCCTCTGGAGCCCACCCGTGCTCTCCACCCTCCACAGGGCTCGGCCCCTGGTGCCACTGCCAGCCCCTACTGCCAGCTCTCTGTCATACGCCTTGCCTCACCTTTCACTCCAGGCATTTCCCCAGCTGAGCTGCTCTCAGAAAAGCCCATTTTTCCCCCTCCTGACCCTAACAGCAGCCACCAGAAGAGCAAAACAAGCAGTTTTCTCCTCTGCCACCCAGCCACTCCTTTCAGCATAGAGCATAACATGCACGGCCAAGCGCAGACAAATGCATTGCAAAAGCTGCATCACCCACTTCAGACAGTGTCTATCTGCTTACAGCACCAAAATGGAACTTTGTCCATATGCCACAGAAAAGGAAGAGGTTGCTGAAAACCTTCAGACTCTGAAGATCCAGGCAAGCATCCTTGTATCCTTAGGTCCACACTTCATAGCTTTACCTGCCCTTATATAGATGGCAGGCAGCTAGTAAAAACAGCCTCTAGGAGCAAGGTAGCATCTTCAGAGAAGATGTTCAGGATCACTGCCCTGCTCCAAGCCCTGTTAGAACTGATGTAGTTTAGTCCCAGGGGTTTATAAATTACTGCTACCTCCAGTTTTGAAGGGAATGTGCAGCCACTCTCAAGAGAACGCAACTCTGTCCTCAGCGACCTGGTACTAAACGTCACAAAGCAGAGAAGAACCACCTCAAGAAAAAGGCAATATCTCACGAAGGAGAATCCTCATTGCATTTGGATTGTTGTCCAGGGCTTTGCTGGCCTGGAAGCCTAAGCAGAAAGTCTGACTGACTGACAGAGTGAGGAAATTGAAGTCAGGCTGCCGCTACTCATATCTGGAAAGAGGGATGTGTGCTCTGAGCCTTGTGTGTACAGCCTGAATTAGCAAAGTAAATACACTGTAAATCATCCCCTTCCTTGCAGCACTGTTTTTCTCCAAACAATGGAAAGCAGAAACTGGAAACATGCTGATATGATAAAGGGGGTGGAGGAGCGACAAGGTCAGACTTACTCTTGTGGCTGTCTCCCTGGCTGTAGACATACACTCCTCGCTTCTCTAAAAGCCAAGGAAGGCTGTATTAGCAGTGTCAGAACCTTGCCCTTTCTACCTGGTTGCATATGGCATGTAACTAAGGAAACTAAACACGCTGCAGATGCCTTGGTTTGAAATGTCTCTGCCAAGAGCCAGTTGAAGTGCAGGACTTCTATTCCACAAGAAATCCTGACATTTGCAAAAGTTTGGTTCAGCAGAAAAATGAGTCATTTTCCCCCCCAAAAAAGGAAAATCTGTGCGGAGGGAAGGAAAAGGGAAAAGAATTGCCTGGAAAAATCAAACCATTCCTATTCTTTATTTTTTCCCTCCAATGCAGAATAGAGCAACAGCTGCCTCCATCTCCTGAGGATCCCCCTCAGCCACAAACCGAGCAGCCTCAAATCCCAGCGAGACGCTGCCTGCACCAGAGCTCCTGTAGCTTTGGGCTTCCCGCAGCAGAGCTGAGCCCCAGCCGGGGCCGGGAGACAGCAGCATCACTTCGAGCCGGCGGGGAACCAACCCTGCCGCAACCAACCTGCTTCCGCAGGCAAAGTTTGATTTTATCTCCTTCTCGTTTTTTGGGGCAAAAGTTTGTTTTGCTGGAAAATTCCTCATGAAAATTTCTTCCTGATACATTTGCATGTTAAACAGTCACTTCCAGTTTTGCTTCTTTCAAAAAATAGTGTTATTTACCTGAAGGAAGGAAGAAAAAACCGTCAACGCAAGCCATCACATGGTTGTGCCGAAGCCCCGAGCCTCACTCCTCGTCTGCTGAAACAGGCCACGGCGACAGCACTTGCGTACGCTGAAAGGGATTGTACCGAGATGTTGGAAAAAACAACTTGTTAAGATGACTGGCTCACTGCTCTGCCCAAAATGGCAACATTTGAGCACAAAATGCGCTCAAAGATGATTAAGCCAGGGAAGTGTAATGATATGTGAAACCAATTTTTATTAATACCAGACTGAAACGCACAGTCTTGTACAAGGGAGAGAAATCTCCATGCTCCTAGTAATGGAGATCAGTGCCTTAATGATCATTACACCACTAAAACTGTACACTAATACCACAGCAGGTCATGGGGGTCAGAGCAAATGCTTCTTTCTTTGTATTACATGCTTTTATGTCTTCATTTACTCCACCAATTCTCTCATTATTTCCTCCTCATCTACTATTCACAGGCATAATTTCTTTGGCTGACATTCCCCTCCTCTCTCACTAAGAGACAATCGATATTACATCATCTGCCTGGCCGCAATGCCTCATACGCCATGAGATATGTTGGAGCGGGTTCCTCCGGGACTTGGTTTTCCAGCCCGGCTCTGTCTGAATCCATAAGGAATCGAGGATGCTTTGCAAAGCCCCTAGGTGCAGCCGGAACGCAGCCCGGGCAGAGCGGTGGCTTCCGCTTCATCCTCGCTACCTGGGAGACGATGCCCCGCACGAGAGATCCATATGCTGCCATTAGCTCTTGTAGCCTGCCTTAATAAGCTGTTAATGAGGAAAATAATGTAACGAATTAATTCAGCCCACCCGTGAATTAAAGAGGTTGATGGAGTTACTGGGCATTTACCCCAATGTAACAAAGCAGAAGTTTATCTATTTGTCCCCCAGGAAAAAAATGATCATCTGCTGATCATGGATTAATCCTTACAGCCTCAGTACAAGAGCAGCAAAACCTGATGGTCTCCGCTCAGTAAATACACGTCACTGGAGTGGCACGACCGTTCTCGTGGCTTCGTCCTCTTGGCTGTGTCACTGTAAATCGCTGGGTGATTAACGCCAGCTAATTTCTTACAGCGCTGTTTGGTTTTGTGGTGTCTTCTGCTCTCTCATGCGCTGCTGTCTTGTAACAGGGTTGTATGAAACAGGGACCTTGTATCATTTTGAATATATTGTCAACCAGTTCAGGAGGGAGGACTCTACCATGTTTTTCTTACTTTTTTTTTTTTCTTTTCATTTTATTTCCTGATTCAATACTGCCTGCCTTCCCTTGCTCTTAACTAGCCAGCATTTCCTACTCCTGGGCTGCCTGCAAAGGAAAGCCATCTAACTCTGAAATTTAATAAAAGCCTCTTAAGTGATTTGGGAGTGCGTAGGAGAGAGACAGATCTTTAAAAGCAAACATTACTGCTGGGGTGTACATGTAGCTTAATAGGATATTCTTTGTGAATCTGAGCTCTTAATAAGACAATCTGAGATTAAGGAAGAATGGGAAGATTTTATTTATTTAGGGATCCATCCAAACATATTTTGACTGTTTTCAGTGAAAAGTGTGTCAAAAGATACCCCACATCCTAATAACATTAAGTTGGGATTGTAATTCTTTTCAGCAATTTATTGCAGAACACCATTTCCCCATGCTCTCTGCCGCTTCACCTGTAATATTGCCTTTTCCTTTACCCAGTCTCTCCTCCAAATTTCTTTCATCCCTCTCCCATTTTATTTGAATCCTCTAAGACCAGGTTGCTTCTTTCTAGAGGATGACTGAGAGGAGTGTGAAAATGAGTCGCCCAAGTCTTACTCATGGTTTCCTCTGTGTTTGCCCTGCATTACTGGGACAGACCAAAGCTGTACAGATGAAAAGAGGCCCACAGGATACTCTGAGTAAGCTCCTGCTTAGGATCCTTTAGTTTGCTGTATGTTTTTTTCCTAAACCAAGATGCTCTAAACCAGCAGCCCTGTAAAAGATAGGCAATTTAATTATAGCAATGAGATAAAAGCAGAAATGACTCTCAGACAGAACCTCTGGTGATTATATCAGAAGTGATGTGAGAGGACTCCCACCAAGGAGGAAGGAACTCGGTACCGATAATGTGAGGCACTACCGCATGGACCTCAGAATATAATTTCCAATTTTTTTCCAAAAATAAAAAGCCCGGGAGCTTATATCAAAGGGGCTCACGGCTCTGTGTGGCAGGTGTTTCTTCTCCTTTCTAGGCTCTCCCTTGCATGCAAGCCTGATCATGTTCTGTTACAGTGTAGATGAAGTGTAAGAGAATAGTGGAAAATGCCATATTTTAAAACACAATTACCACAGCACATCAAAACTAGAGAAAATTGCAAGAAACATCAGAAGGGTCTTGACACAGCAAGATAACTGAGCAAGATAACTGGGCAAAAGAAATGGAGTGTAAAAACTCCAGGAGGCAATGCAGAATAGAAGAAATAATTGACTGTAGTCACTCCGAGGAAAGAATATATCGGTATCATCAAGGGAAGTGAAATGAAAGTGGCTGGCCAATGGTGGTCCAAAAAGTAGTTGGAGAGATGCTAAACTGTAGGTAGAAAGCGTTACTAGGAAATGTTGATATGATGATGTAAATAAATGGTGTGATCAGCCTTTAGATGATGCATATATATGTGGTCATCATACTTTGGAAATGACGGAGCAGCAAACAGAAGGGAGTTCAAGAAGGCTGGTGGAAAGGAAGGGGCATGGTTGTTCTTCCAGAGACTGAAAACATCAAAACCACTTGCTGCAGAGTGGAGATAACAATGAGAGAAAAGAGAGCAGAAACACAGGACAGCTCTTATTTAGCTGTCCTCAAGACTAAATACAGGAAGAGGGAGCACTGGAAGAAGTCAAAATCAAGCTGAAAAACACCCCTAACCCATCACACAGCTCACCTTGGGCATTCATTTGCCTTGTGGATATCCCAGAGTTTTCTTGCTGGGGGGCCATGTGGTCCACGTGGAAAACTCAGCGAGGAAGCCACTCGTGCAGGGGTTTCCAGTTGCCACGTCACCTGTGCGATGACATCCATCCCAGTCGTGCATCGCTGCAGCCCGGGGCGCAGCGCTGGACCTCTCCTGCAGGAGCTGTACCTGGGCCAGCCTTTGCCTGCAAGAGCTCAGCACTGCTGCAGGTTTGAACCTGGATGGGTAATCACTGTGGCACAAACCCTGTGGGTGAGACATTGCAAAACTCTTAGAGCCTGAAGGAAAGTCAGGCTATGAGTGCGCCGAGTCCTCTTTCAATGGGGATGTTTCGGGGGACATCCCCCCATCTGGGCCCCGGCTTTCACAACGCCTCTGAGGTGGCTCAGGTGCAGGTGACATTGCCGATGTCACATTGCATGGCAGCCAGCAAGTCTCGCTGAATGAATGCTGCAAGCTGATTACCTCTCCAGCAACTGCCAGGGGTAGTAATTTTCGTAGCTCCTTTTTTGATGAGCTACAGAAGCCCAGGGCACGGTCTCCCAGCAGTGACAAGCCAGGCTGTGAACTCCTGAGAGCAGGGTGGTTGCAGGAGGGTGACAAGGAGGAGACAACCAGTTCCCTGGTGTTTGGTGAAGCACCAGCACTGGGTGTTTCTTCCTAGCGTCCAAATGAGTTTGGTGCCTGTTTTCCTCAAGTTGTGCACCCATATTAGTAAAGGGATTTTTACTTCTCAAAAAGTAAATAAAGAAATAATGTCTGTGTCCTAAACCCTACTGTATAAAAAAGGAATGGAGAGAGGGGATGCTTCAGTGTCAACATGGGGCTTAGAAGGAGGAGGTTGTGTTCCCGACTCTGCTATAAACTTCCAGCGATCCCTAATACACCTGTCAGTTCCTACTGGGATTTGCTTGTATACCACAAACTGCATTGTAAGATGTGACCCTAAATCACGCTGAGTGTGCCCAAGCCACCAAGCTGGGTTTTCTATTTTGCACTGGAGCTCTGGTCTCCCAGTCACCCAAACCGTCAGTTTGCACAGCAGCTTTGCACTGGAGCAGACAAAGTAGTGCCTATGGTAAGGAAAACCCAGGAAAGGAAGAGAGGATAATCTGTGTTGGGATCCAGTCTCCTTCTGCAAGCACAGTAAAGCTGGGAGCCACCTTTGTCCCCAAGGATGCCCCAGCAGACCTGGAGCACGGTCTGTTCTGTTGCAGTTTGGGAAATGATGGGACAGCTCTTGCAACGTGGCACATGCCTGACGGTACACACTGTGGTTGCTCTCTGCTTCCTCAAAGCACCCGAGATCCCAACAACGTGATCCAACTGTACTCTGCCACAGCAGCCACAGGCACTGAGGGCACTGCCTCTGCTCCTGGGGTCCCACCTGCAACATGGAGGTGATGCTGGAGCTGACAGAGCTGTATCACGGCACAGGGAGCTGTGGGGAGAAACACAGTGAGAAGTCAGATGCTGAAACACAGCCAGCTCCAGTGTGAGGACCAAGACCAGAGAGAGGTGCCATGCTGAAGGGGAGCGTTCAGAGGCCAGGTGTCACCTCGGGCACAAGTCCCAGAGCATGCACCGTACTGGGGCAAGGTGATGGTGTGGGAGGAAGGGGGAGGACAAAGTCTCTGCTTCCTGCTTATTAGCAGATCTGCTGCCGCGCAGTTTTCTAACCTCAGATTTGCTCTCTGCCCCTCTCTTGAGCAGCAGGTAACTCACCTCCCTCCCTGCCTCCTCTTCACAGATATTCCACTCCATGATGCAATTAATTCTCTGGCCTCCATTTCACAGGCCTCAGATGCACTTAAGCCTTTGAGCGTTTGCCTTAACTTCAGTGAAACCATTTGCAAAAGTGAGAACCACTCAAGTGAAGAAGAGTTTACCTATAATTTGCAGCAATTGCTTGCATTTCAACTCTGGACTGTGTAGCTTTTTGAGCCAAAAAGATTCAGACACTCTATATGCAGGATTGTTGCATTCTCCTGAAGCAATGAATGATTCATTCCAGTCGTGACTGAAAAGCTTAGGGCTTGCCTACAGTTGGAAATTTACCAAAATAGTTATTCTGGAAGAAGTCTTGGGGTAGCGGCTCTTCTTCTGGAAATAAAATGCCCACATAGCATTTGATAACAACGTCGTTATTCTGGAAGAGCTGTTCTGCTACATTTGCAAGTGTTGACTTCCTCGTGTCAGAGGCTGCCGAGCGGGTTGTCCTAGCTGTGAGATTTAAAATGAGGAGGTAAGAAAGGGTTTGTTTTGGTGTCTGAGCATAATAGTAGATCTGATCTGCAACTGTGTTTTTGAGAGACCCATAAAACTAAATGGGTGGAAACAACATAGCAGATTATTAGCACCAAGGTCCTCCACTGAACTGGAGGTGTAACCGTGCAATGGAACTTATTTTATGACCTAATTTCTAGTTGAAGTTTTCCATCAGAGATTGCCTGGGACATAAGGAGACATTGCTATGTTTTAGTCATATTTCTTCCTGGTTTCATGTTACAATTGCTAGCAGAGAGAAGGATTTGTTTTGGCCCTTGCTACTTCTCAACACAGTCATTTCACCACATGCTCCCCAAAAATGATGCAGTGCAGGGCCAGAATACCATCGGGCCAACGTGCTGCTTCTCTGGGAACATGAAATCTGACAAGTCCCTCAGATGCTTTATTTCCCAGCTTTTTCCCATACTGCTAGCTGGGGGACTGAATCCAAACCCGGTAAGGCTTGTCTTCCCTGCAGATGTAAGGGCCACTCCTGTTGATGTGGACCATTAAGATGGCTGCTGCTCAGCTGCACCCTGTGCTGTGTTGTACTGGTCTTCATGGGCACCAGGCTTCTCATGCTGGGACTTCCTTCAGGATAGGTGAGGACCACACACACGAAACATTGCTCCAGAAAAAATTTTGTGCAACATCCGCGTACCTGAGGGTACTGCCTCTAGCCCCCTACCTCCCAGCCATGTAGAGATCTGCAAGGCTCGTGGTGTTACACATGCCAAAATATGAGGCATTGAATTCAGCAGGAAGTAGTTTTGACCAAATTCTTTCGGTCTGAGGCATATGTGTGTGTATGGGAGTACTTTCTGGTTTTGTTAACACCTGAAGACTAGGCGTTAGTCTTCTAATGCCTAGTCTAGACAGTCTCTGCTGTTAAAAGAGCTCTTGCTCATGGGATGGCTCTTGCTCTGTGGAAGAAAAACCTCCAGCACAACAAAGAAGGTGAGGTTCAGCATTCCAGATGTTTCCACATTAAAAACAAACAGTAATTAATAAGACAAAATAAAGTTTTTAGGTCCTCAGGATACACTAAAAAAAGTGCCAGATGGCACAATTTCTGCCTTTGCCAGCCCCTCCCAGATACCTCTAAAAGCCAGTTGCTGGCAGGTCCACGGCCAGACCTGGTCTCCAAGTGCCGTCCCCTGCCAGCTGGTGGACACACCAGAGGACACACTGACTGGGGAAAGAATGAGAATGAAATAAACCACTTTACTACCTGTGCAACAGCCTTTATTGTCTGGTTCTTAAAATATCCCTGTGGCCTAATATATGCCATAAAGGCAGTTTAGGCTCTTAATGGATAAACAAACATAAAGAGCAATACACAGGCAGGATTTAAGACCGTCCACAAACAGTTCATTTTCAGGCATTGTAAACTGTCTGGAACACATTAAAATCTATGCATATTGCTGGAGAAAGTATAACTGGGAAGGGAGCCTAGAACATCTCACATGTTTCTGCCCCAAGACAAATGTATTCTGGGCAAAGATTACCAAAGTAATGACATAAAATTACATCCAGGCTTCGGAGAGCTGTTTTCCATCCTCTAGGGTGGCAACAGGGACAGGAAACCTACATGGGTGGAGAAAGGGGTGCAATGAAGGACTCAAACCCCTAAAGGCTGAGTACCATTCTACCTACGTTTTGTGCTCCAAAGATGTTAAACAGGAGACATCAGGAGCAGCAATAACCTCCAAGCATGGCCAAGCTTGTGGCTCCAGGCTGCCCGGGAGGTTTCCACGGGGCAGAGAGTGGGGCTGGGAGTGGGGCAGCAGCAGCTACGGCAATGCAGCAAGTGAGGAGCACAGTAAGGTCTGTGTAGAGCTTCCTGTGATATTCAAATGCAACAGCAGCAGGTGAGCTCTGTACCTGCAACCCAGATGCCCAAGCGGAACCGAAATCCCGCATTTCCCAAAGCCTTCTGGCAGTGCCGCATCCCCAGGCTCTGTGCGTGGTACATTGCTTTATAGTGGCTCAAGGTAGCCCTGATGCTCAACAGCCCTTCCTGCAAAGTGTCATTACTTTCTGTCTCCTCTGTCCCGTGAGGGCTGGCAGCACGGCTGTAGCTTTTAAAACGCAGAGCTGTGGCTGGCCTGCAAACAGAGGGCCAAACGCAGTCCTGGAGTACTCAGGGAAAACTGTGTTCATTTTAACGAAACCCCATGGTTAGATTTGGTCGTGGGACTCTTTAACAGTCAAACTGCAGAGAGCACTTTTACTCCTGCGCTGTTGCAGGCTCTCAGGAGTCACCGCCGCACGGCATGAGGAAAACATGCCTTCCTCAGCAGATGAAGGCTAGGAGGGTCTAATTTTCCAGATATATTTCAGCTGATTCCATTTATCTGTAAGCCAGATACAAGCATGATGAGAGAGAATCCGAGAGAGAAAATGAGATGTATTTCCCCGGTAGATTATAAAAACGGAGATTTAACTTCTTATGTACGCGTTCATTCCAGGAGCCTGAATTATCGGAGCTAGTATTTTCCTAATCACCACTATTCTCTGTGTACCCTCCTTCAGAGCGCTGCATTCCCTGGAAAACCGATGCTGGCTCATGAATAGGCAATTACTTGTTTCCTCCTTCCCACCTGGAGAAGGGAAAGGAGGAAGGTGCCCCAAGGATGCCTTTCCACTTCTGGAAAATGGTAGCTTGCAAAAGCAAATTATGCTTTTTTTGTTTTAATCCTCCAGGAGACTCTAGGTAGAAAAGACTTTAAAAAACAACCCAGTACTAGCTTGCCTGCAGAGGTTAGGAGTGAGATGTGTGCAGACTGATTTGAGGGTTTTTAGCAGCAGTCAGGGATTCATCAGGTCTCAGGAGAAGACCATTTGACCTGAAGGACATCTCTGGTGGTACACTGAGAGAGACCAACTCATGGCTTACTAGCAGAGTGGGATGTAGGATTAACAGGCGATGAGGATGCTGTGAAGGGCTGGAAGATACAAATTGATTTCTCTCCAGTTAATAACCTGAGCCAAGCACCCAGATCCTGCCCCAGGAAGTCTGTGGGAGAGACGGGGCGGCGCAGCGGTGGCCAAAGAGGGGTTTAAAACCACCCATGCCAGGAGGAATTTATTGACGTGGCAAGAAAAAAGCCTGCGGGCCCCTGAACTGAGCTAGCAGTTGGCTGGGTAGCCCAGGGCGTTGGCATTGAAAGGCTGGCCAGCCAGCACGGTGAAAGGGCATAGGATAAGTGTTATCAGGGGGCAATGGCCAGATCCTGGGGACTGCATGAAGGCCCCATGTCATGCTTGCTGGCTCACAGGGGCACGGCACAAGGGCTTACCCCGCTTTCAGGAAACAGGTCAGGGGTAGAAGAGCATCTCTGCTTCTTGCCAGGAGCAAGGCTGCGTTGAGGGCTGGCTGTTTCCAATCTGCTGTGAAGCATCTTGACCTGGGAGTTAGCATTTCCCTCCAAGGGGTGCTTTATTTGTGTTTTAAGCACAGCCAGCTACCCAATGTGTTGGAACAATATTTTCTTTTCATTTGCAGGAGCTGGTATACCTGGAGGTTTGACTCCAACTTGCTTTGGTATTCCAAGAACAAGATATTAAAGCTGTTATGTTTGTTATGTTAACAAGCTGTGGTGTTTGTTTTACTTCAAGGCTTACATTTTCTATATTTCAGCATGAAGCTCACTGTACTTTATGAAAAATTTTAGAAAACCAGTCAGCTCTCAGTGCTCTGTTTATGTATTTCTCTTTCAATCCTTTATTAAAGTGCTATTAAAAAATTGGAAGTTACATAAAAGAACCTGTATCTCTATATTGTAAGTGTGCTGAATGGGATTACCAACTCAATAAACCTTTAAAATACATTTACTGACCCGTTTACCTTCCTGAAATTGATGTATGCTTTATCTCCAAGCTAAATTTAATTTCCATATTAACACTATTATCTGTAAATACAAAGGGCATGAAGTCTCCCTTTAAGAGAGAGAAATAGATCGAATTGCATGAAATGGAAGCAGATGTTCTTTTTCTCCAAGAAAATCATTTAAATGAATTGCATAAAAACCTGCAGAAAGAACTGGAGAACCGAGCCTATGCTTCTTCTAGAAAAATCAGTTTGTGGCAGTTGTGTTCTGGAAGCATGGTCTATTATAAAATAATTGAAAACTCCAGTTTCTGTAGTAAGGGGCCCATTTTTAAATACAATTGATTTGCTGGTGATGTATCCAACAGACTGAAAAACAGTTGAAAGCAAAGTCATTTTCCCAACTTACAGAGAGTCCTGCCCCAATCTCATAGGCCATTTGCTGTCAGATGACTTTCAAGAACTTTTAAATCTATCCTTGACATTGCAAGGGAAAAATACGACTGCCCCAAGCACTCAACAGTAGCTTTATCAGCAGGTTGAAGACTGCATTTCCACATCAGAATTTCTTTCTCCCTGAACAACTAATATATCTTTCCATGCCATCCGCACAGATACATTCTGCAGTGGCTTTGCTGAGACGTCGCCTCCGCTCAGGTGAATATTCATCAGGCTCCAATTTTCCTATGCCTGTCTGGTCTCAGACCGCAGTGATTGTTTTTTATGCCTGAAATGTTTTTTCACAATGCTGTGTGCAACCTGGAAGAGTGGTGGCTCTCGGTGGTTTGTACAGGCAGATCTTCCCTCTCTCATCCCATGACTGCCAAGAATCTCCAACACGACTGCACATCAAAGATCAGTTAGTGCACTAAGAAATAAAGAAAAGAAAGAAAGAACTGGTCTGCAGGTTAAAAAAGTTGGGAGAAAGGGCAACAAGTCAAAGCAATGTAGATATAGGTTGATTTTTTTTTTCCCTCTCCACCATTGCTCCTCTAATTTAACATGACATTCAACCTGACAGGGAGGAAAAAGGCAGGAGGGTTGTGTGGTTGAGGAAAAGAAGATGGAGGAGCAGTTCTCTCGGTTCCCAAGAGACCTGACAACCCACCTACACGGCGCCAGAGAAGACATCCCACCATCCCGCTCCCTGCGAGGTGACTGCTTCCAGTCTGTGCCCCGGCTCTCATTGCCTGGCATGTCTCTGTTTATTCACTTTAAAAATCTCATCACCTTAAGCAGAAGCAGAGTAGGCTCCAGGAATATCCTCTCTGTCATTGCTAAAACAGACTGATGAGAAATTCACCCCTTCTTGCCTAAGATCATTTTCCCACCCTCGTATCGTTACAGGCAGATCCAGCCCGTAAGATCAGCTGTGTCAGCTTAGTGGTTTCTTCTTAACATTGGCATTTGTCAAGGAAATAGAAACTGCAGATTTCCTGGTGCTTACTACAGGAGCTACTCCTCTGGTAACCTGGTGAGGTCCCTCAGAGGAGTCTCAACATGATAAGTAGGAGTTAGCCAACAGCAATTGCCCTCCCTGTGGGCACAAAACAGTCGTGAAGAACTCAGTCGCACGGGAGTAGGATGTACCAAAGCTTCGCAGACCCCAGCATTTCCAAAAGACAGCAAAACAGACCTAAATAACCTAGTCCCTGCAGTGAAAAGCATATGCAGTGGGAGAGATGCTCAACGACAATTCAGCAGAGCTTTGTTGCCCTCAGTGAAGCTTCCCAGATCTGGCCCTTCAATTTTTTTTTTTAATGTACACTTCTCACTATTTATAAGGGTAGACTTACTTTAGCACTATAAATCTCTTCATAAAAGCCTATAAGGAGAATTACATCTTTTTCTATAAATGAGGCCATAGAGGTTCTGTGGATGTGCCCATTCATAGGCACGTGTTTGACAGCATTCAGATGATCCCCCATTTGAAAGATATCAAAAGGTGCGTATGACCTGCAGGGGAGGAGGGCTCATGTCCATGCAGCCTGGTGCAGAGCTAAGCACGCCCATTTCCATTCTCTGCATCCACCTGTGCTGCCCTGGCCCAGTGCAGCCTCAGCAGGTCTACCTGCCATCCTCCTGAGACCCCACTGCAAGTGGTGGAGGAACTCTGAAGGCTTCCCCGAGGAAGAAAATGCTAATTTTGTGGCAGCTGTATCAGCCACTCCTGCGGAGTTGGTGCACGGTGCCCTGGCTTAGCAAATGAGTCAAAGCATGACTGAAGACCTTCACAGAAGAAAAACATTTACTGAGGTCTATAAAATTAAAAAATGGGGAATCCCTGGACTCCAAGTTGCAGAAGGTAGATAGAGTGTCCTGTGGGACACACTTGCCTTTTCCTGACAGTGCTCCCTGTGCATCTTCCACTGGCCCGCATCAGAGACCCCAAGGCCCCTTCTTGCTCTCCCGTCTTTCCACACGCAGGTGTCTCCAGCTTATCCTGCTTCCCAGCACCAAGACCTCTTGGCAAAGTCCTCCAGCAAATCTGAGGGGGAGAGAGATGCATGAGGCAGGGGATGGCTGCCTGACTCTGTGCCCATTGCTGAAGCCTGAGACATCTCCATGTGCCATCCAGGGGAGGTGGTAGGTGGACGAAACCTCAGCAGCGTGGTTTCAGCAGAGCCAGTGGGGAGTGAGGGGCAATGGCTGAGGAGGTCCTGGAGTTGGAGCTCAAGTGAAGGGGTTGTTCTCCATCTGCACCAGCAGTGGCAAGGGCTGCCTGGTACCTCTAGTGCTCTGGGGGGGAAGGAAGACACTAGGGACACCATTTTTGTCCCCTGGCAGTGGTCTTCCCTGAAGACCTGTCCTTCCTCAGCTTTCTAGTTGTGGCTCTTGGACATGGTAGGAAAATTGCTCCCAGGGCCAAGATGGCTGGTCACCTCTTCTCTGTATCCCTACATAGGAGGTGAGGAGCAAGTTCCACCTCTGGAGGGAAGAGCATGGGAGAAGCAACCCCCAGGAAGGTGCTGACTCCATGGTTACCACTAATGGACTTTCCTATCGGGATTGGTGAGGGTTTTCCCATTCCTACCTTTGAGATTTGTAAAGCGATCAAGAGCTTACTATGGGGGCAGAGCAGCCAAAAACCTGCCAATCAAACATCCAGTAAATGCAGCTCCCAGTCTCTTCTCAGCTGCTCGGGAACAGAGGAAAAGGACTGACTATAAGGAGCATCACTTAGGTCCCATTAAGGACACAGCTGGCAGGGAATATCTTGTCAACCTTGATAGTCTGTAAGTACAATGGATCAGCTCAGGACACTTCAGGCCTTCAGAGCATGTAAAACACTGTCTGGCTCAGGTTGTTGCATTGCAGCACTAGCATACAAGGGACAAGAGGCTAGAGATGCAGTTTCTGTTTTAAAAAAGTGTTATACTTTAATGACTCTATCAAGAAATATATGGGTAGCATGAAATTGTGAATTGTCATTTATTTTCCCAATGTGTTTTGAACACAGTCCATGAAAACAGCTTAGCAGAAGTTTAAAATCATTTTATGACGTGTAAAAATAAAGATACACCTTTAGCATCTTGTCTCATATTCAGAGAAGATAGCCTCAACCTTGACTTTCCTTCCAACAGCACCTCCCTCCCTAATGGTGCATTCTCTTTGTTCACTTTTTAAAACTGAAGTGCTTACCAGCAGTCAGAGCCCAGCAGCAGCAACCATTCAGCAATGGAGCATTTCAATCATAAGGAGAAAGCAATAAACAGGCTCAAGGATTTGGATAAAGAAAAAGAGACCAAAAGGAAAAAAAAATCTTTTAGTATAATTGAAAATAGCTTTACTGCTTTCTTCTCCTTGAAACTGGATTATCACATTTCAGAAATAACATTTTCAGACCAATTTCTCACGGTATTTTTCAGTCTTCTGGCTAGGAAATATGCCTCAACTTCAAGGTAAAGTCTTAGAGGCAATACATATCTCATGCTACAGGAGATGCAAGTTAATTTGTCTTGTTCTCTGGCTCCCAAAGCTCAGCTTGTGAAATGGGAGAGAAAGTAGTACTCCCAACTAAAACAGGACGCCTGGTATCTCATTTTCAAAAGTCTATCAGTCCCTCAAAGGCTCAGCCTGAAAGACCTCCTCCAGCAAAACCTGGCTTTAAAAACGTGAGTGGTCCCATTGATTTCAGCAGAACACCCACAGGCTTCATCAGTGACTTCTGTGATTTGCTGGATTAAGGCCTTCACGTGCTTACTGTGCTACAGACTTCAACGCCACTACACGCTCCTGAAAATTAGGAATTGCTGGCCACACCTATTATGGAGGAACATGATGTTCTCAAAGTCAGTGGTGCTACACAGACTCAGCAGACTTTTCTGACCACAGGTTGTTTTGCACACGCGCAATAATGAACTAACTTTTATCTCAAAAAATACAGTGTTCTTATGAAAAAAAGAGATCCCGGGGTTTCGGGGAGTTTCTCTAAGCCTTCAGAGCTGGTGGGGTACAAGACAGTGGCGGGCACAGCCTATGGCTCTGCTGCTTGTTCCCTGGGTGCTGTGACCAGAGCTGCCTTGGTGCTGGAGAGAGACCGTGGCACGGAGTGTATGGCAACCTAATCTGTCTCTGCTTGGAAGTACGGGAAGGGGCTGCCCTGGACTGTGTGCCCGCCTTGCTGTCTGCCCCACAGGTTTCTCCTGCCACCACAGGCAGAGCTGGGCAGGTCAAGTGGAGCAGAGAGCAGCCTGTGCAGCAATACCCACTGCTAGCCTGCATCCCTTGCAGCAGGAGCAGGGAGCCCTGCCATACAGGTTCCCCTCCAGCCCCTGTCCCAGCCTGACACTTCCTCTGTCCTCTACCAAGAGGCCTGGCCTGCTAGCCACTAGGAGGAGCTGGCATTGATGCCATCAAAGGTCGTGAGAGATGGGAAGAGCAGTGCCTTTCTCCATTCCCAGCTCCCTGAGCACCTCAGGTTCCTTTCAGCTTCTCTTCACCACAGTGGTCCCCCTGAGACACCTTGTGAGGCCTTGCAAACATGCGCCTTTCCCTTTGCTGCAATCTCTCTGACCCCTCTTTGCCCCAGGCATCACCACCCAGAGCCCATTGACTCTCCCTCAGGTCTTCCACTCCCCTTCCCACTATTCCCAGTCTTCCCTGTTTCACCTTAGCACTGGCATCAAACTGAATTTTCCTCTCTGTGATGAGCCACGGCTGGTTCAGGAAAATCCATTATTTGTGTTGCCTGAGAAGAAACGCTCTGAAAATATTTTGGTTTTCCTGTTTGCAACCCAACAAATTCTGCATTGAGTTTAGGTCTTGGAATAAAAATCTGACAATTCTCAGTGCGGTCCTCAGCCAAAGGCAATTTCTGCTCTTGACTGGAAAGTGAAAATTCAGTATAGCCTCCGTGTGAACCTATAAACCACCACAGGCTTAGAGAAGAGCTTTACGGACTGTTCAATCCACCTGGCTGCTGAGATAGATAAATGTATAATTTTATAACATTTCCAAGCAAGACGAGGTTCGTCTGTTTTGCCTACGAACCTCTTACACAGCTTCAGCAGTAACACAAAGTCCCGAACGGGTGAAAGCTGTTGCTGAAGAAATGGCCTCATGCCAGTTTGCACCATCTGAGATGAGCTCTGTCCAGTATATATAATAGCAATTATAGTGCAGGGTGTGCTGTACATCTAAGAAACTGAGCTGTGGCATAATCAATAAACTTAATTACCTATCACAGCCTGCCCACATAGTACACAATTTTAATTCAATTAGAACTCCTAAAAAATGATACATAGCAGAGCAGATATATTTATCACTGAGGTCTAAATCAGCTGTGTGTGTCAAGGCTGTCACTTAAAAATGAAGATGTTTATAGTTTCTGGAGCCCAAAGAAGCTCACATAAAAAAGCACATTCTTTTCTTCTCAAAATAACTAAAAATGATCTGTCACTGATAGAGGATTCTCTGCCCAGAAAACGAGTCCAGAGCCACAGTGAGTAGCACATTGCCTCCCCAGAGCCCTGAGCATAAAAACCAGCCTTCTCTCATACACACAGCAGTGGGGGCAATCGCAGAATCATCTCCAACGAAGCGGCCAGCAGAATCCCACAGCCTCTACCACCCCGGCCTCCATGATGAAGCAAGGCAGGCAGATGCCTCCTAACCTAACGCGGCCAGGAACGGTCCCCAGCGTGCCTAATGCAATATTAAAACCCAGAAACCTTAGCCACAGCTGTCCCAAATGCAAAAACTTTCTGCATGTGTCCTCACCTGAGAGTTTCTGGTTTTCATCTTTAGAGATCTCATTCATCTGTACATCTGCCCCTGCAGGTAAACAAGTTTCAGCAACTGCCCCAGTTTTTAATGTATGTGTTGCCTTCACTGTGAGGTGTGATTTAGGCAGTCACTCCTGTTTTCTCTCCCTGGCTTTCTCTCACCAGCATCGGGAACGGCTTTTCCCATCTCCTGCATGACTTGAGTTGTGGGTGGGGTGTGGGTTAGGTGCTTTTGCTCTAAATACGTCTTTCCTATGACAAATACACTGGGATGTTATACCCTGAGGAATTAAAAATGACTAGCTGGCAAGCGGCAAAAACCTAATAGCAGAAAAATGAATCAGGAACAGCCAGGGGATTCACTGCACAACTTAAAACCAATGGGGTGTCCTGGTCACCGAGGCAAGTCCTTTGCTATTGTAGGCACCGCGTCCTGTAATCGTATTCACAAATGTATTCAGGGCCTGTTCATACCCTTTTGTTCTTGTGCAAGTGCTGTCCTTCAGCATAACAGCTGTTTTCCTTCCCTGGTGTCTACCCCCAATATGTTTATAGGCAGCAATCAGATCCTTTGTTTTGCCAGCTTTAACAAGGCGAGCTCCTCCTCCTTCTTCTAAGTGAGGCTGCCTGTTCCCTCTAGCACGTCCCTGGGTCTGTTCCAGTTGATTTTGTCTTCTGAGGATGCAGGATACCAGGCTGGCATGGACGGATTGAGGTCTTACTGGTGCCTTCTACACCACCATGGATCTTTCCCTTTCTCTTGTGCAAAATACCCGGCCTCTGAATTGCTTTGACTGTTTTTTTTGCAACAGCCGTAGGTCGTTGCAATCACCGTTAAGTCACGTTTGATAGAAATCAGCCCATGCCATGTCTCCAGACACTTTCCATCCCAACCCCTGCTTAGGTCCTTCCAAAGGCTATATAGTCTTGCAAAGACTAAAGTCTTGCAAGGATGGGCCCACGTCCAAATTAAAAATGTCACCTTAATTCTTTCTTCACCGTTAGGCAAAGCCTATTTTAAAATCCATTTGAGGTCTCTGGTCTGGAATTGGATCTCATTTGCTGGTCTTAGTTGTGCCTAGTGCCAGTGACTGTAATGCTGGATGTGCAGGAGCCTGCAGCTATGCTGGAAAGACCCATGCCCACCCCACACCACCCCGCAGAGAGCACAGCCTCTCCAACTGGCACTGTCTTTTGCTCCTACTGTCTTAAACAAAAGCCATTCTTCCTCCAGGTCCTACTCCCACAGGAACTCTCCCTTAGTTGTATGCTAAGGCTCATACAACCCTGCACCTCTGTCTGTCACTGCAGAGAAGTGCCTTTCCTGCATGGGACAGCTGTATCTCATTTTTTTCCTGCTCCCACTCCTGCCTTGGCTGTGGGAATGGGGGAACCCTGGCAGCCGTTTCAGCTGGAGGCCTCCAGGTAGGGCTTTTGAGAAATTTGGTCCTATGTACCAGGAGCTGGGACAGCCAAAAGGCCCCTGAATAAATGAAGCCAAGAGAGGATCGTTCTCTACAGTCTCTGTCTCTCCAGGACAGAGGTGCCAAACACCTGCCCTGTTGGCTCACTGTGTCACGATGGTTTATGTGCCTTTATATATTTCCCTTATCTTCATCAAGGAAAAAGATTGTACTCCTGCTATGTATCAGCTGTGGCTGAGGCTATCAAGACAGTTTGTAGAATTAAAACAAGCCACTAGGGCAAGATACAATTTTCCCCTTCCCCATTCTATTAATTCTGACACGTAAACAGGCATAAAAGCTACAGATTGCCTTGGCTTCACTAGGGTTTTACCTCAGCAGTACTAGACATAATGGCTGATGTAAGCAAACAGCATACCTTCCCGTCTCTTGCCAATCCTTTGCTTCTGCGGAATCTGAACTGTCATTAAAAAATAAAAGAAAAAAAGAGTTTTCAGACTTTCTGGTTACAAATTAACCTCCAAATGTGAGCAGAGCGCAACTGATGCTGTGCAGGCTTCCTGCAGCTTCTGGCAGCCTGAAGACAATGGCTCGGAGAGGTGCGAAATCTGCTGCCCTTGTTAATGCACCAGCAGCACGAACACTCGGCGACAACCCCAAGCCTGCCAGCATTATAATTTCGCATTATTGGGAGGGCTACGAGTCGAAGAGGAGCCGGAGACCTACGACAGACAGGGAGTCCTCACAGGGAAGGGAAGGCAAAGGGAAGGAAAAGAGCAGGGGTAGGTGTCTGAGGGATCGGCATTGACACCTCTTCTCTCACCAGGCTCCCCTGGGGGCTGTCCATCTGGAGGGGCTCTCCTGTCTCGTTACACGTGGTCACTGCAGGGGACCTAGTGCTAACGATCAGTTATTATGTGGTTGCCCTGTTACCCTGCCTGCCCCTGCTCCCCCATTCCTCTGACCCCAGCAGCATATGGTTGCACCTCCAAGGTTAGCACAAAGATTGTTATTTATGGAATACCCCGCAGAGAGGGGTTCAAAGAACTTCTGAAGGTGCACCTGGTGGCTCAGACTCGGGGTCTTCCCCATTCTTTGTTATCTGGGACCAATATGCTGGGTGCAGACTAAGATCTGGAGACAGTCATGGTCCTTTTTAGACTCTAGGAGATAGAAGAAGACAAGACAAAGCAGACAGGGAAATGCAGATAAGGCTTTGATGTTCCTATTTATTTCATTTATCCATCTTTCACCTGTGGCAGGTAGCAAGGAAGGATATGAAATCTGGAGGAAGAGCTCTCTGGTAACAGATGAAGTGCAGGGGGGGGAAGTCCTTGCCTGTACCACATGCTGCCCCAAGAGAGGTATGAGGAAAGGAAATGAAAGGGGCAAGAGGCACTTTGAGGAGTCTGTAGGAGCTCAAGAAATCTTGGAAAAAGGGATGTGATCACTGCTGTGTTTGGAAAGATTTTGAGCTTGGACAATGGCAGGAAGACTTAAACAGACTAAAAGAAGCCAGCAGAAAGAGGATAAAAGAAGGGCACAGATTGAGGTGAAGGTCTAGGAAATGCGTTTTGTCAGCAGGATTTTGGATGGCAGATTGTACGGCAGAGAGGCTGCAGAACGTAAGAGACAGCGGTGTGGAGACTGGGATGGCTAGTCTGAGGTGCTGTAGAGCCAGAGGTGGCTGGAGGTGTCTCTCAGCTGACTTTTGACAGGAAGATTAAAATTCTGATCAATTGCAGAAAAATAAATATGTTGGATGTGTGATGGGGGAGGGAAAAGTCAAATCTACCCACAGGCTAATAGTCTGGTAGCAGATGAAATGGCTAGAAGATATTAACCAGGTTTAAAAGAAATAATGTGAAGAGACTTCTGCAAATAAAACTAACCTGGCACTTCTGCTCTCAGATGCAAGGATATATTTATGGTGATTACAGTGGATGAGCAATGAATGCTCAGTTTTTATATTTTCTCTCCTGACATCTATTCTGATTTGCAAATGATAGGCCAGCACTCTACTGATTACAGGATTATATGACTAACTTCCAGCAGAAAAAAGAGAAATCTGTCTTTTTTTCTGCTTGAGATGGAAGCAAAGTCATCAGCACTGAAGATCTGGCATCAGGGCTCTAGTTTATTTTCAGCTGAATATTGAGAATTCTGGGCAAACTCAGCACAGTCCATCACATTCAGATCTTTTCATGTGAGGCTTAGCAAGACTCATGGTACTGAGGGAATAGAGGAGAATGCGGGAATTATTAATGCCAGCAGTATTATGTAGTGTTTGGTACCTACCTTCCGGGAATAGTAGGAAACATTGCTGACATGCAGTACAGTTTTATTTATTTTTCACTACTCAATCTGTTTCCAAATTGCATGAATCCCACTTGCTAAGGCTGAGATGCGAGGCAGGATGATCTAGGGAGAGAAGGGGGAGGAATCTGCCTGTGTGCAGATATTCTGCGTAAGACATGCCTCACTGTGATGTCCTGTGTGAGTCCTCATCCCAGGCGGGACTAGCATCTGCTACTTCATTTGCTATGTCGGCATCCTGTCCCAGAAGCATATGCATCAGCTGCAAATCTCCTGGAGGTCCTGAGGACAGCTTTACCCCTGCCTCTGACCCTGCATGGCCATTACCCAGTCACCTAGCTTCCCTTTTACTTTTCCATGGAATTACTCTTAACAACATTTTGAGCATGATAGCTGTGCTGTGGGGCGAAGCTCGATGATACGGGGAATATATGCTGTAGTCATACGACAAAAGCAGCTCCTGGGTGTGCCACGGGTCTGTGTAGCATGGTTAGGGTTGAAGGCAGGACCACAGCTTCGGGCTTTTAGAGAAAGAAGTCCCTGCTCCTGGGTAAGACATACAGTGAATGAAGTGGGGACCAGTGCGACTTCCCATGTGGAAATGTAAGGCAGGGGCTGGGGGGCAGAGCAGAAGGGGGAGCTGTCACCCTTCCCAGCCCTTCTGACAAATCGGCGCCGAATATTCAACTCCTTCAGGAGCCCAGTGTGGTGATCAGGGTTTGTGCAGTTCCTGGAGAACTAAATGTTCCAGGTAAGTGCTATTATTAGGTGTCCTGCAAGCAGAGGAGCAGAACAAGCAAGCCGTCAGCTTTGTAACCTATGGATACTGAATTTGAAAAGTCAGGAAGGACAGAAATGAGAGGGACTGGCAAAAGGAGATGCTCTTTCTGCAGACACAGAAGCTGCCCTGACAAAAAGGCATGCATATAGATTGGACAGAGACGCGGGGTAAGAGCAAGGTTTGAGCTTCAGCTTGAGTGGTCTGACTTTTGGATTTGCAGAAAACAGCCCTTCAGAAAGAGAAATACCTTGGGATGCCACAGAGCTGTCTCTTTTCCACTTGGGGTAGAGTCACACCTGGGAAATTGGAAAAGGTGCATGGGTGGCAGCGAGCAGGGAACACTTCTTCACTGTTTCTCATAACACAGGGCTGGCATTTCTCCTGAAACACGCAGGCAGCGGATCTAACACCTGCTGTGCGTGTGTGTTTTCTCACCCAGTGCATTGCTAACAGGGGAACTCCATGCCACAGGAAACGGTGAGGGCCAAGTGCGTTGATGGGCTTGAAACCAGATCAGACACAGTCAGAACAAATAGACTCTTCAGTGGGTGTTAAATGTGATGATCCAGGTATGATCTGCTGTGGAATCTGATGAAGCACATTTTCCTGGAGCCTGAAAATCTGTCCACAGAGGGACCCCTCTGTGTGTGTGCCCTGTTTTGTGTTCGTAACAGACCTTTAGCAGGATGAGCCCCAGCCTTCATTCCAGCAGTATGACAGAGTGAGAACAGGCAAGGATGGTGAGGCAGAGCGAGTGATGCTTCTGGGGTCCCCCCGCTTCTGGGGACTGCTGCTCCCATCTGCTTTGAAGCACCTCTGATGCTCTCTGTTCACATCAGAGGTTGGTAGAGCTGGACCTACCCCAGGGCCACCTCCTCCCACGCTGCCCATCTGCCCTCAGTCTGCATGTATCACTGCTCAGAAACTGGCCTCCGGCAGGACGATTTAGGGTGAGACTGAGAGAGGTTACTTCCCTGCCTGGAAGACAGCTTGGGAAAAAGAAGACCAAGTGAAGGATCCAGACATCCTCTGCCTCATGTCTGCCTTCCCCTGCAGCAGGAAGCTGAATTCTACTTCTGGTCTTGGGTTTGGACCAAAGTTTGGTCCTGGTCGGTCCCTATATCTTCTCTAGAACCTCATCCCGGTCTCCTGAGCTGACTGGTGGAGAACATAGCTCCCGTGTAAGCCGCGGGGTAAATCACAGGTACAACTTGGCCCTGGAGGAGCACAGCCTGACGAACATACCACAAACGGGGATGGCCCAAAAGGACCTGGAGAAATTAAAGAGATGATCCCCTCCTCCCAGCGAGCCTTACAGCTGCTGCTGCCTGCTCAGCTGCTGCCCAGACAGCAGGCAGCAAAGCCTGTGGGAGCTGGGGACAGGGAGGGGAAGCTCTCCCACTCCCCAGCTCTGAGGAGACCTAGCACAGCCCGGGAGTGTGGAATATGGCGTGCAGTGCTGCTGTGGCTTGTACACAGAAATGGGACCAGGGGGCAAAGGTGCAGGGCTCCCCCGCGGCGTACGAGCTCGCCTCCCCGCCTGAAAGTGCTGCTGTGTCGGCATCAGGGACCCTGGCCTTGATGCCTCCCCAAGCTGGGCTCGGGGAGGTACCCCAAGGTGCACAGAACAAAGCAAAACCACCCTGCCCGTCTGTAACCCCGAAGTGCTATGCTCCCCAGCCCCCAGGCTCGGGCTGCGCACACACCCAGAGCCGAACCAGGATCCCTGCGCCGGAGAGCAGAGAGAGAGCCCCGTCTTGTCCCGGCTCTCAGGAAGCCTCTCTGGGGACTGACTAAGCCTAATGGCAGAGAACAATAATTACTACTGCTTAATCAGGACTGTTTTAGGATAAATTCTATTTAATGAGGATCCATTTTGCATGTAGCAGGTAATTAAAGGACGCTTAAACAGGAAAAAGAGGTGTGAGATTCTGAACACGGTTTTTTGGAGGGACGATGTGAAACAAAGGCAAAGGCTTATATTTTGCTGAGTGTTCCCATCAGTACCTGGAAGGATGGAAAATGAGTTCCTTTGTGGTCCAGACCTCTGCACGTTCCCCAAGATGGTGCTCTGCGTGTGTGTGTGTGTGTGTGTGTGTGTGTGTGTAGATGCAGCCACATCAGCCAGCTCCGCAGGAGACCTCACGCCTGGCTTGGCACGGGGCAGCGAGCGGCAGCGCAGTGACCAGAAACACCTGCAGCCCACCACTTGCATGCTCCAGGGATCGCTGCGTGAATCAGAGAGGGATGAAACAACTGTGAATTGAGGGATTATCTCACTATGCAGGACAAATGGAGGAAAAAAGAGAAGCCATTTCCAGTTTCATTATCCTTAATATCCCATGCACCATTGTGCCTTCCTATGCCTCCCTGCCTTTTTTCTTGCATTTTCCCCCCAGTATAGGGTGTGCTAGCAGGCAAGCAATGCTCTGACTCTGGGGGAGGAAGGCAAGCTGGCTTTGGGACAGGCCTCCAAGCCTTGTGTGCACAGCGTGGTATTGCTGAAGACAAAATGCCCTTCCTTGCCAACACCAACAGTGGTAACTGCTGACAGAGGAAGGGAGAAACTTTAGGGAAGGCAGCGGTTTAAACACTTCACGCTCAGCAAGTTTGCTGGTGACACAAAACCGGGAGGAGTGGTGGATACACCAGAAGGCTGTGCTGCCATTCAGCGAGAGCTGGACAGGCTGGAAAGTTGGGCAGAGAGGAACCTGATAAGGTTCAACAAGGGCAAGTGCAGGGTCCTGCACCTGGGGAGGAACAACCCCATGCATCAGTACAGGCTTGGGGCGGACCTGCTGCAGAGCAGCTCTGTGGAGAGGGACCTGGGTGTCCTGGTGGACG